>Ga0224506_10003464_pt1 | contig 10415 bp, 9 predicted proteins | sample SF_Jan12_sed_USG_2_FD_169108 | JGI IMG/M metagenome (GOLD analysis project Ga0224506, IMG submission 169108) | Sediment microbial communities from San Francisco Bay, California, United States - SF_Jan12_sed_USGS_8_1 | ecosystem: Environmental > Aquatic > Marine > Sediment | place: USA...
CGATTTTCAGTTTGTCGGCATTGATGAGGTGCAAATGTGTGCCGATGGCGAACGTGGCCACGTTTTTACCCAGCGCTTGCTGCATTCGCGCGGCACTAAAGAAACCATGTTTTTGGGCGCACAAACCATACGCCCACTAATTGAACAATTGATCCCCGATGTTGAATTTATTGCCAGACCTAGGCTTTCAACCCTTAGCTACAGCGGCTATCGCAAGCTTACCAAATTAAAACCGCGTTCGTGTATCGTTGCGTTTAGCGCAAATGATGTTTATTCGATTGCCGAATTGATAAGGCGGACATCCGGCGGGGCGGCAATTGTGATGGGTGCGCTCAGCCCCCGGACCCGTAACGCCCAGGTTGAAATGTTTCAATCGGGTGATGTTGATTATTTGGTCGCTACCGATGCGATCGGCATGGGACTTAACATGGATGTCGATCATGTGGCGCTGGCGCAAACCCGCAAATTTGACGGCCGCCAGATACGTGATTTGTTCCCGGCAGAATTAGCGCAAATTGCCGGGCGTGCCGGGCGGCACATGAATGACGGAACATTTGGCACCACGGCAGAAATAACCGGCCTATCGCCGATTGTGGCCGAAGCCATAACCAACCACGCGTTCAAACCGTTGAAAAAGATTTTCTGGCGCAATTCAAGCCTCGATTTTACTTCGCTTAATGCGCTGGCCCAAAGCCTTAATCAGGGGCCCGACATGGGTGGCGATGTTATGGTTCGTGCCCGCGAAGCCGATGATGAAATGGTTTTGTCCCGCCTAATGGCTGAAGCCAATATAAAAGATATGGCGGCGGGAAAAGAAAGTGTCAGTTTATTGTGGGATGTTTGCCGCATTCCGGATTTTCGCCGCATTGCACCGGATGAACACACAAACCTGCTGGGGCGCATTTACAAACATATTTTAGGCACCGGGCGCATCCCTGATGATTGGTTGGCGGAACGGATTAAACGGGTAGAGCGCATTGATGGTGACATTGATACCTTGATGGCAAGAATAGCTTTTGTCCGAACGTGGACATACATTTCCCACCAATCCGGCTGGGTTGATGATGGCGTTCATTGGCAAGAAAAAACCCGCTCAATTGAAGACGCCCTTTCCGATGCATTGCACGAAAAGCTAACCCAACGATTTGTTGATGTCAGAACCAGCAAGCTGGCACTTAGCCTGCAAGGCGGCGAACCGTTATCGGCGGTGATTGACGATGGTGGCGAGCTAGAGGTCGAAGGTCATGTGCTGGGCAAGCTTTCGGGTTTTCGTTTTGTTGCCGAAAAAAGCGATAACCCACTGGCCGCCAAGGTACTGGACCATGCCGCGGCAAAAGCATTGCGCGCACGCATTGTTGAGCGGGTTAAAATATTTTCCAACGAACTAGATGGCGCTTTTTCATTTGATGAACGCGGTCAAATATTCTGGCGCGGTGACGTGGTTGCAAAAATGATAAAAGGGGCAGAAATGCTGCGCCCCGATGTTCGGGTATTGGCCAGCGATCTGTTACAAACAGAAGACCGCGAAACAATAGAAAACCGCTTGAAGCTGTGGTTGGGCAATTTAATTCGCGACAGATTGGGTCTTTTACAGGCCGCCGAAACGGCGCCATTAAAAGGGGTTGCCCGCGGGTTGGTTTTTCGTTTGGGCGAAAGCCTTGGCGCGCTTCCGCGCTTTGAGGCCGATAATGAAATAAAAGGTCTAGAGCGCGAAGACCGCCGGGCGCTTAGGAAACTGGGCATAAAAATTGGCCGTCATTTGCTTTATATCCCTGCCCTGTTACGCCCGGCACAGGTTGAATTAAGCGTTTTATTATGGGCTATCCATGCAGGCGAAACCCCACTGCCACCGCCACCGGCAGGGCGGGTATCGCTTAGACGCGAAAGCCACCAACCCGAAGGCTGGCTAAGGGCGGCCGGCTTTCGCCCGGCCGGGACATTGTTTGTGCGCGCCGATATTTTAGAGCGCATTAGCGAACTGGCGTGGAACAAAATTGTCAAAGGACCGTTTGAAGCAAACGAAGAATTTCTTTCGCTTTTGGGGTGCGGTAATGATGATATTGGCGGTGTAATGCACGCGGTCGGGTTTACCCCTGACAAAAACGGAAAGTACGTTTTAAAAAGCAGGGGCAAGGGTGCGGGCAAAGGTAAAAATAAACCCAAACAGGCAAAAAAGCCCACGGATAAAAAACCACCGCGCAAAACCAAGTCCGCAGACAAACAAAAAATTGACCCAAATTCACCATTTGCCAAACTTAAACAATTGAAGCTTGGCAAATAATTTGAACTGACGGCATGGTCAAAAAATTATGAATAGCATTCGTTTGGATAAATGGCTTTGGTATGCACGTTTTTTCAAAAGCCGCACGCTGGCCGGACGTTTTTGCAATGAAGGTAAAATAAGGCTTAACCAACAACCGGTATCCAAAGCCAACACCAATATAAAAATAAATGATGTTCTGACGTTTAATTTAAATAACCGGGTAAGAATATTAAAAATTGAAAATATCGGAACCCGGCGCGGCCCGGCAGCGGAAGCCGCAACATTGTATTTGGATATGTCGCCCGAAATCAAAAAAGAGGACATTGTTATAAGCGCACCCCCTGCCAAGCGCGAACCAGGCAGTGGCCGCCCGACCAAAGCCCAGCGCCGGGCAATGGATAAATTCAAAGAAGATATCTAACGGGATTTTATTTTTTTCTTGTTCTTGTGTGTTTATGGGTTATATGGGTTAGGTAATGTTGAAAAAAATCAAATCTCTTTTGACGGAAAAATCATCCGATAGCGCCCAACCCAAACGTTCGCTTGAGCTTGCGGCGGCGGCATTGTTGGTCGAAGCCGCAATCATGGATGGTAACTTTGATGCGGCCGAACACAACACCATTGCCAAGCTTTTATCCGAGCGTTTTTCCTTGGGCGCGGCTGAAGTTGACGAGCTGATAAGCGAGGCCAAAACAGAAATTGAAAGCTCGGTTGAACTTTATGGTTTTGCCCGCACCATCAAAGACAGCATGGAACACGATGAGCGGGTGGAAATAATGGAAATGCTGTGGCGTGTGGTTTTGGCCGACGGGGTGGTGGATGATTATGAATCCAACCTTATCCGCAGGGTCGCAGGATTAATTTATGTTTCCGACCGCGACAGCGGCCTTGCCCGGCAAAGGGCGATTGCCGATGGGCAAACATAAAATATGCTTGAGGGCCCAAAGACTATGGGCTAAACAAGGTTAAATATTTTGACCTTTGATCCATGGAGACAGCCAAATGACATACGTGGTTTTAGAAAACTGCATCAAGTGCAAATACCAAGACTGTGTCGAGGTCTGCCCGGTTGATTGTTTCTACGAAGGTGAAAACATGTTGGTTATCAACCCCGATGAATGCATTGATTGCGGTGTATGTGAGCCCGAATGCCCGGCCGAGGCAATTTTACCCGATACCGAGCAGGGCTTGGAAAAGTGGCTGGATATAAACGCCAAATATGCTGCCGAATGGCCCAATATCACGCGCAAGGGCGATACCCCGTCTGACGCCAAAGACTGGGATGGTAAAAAAGATAAAGCGGCCATGCTAAGCCCAAAACCGGGCAAAGGCACTTAAGTGGTGGCATTTTGCCCCATGGCAATAATGCAATAATACAAAATTATTTCTTTAATTTCATATAGTTATGTAAAATATCCCCCCATATCCACATGGCGGGGGTGTTTTTTGGCCAATTTTGTGATATGATGCTTGGCACTGGCTGGCCGCGTATTTATATGGCCGGCTTTTTAACGTGTGTGGGCCTTTTTTTGCAAGAAAACAGCCGTTTTTGTGGGGATTTGACGCTTTCGGTCTGTTTTTAGCGAAATCTCTACTAGCGTGAATATTAAATAACGCCGACCGCCCGAGTCTGCGCCAGCGCTATTGATTGTGCCCACAGTAAGGTTAAGCAAGAACTATAAATCATAAATTGTATAATTCTGAACGGAACGAATAAAACCATGGCAAAAAAATCAGCGACCGAAGGCTTGTTATTTAGCAAAGGTGATTTTGTAGTTTACCCAACCCACGGTGTGGGCCAGGTAGTAGGCATCGAAAAACAGGAAGTGGCAGGATATAAGCTTCAGCTTTTTGTTATTTCATTTGAATCCGAACGCATGACCTTGAGCGTTCCCGTCGACAAAGCGGTTGGATCGGGCCTGCGCAAATTAAGCTCGAAAAAAGTTATGGATGCGGCAATGGCAACATTAAAAGGCCGCGCCCGGGTTAAACGCACCATGTGGAGCCGCCGCGCCCAGGAATACGAAGCAAAGATTAATTCCGGTGATCCGGTTTCAATCGCCGAGGTTGTCCGCGATCTTCATCGTCGTGCCGACCAACCCGACCAATCATTCAGCGAACGTCAGATTTACGAACAAGCGATGGAACGCCTTGCCAGTGAAGTCGCCGCCGTTGAAAAAGTAGATATGGAAAAGGCGACAGCAAAACTGGAAAAGCTGCTGCTTAAAATAGCTGCTTAAAAAATTATAATCTGAAGATTATCAAAAAACGGCCGGGGGCAAACCCCGGTCGTTTTTTTATTCGCCTATTAGTTTTATGGTGGTGCCGGGCGCAAGTACGCTATCTGGTTTTATGGCGTTTAAAACTTCCATCCATTCGTCTTTAAATTCACTAACTTCTAGCATTGCACTAAGCGATGCCGGAGTATCATTGGCGCGTATTTTATAAAGCTTTATTCTATATGGCTTTACGCTTTTTGCTTCCGTTTCGGTTAATTTACGAAAGCTGTATGTGGCATTGCGCAATGGCAAATTAAGTTCAGCTGTTTTTATTGGGTCGGTTATGAATAGCAATCTGTAAACCGGACCATCGGGGTCTTGAATCGCCACCACACGAATATCACGCCTGCCGTTTTTGCTATTTAAAACAGATGTTCCGGTGACTGCGCTCATTCCATTAATGTTTATGTTTTCCAAATCCCTTATGCTTAAACCCGTTGCCCAATAATTGGTTACATAATTTTTAAGGCTGGTTGCTTTTTTAACGTCTTCGGGGTTGGCGCCGTCAAATACGATAACCGCTTCATCGTTCTTTTTGGCAACCACATTGACAGGTGAATTAAATAATCTAAATCCATCGGGTACGTCATAGCGAATTTTCATTACCGGATGAATAAATGAATTACCGCGAATGATGCCTTGTTCAATATCATCACCGAATATCATTCCGTCAATTTTTGCCAAATATTCATCGCCATTAAGTCTTTTTCTTCCGTCAGGGGTGCCGTTTTGCGCTTCGGAAGCAAGCTTAATGGCTTGTTCAATACGTTCTGCCGTGCGCGGGTGGGTTGCCATAATATTGCTTTGTTCTGCCGCATCCGGTTTGCCGACCATTAAACCTTCTATGCGCTGGTGCGCCCGCAGCTTGGTAAAAAAGCTGGTCATTGCATCGGGGTCGTATCCTGCGCGCGTCATGTAACGAACGCCTAACATATCTGATTGTAATTCTTGATCACGCGAATAGCTTTGTAATGCCGCCTGTGCCCCCACTGCGGCTACGTTGCCGGCGGCCGAAGGGATTCCGGCGGCCGAACCAAGCGCGCCCAATACCTGCAATCCAATTGATGTCGCAACGGTGGTGCTATAGCGTTGCGCTGAATGGCGCGCGGTAACGTGGCCAATTTCATGGGAAAGCACGCCTGCGACCTCGGCTTCATTGCTGGCCAAAGAAAGCAAACCGCGGGTGATATAAACATAGCCACCGGGCAGGGCAAATGCGTTTATTTTGCTGTCGTTAAGTACGCTAAAGGTCCACACCAGTTCGGGCATTTCTGAATGTTGGCTTAGCCTTGCGCCAAGATTTGCAACATAGGCCCCGATTTCGTGGTCGTCATAAACACCACCAAATGCCTTTAATATTTTTGGGTGTTCCTCACGGCCAACTTCTTTTTCCCGTTCCGGCGACATGAAAGCGGTAAAGCTTTGTTCACCGGTGGCGGGGTTTGCGCTACACCCGGCAATTCCCAACATAGCCGCAACCAGCAAAGGAACATAAACAAGGCGATTAATTTGTTTGTTGTTGGAATTCATCATTAAAATATTTTCTCATTTTTATTTTATAATTTCAATTTGTTCCGGATGGGTTGCCACAATCATCGGCCCATTTTTGTTTTTTAGCCAGCCGCGCACCCGTACATTTTTTCCCTGAAATGCCAGCGGGTCAACATTGTTTTTAGCAAACAGTGCTAGCCCGTCTTTTTCAACCAAAATTGTGAAATCCGTCCGCCAGACAGGGCCAAAATTAAGGTACACATTGGTGCCAACTTTTTGTGCCGACAAAACCTTTCCTTCAACCAGGCGATATGTTCCCACATAATTGGCCGATGCATCGTCGGTTATAATTTTATAAAGATTGTTCGCCCAAATACCGACATTGTTTTTACGCGCGGTTTTTTCTATTTCCAGCATTTCATTTGCAAGTGCGCGGTTATCGGCAAACGTATAAACGTGCGCCATACCTAATCGCAACATTTCGCCTTGTAGCCACGTTTTGTTATCATCATTTATAACAACATGACCAAGGGTGCGGCCATGGCGGTCTGTTGATGCGACCCCTGTATATATAGTTACCGATTTGCCAAGGGAAAGTGTTGCCATTTGTTTTTTTGCTGCTTCACCAAACGGGTTTGGTTTGAAATCTGAACGCCCGAACGAAAGCTCCGGTGCCTGAATGCCGACCAAGCGCACCTTACGGCCATCATCAAGCCAGATTGTATCGCCGTCTATTACCATTGTGACTTTTGCGGTTCCTTGGTTATCAAGGCTGTCCAGCCCTTGCGCCCGTGATGAAAACGGGCTTGACGCAAACAAGACAACAACCAAGGCGACAAACAACGGGCGCGCCCAAATAGTGCGGTTATTTTTGCCTATGGCAGTAAAAATAGTTTGCATAAATTTCCTGCTTATTTTGTTTTTTATATAATCTGAATAATATTTACCTATAATGGACAAGCATTTGTGATTTAGCAAAATTATCTCAAAGGTACAGGCTTTATGGATAGCACCACCGGGCGCGATATTTACCCCCACATTGACCCTTATCAAACCGGTATGCTTGATTTAAGCGACGGGCACAAAATGTATTTTGAACTGTCCGGCAACCCTGATGGATTGGCGGTTATTTTTTTGCATGGCGGCCCCGGTGCGGGGTGCGCGGCAACCGGACGGCGGTTTTTTAACCCGGAACGCTACCACATAATTTTGTTTGACCAGCGCGGCGCGGGTAAATCCACGCCTAAGGGATCAATCGATGCCAATACCACCCAGAACCTAATTGACGATATTGAAACCCTGCGCGCGCATCTTGGCATTGAAAATTGGCTGGTGTTTGGCGGTTCATGGGGGGCGACGCTGGCACTGGCATACGGTCAAGCTTGCCCTGAACGTTGTTTGGGTTTTATTTTGCGTGGAGTATTTTTAGGCGAACAAAGTGAAATAGACTGGTTTTTATACGGTATGGAAGGATTTTTTCCTGAGGCCTGGGCCGAGTTTTCATCCCACCCCGGGATTGATGCAAAAAATTTGCTTTCATCTTATTCGGTTTTGTTAAACGACCCCGACCCGGAAATTCACCTGCCGGCGGCACGCAGGTGGGCAAATTATGAAAATGCCTGCTCAACCTTGTTGCCAAACCCTATTCACCCCAGCGGCAGAGCGTTTGATGCTTACGCCATATCCATAGCGCGGATTGAAGCGCATTATTTTTCAAATTCCATGTTTTTGGCCCCTAAACAATTGTTGGGCGGGGTGAATAAAATAAGCCATCTGCCAGCTACAATCGTGCAGGGGCGTTATGACGTAATATGCCCAATTTCCACCGCGCAAAAACTGGCCCAGGCGTGGCCGGGGGCGATTTTGGATGTTGTTGCAGATGGCGGGCATTCGGCCATGGAACCGGGCATAAGGCGGCGGCTGACCCGGGCCACAGACCATTTTAAGCCCATTTCCGGCTGATTTTTCTAAAATTGGCTATCCCCCTGCAAAGCCTTTGAATTTTTGGTTTATTTCCCTAAAATGGCGCCAAGACAGTTTCAAACAATGGCTTTGATAAAAAAATAAGTGCCGGGGAAAACAAATGAAATTTACCAAAATCAAATATTTTGCACTGCTAAGCGTTTTTGCGCTGGGATTGGGCATTGCGCCAAACCCGGCAACGGCAGATGACCCGGCGTTTATTTCTTTTGGGGTGGGCCATTATGACTGGAACCGCAAAAACGACGAAGGCGTGGAATTCAGGGCCGAATACCGCCATGACGAAAAATATTTGGGCTTTATAAAGCCGTTCGTCGCGGCATCACTAACCAGCAACGGTAGTGGTTTTATTGGCGCGGGGATTTTGGCAGATATTTATCTGGGTCGGCGCATTGTCGCAACCCCAAGCTTCGCCCCGCATTATTATAATAAGGGTGGCAGTGATTTTGATCTTGGCCATGCGATTGAATTCAGATCGCAGTTTGAATTAGCCTACCGCATGGATGACCGCTCGCGCGTCGGCATAGCTATTTCACATTATTCAAATAACGGTTATGGCGATAGAAACCCCGGTTCGGAAACCACAACGCTTTATTATTCAATGCCGATTGACAGCGTGTTTGGCAATTAACGCCGATTTATCCAGCAACATTGTGCGCCCGTAGCTCAGCAGGATAGAGCACCAGATTCCTAATCTGGGGGTCAGAGGTTCGAATCCTCTCGGGCGCACCATTAAATATGTCACTTAGCAGAACAAATGTCGCTTAAGTCCCTAGCGCTTCGGCCCAAGGACATGAATTTTGTTCATCAGGGACGCGGTTTATGCTCAATAATAGCTACGCGTGCGGGACACAAATTTTGGCGAACGACGCATTCAAGTAGAAAGTAATTGTTCTAGCGGAATCTTTGCCACCTCTGCCGCTGGACGCGATAAATAAAACTCAGCCACAAAGCGTCCTTCAGATTCCTTGCCCGTTGGGTCAACGCCATGTTCGCACAACTTACCAAGAACATCTTCTCGCTCATCACCAGAGGCGAAATGGCGCTGAAAAAAGGTTTCTCCTTCTAGTTTTTCGGTTGCATAACCACAGGTGTTCAATGACTGTTCAATATGGTCAAACGGGAACAACCGCAGCACAAAATTTGCAATCCACGGTTGGCGGCCTTTGGACACGGCGGGCATAAAGCGCTCAAAACTTTTTTCGGTTAAATAACCAACGCAACCGGTGGATATGACTAGATCAACTTGCCCCAGAGTATCTTTTTCATCATCGGACAGCATTTCGGTTTCAAGATTGGCAACAATTCCGTCATCAAGAAGACCTGTCTCTGTTGCATATGAAATTGCATTTTCAGCTTGGTCCAATCCAATCATCACGATGTCGTCCGAATTATCCATATTGGCAAGAAAACTCTGATCATATGCAAGAACTTCCTCTGGGGTTGCGTCCGCTATTTGTTTTTGGGCCCAATGCTCGTAAAGATCATCCATTGAAAGGTCATATTTCAAGATTGCCGCATTAACGCCGTAAGAACACCCCAGATCCAACACATGGACGGGTTCGTCTGCACGATCCTGTAAGTGACCGATTAAATTTTGAAAAATGGGTTTTGCCGTGTCGGGTATTGCATAATCAAGCTTGTTGAGCTCGCGATAATAATTTCTCGGATCCGACTGGTTGTAGATATGATCCATATCAACTTTGGCTTCATTGATGCACTCAAAGGCAGCAACATCAGACATAAATTCTCTCCTAGGTTATCCTTTAACTAATGACACACAGCGCCACAACCTCAAAACACAGGTGTGCTGCGATTTAAAATCATCAATTTCGTTGGATAAACGCACTATAACACACTTGGCGAATATTTCAAACCAGCCCCAGAAATCGTAACCTCAAAGTGACTTTTGCTGCTTTCACCGAAAGGTTGTCCCCTTCTTCACATCATGTGTTTTTAGCGACAAAAACTACGCACCATTACAAAACAAAAATGCCTAAACTTTTTCAAGTCGAGCACTTTGTTATAGTTGGTAGCGGGGTCAGGATTTAAACATGCGATCTTCAAGGGCACAATTTATGCCCATCAGGGACAGTGCGACATTTATTCTGCGCGGGAACAACAATTCATAAAACCCAATCGGGGCGGACAAAATGGCAGGTATAGCCATTGGGGATGCGCTGAAGATAATCTTGATGTTCGGGCTCGGCCTGCCAAAAATCACCAACCGGTTTTAGTTCGCTCACCACCTTGCCGGGCCAGTTACCCGACGCATCAACATCGGCCATGGTTTTTAACGCAATATTTTTTTGTTCGTCAGACGCGTAATAAATACCCGAACGATAAGACATCCCCCGGTCATTGCCCTGTTTGTTGGGGGTGGTGGGGTCATGGATTTGGAA
>Ga0224506_10003465_pt1 | contig 10414 bp, 10 predicted proteins | sample SF_Jan12_sed_USG_2_FD_169108 | JGI IMG/M metagenome (GOLD analysis project Ga0224506, IMG submission 169108) | Sediment microbial communities from San Francisco Bay, California, United States - SF_Jan12_sed_USGS_8_1 | ecosystem: Environmental > Aquatic > Marine > Sediment | place: USA...
ATGAGTTTGTGGGACAACATTGGCTCTGATCCCTTTTATGATGAGTGAGCGGATTCTTTTTGCCTTTTTTGCAGCTCATAACCTAATAAAGCCATCGCGGCTAGCACAATAAAGATAATCCATTGAGGCATAGGTGCTAACGAGCCCAGATGGGTAATTCCATAAAATATAAAAAGTGCCGCGAAAGCAACATACTGACTTGAGACAATTATCACTATCGGCTTCATTAGTGTTGGCGATGTAGCCGCACTGAAGAGGGCGATCATGTTAATCAACAACACAAAACTAATCGCATGCCAGATCACCGAAATCACAGCTTTTAGCTCTGAGGAAAGCGCACTTTGAAGAACAGGATCATGGATTTCTGGCCCCCCAGCAAAAAGATGGATTAGCAAAGTGAATCCAGAAAGAACGCCGGCAACGAATACAGTTTTGTTGAACATAACACCTCCAAGTGACGATTAAACACTTCCATACGCTTGCGTATGGTATAAGCAGGGCTGGAAAATGTCAATACGGTAGCGTATGGTCACGTAATGAAAAAAGCTAACACACTTACCCCAGAGGATTGGATTAAGGCCGGTTTTCGAGCGCTAGTATCCGGCGGGGAACAAGCCATTAAGGCAGAGGCTATTGCAAAGAGCTTAAACGTTAGTAAGGGTTCTTTCTATTGGCATTTCAAGGATGTTTCCAGCCTAAAAGAGGAAATGCTTAAACATTGGGAAACTGTTGCTACTCATGACATCATTTTCAACCTCTCAACCAACAGCTCAGCGCCACTTAACAACGACCAACTATCCTCAAAAGAACAACTGCGACAACTTATCGAAATTGTTAGCAGTGATGCTAGTGAGCCCTATGGAGGAGTGTTAGCCGAACCCTCGATTCGCAGCTGGGCAAGGTATAATAAAGATGTGGCGGAAACATTGGCAAATGTCGATAAAACTCGTCTAGCATTTGTTGCCCGCTTATTTGAAAGCGCTGGCATTCCTGCTAATCAGTGTGCGCTCTTGTCCCGACTATTTTATGGCTCACTTATTGGATTGGAGCAGCTTTCCAGTAATGGCGCCAAGCCTCGTGTAGAGTTGCACAAACTACTGGATCTTATTTTTCAGACCAATGCAAAGAAATAGGGCAACTGTAGGCCCCTATAACGTGAGATTTGCACGGGTTATACTGCAATTTTTGCCTTTCGCTCCCTCTTTAGTAGAGGACAACATGATTGGTGGCGAATTTGTGTTTTTTGAAATGCCGCCGGAGACCTAAAAGTAATACGATCTCTAAAATTAAATTGCTATTCTTTTTAGAGATAAACATTGCATGAATAAAAAACAAAAATATTGTTTAATTCGGAATTCCATAAAATTGAACAAGTGAGAAACGATTTGCTTTTTTGTGTTAGCTTGCCTCTATAGCCTGAACTAACTTAGCAATTTCTGTAGCAATTGTTTCATCTGCCCTAGATCAATTGGTTTATCAAGCACCTGCTTAACACCGTAGTTTGCTAGTTCATCCTCATCAATATCTTGGCGATAGCCAGTATACAAGATCATAGGGATTTGAGAATTGATTTGATGAAATTGTTTGATCAATTCGCTACCCGTAATTTTCGGCATGGTATTGTCAGTAATCACCAAGTCTAACGCTTCTGATTGTTGCATGAATATCTGCAGGGCTTCAGTACTACTACTACAGGCAAGTACTTCTATGCCCCATGTTTCTAACATATCAAACATAAACTCCAGTACATCGTCTTCATCATCAATCAATAATACTCGTGCCGATATATGAGTTTCATTTGATGTTGTTCGTAACAATTGTTCCTTGGCATCTTCACCGCTTAGGCTTTCCGCTTTTTCTGCATGAAAAAATACTTGAATTGAGCTACCTTTGCCAACACTCGACTCGACCTTTATATGTCCATTATAATCATGCACAATGCCATGCACCGTCGACAATCCCATGCCACTACCTTTACCAACCTCTTTGGTTGAATAAAATGGCTCGAACATTCGATCCATAACATTGGGTTCCATGCCACAACCATTGTCACTCACTTTTAGCGAAACAAAACTTCCCTGGAAGCTTTGCCGACATGCATCACAATTTAGCGCAACATTCTCATGTTGATAGAGCTCAAGGTGAATTTTTCCATTTTGATTTACTGCATCGCGTGCGTTGACGCACAGGTTGACCAATACCTGCTCCAAATGCACAGGGTCGATCATTACTCGAGAAAGTGTATCAGGAACAGAAATTTCGATCTCAACACTAGATGGTAGGCTGGCTTCCAGTAGCTTCATTGTCTCCTTAATAATGGGAGCTAGACAAAGAAGTACGGGGTCACCACGCTGACCGCGACTGAAGGTTAACATTTGCTGAATTAAGTTTCTGGCTTTTTCCCCAGAGCGAATGGCCCGCGAAAAATATTTTTCTAATTTTTCGTCCTGGTATTTTTTTGCGAGATCTTCAGCTAACATGATGTTACCCATGGTGCTGGTCAAAATATTGTTAAAATCATGCGCAATACCACCAGTCAAATGCCCGATTGTCTCCATTTTTTGCGCCTGGCGTAGTTGCGCCTCAAGTTGAGTACGCGCTTCTTCAGCATTCTTCCGTTCAGTAATATCGCGCAAGTAACCAATAAAAATTTTCCCTTCTGCACCCTCAGTGACATCAATCGCCAACTCAGCTACGAATTCACTACCATCTTGGCGCATGGCGTCAACCTCAATGCGTTGACCAATTAGCGGTCCCTCGTTACTTGCAAGATAATGTTTCATTCCTTGTTCATGGGCTTTGCGAAAACGTGTCGGGATAATCATATCTGCCAAGGACCGACCAATCACTTGATTACGCCGGTAACCAAAGCATGCTTCGGCAGCAGGATTAAACTCAATTATTTTTCCCTGCTCATCAATGCCAATTATTGCATCTAGAGCCGCTTCGAATGTGGCGCGCAAACGATTCTCACTCAATTTAAGCGCTTGTTCTGAAAGTTGTTGTTCGGTCACATCTCGTATAATGGTTAAAAGTTTCACTTGATCCAGGTCATACATTCGCACTCCATGGATATCAAGTATGGATCGACTACCGTCTTTCTTCTTGCCCGCGCCAACAATATGCGCTCGCCCTTCGTTGAGCACGGTTTGAATATAGTTTTTGTAGACTGGAATATAGTCCGCAGGAATAACATCGGCTGGTGTAATATGACTGAAATCGTCATCAAGATTATAGCCGTGCATGATTTTGAACATCGGATTTACATCGATTATCTGGCCAGCCTCATCAAATACTACCAGGCCCTCAATAGAGGAGTTAAAAATCACTCGGTACAGTTCTTCACTAGAGCGCAGCTTATCTTCCGCCAGTTTTTTTTCGGTGATTTCGCTAGTAATAAACAATAGGCGCTCTACACCAGCAATCGTCACTCGCTTAATCGAGACCTCATCCCAAAAACGTTGTTGCCGCTGCCAAGTAATTTGTTGTGGCGCGCCGCATAGTGCCGCTTTGATTGTTTGACCTAAATCGCACGCATTATCGTTATCCTCATCTACCTGCAATTCAAAAATACTTCGTTTAACAAACTTTGATTTATCACAAGAAAAATCAGAGCAAGCTCTTGGGTTCATATCAACAATTTCAAAGTTATCAATATCAACTACAAGAATTCCGTCTTCGGATGCTTCAAAAATTGAGCGATAACTTTCCTCGGATACTCGTCGTGCTTGATCCACGCGCAAACGCTCTAACTCGGCTGAGGCACGTATGGAAAATATTTCCATAATTGAACGCACCAGTTGAGTGTCAACTAGTTCAGCCTGGCTGCCGATTGAAATTAAGCCTAGTTGCATTGAGCTGGAATCAAACAAGGGAAATCCGGCATAGGAGTTGAGTTCCAACTGGGATAGCATAGTGTCGCCAGGATATAGTTGCTGTATCTGTTTGGGAATAAGTAAAAAATCTTTACCTACTACTCCATCACATGGAGTATTGTCTAAGTCGTAAACCATATTTGGAAGAATCTGCCCACGATGAAAAACAGATACGGTTGATACGGTGTTATCCTCTTGATATTGACCAATAAACGCAAACTCGACTCCAATTGTCTCTGCAAGATGCGTCACAATGGAATCAAATACATTATCGAAACTCGATCCAGAAACGCCTAATGCGACACTTTTAAACGCATCCGCTGTTTTTTTCTGGGCAGTAATATCAGTAGCAATTCCACATACCGCATAAACTTGTTTTTGATCATCAAAAAGAGGGAATTTAATTGTTGAAAAGGTATGCTCCAAACCATCCATTTCTATTCGTTCTTCAAACTCCATCGGCTTTTTACTAATGAAAATTCTTCGATCATTTTCAATTAATGTTTGCGCCAATTCCGGTGAAAAAACTTCATAAATAGATCGTCCTAATATTTGTTTTTCTTTCAGTCCAAATGCTGTTGCAAATTCGCGATTTACAAAATGAAAACTGCCTTCATGGTCGCGCACATAAACCATCGATGAGGCATTCTTTAACATTTGTTTTAACAAATGTGTACTATGCTCAAACGACTCACCCTGTGGTGTTTCGCGCAATGGCTTCATCTCCAAAACTAAATTTTCTGCATCGGGATTATTTGCTTGCCGCTGCAAGCTCAACAAACAAGTAACCACCTCGCCCTGCGGGTCGCACAAGCGCCATAAAAAGTTCTGTGGTAAATCGCGTTCACAGGCAGCTATTCGACGCTGCAATTCTTCTGCGGAAGTGTAATTTTCGCTTTGATATTTTGGCGAGAAATCCAATATTGATTTCCCTTTGATGAATTTCTTTTGCAATCCGAGCCAATCAGCAAAGCCATCACTACAGGAAATAAAAATGTCTTGTCGCAACACGCCATGACAATGCGCATTTAGGTGTATTCGGTTTTGCTCGATCGTATTCATTCTGTTTTAGGATACCGTGACGGCTAGTGGTACATACATATAGCCAATACCACGTACCGTGCGAATTAATTGTGGTTTATTTGGATCTGACTCGATTTTCCGACGTAAACGTGTAATGCGGATATCAATACTGCGATCAAACGGATCCCAGTCACGATTCTGAGTAATGTTAAGTAGTTGATCGCGTGTCATTGGACGTTTGGGTCGCTCAACAAAGGTTTTGAGTAAATCGAATTCCATCGCGGTTAATGGAATTTCTTCTCCATGATGATTATGCAATTGTCGAGTCACTAGATTAAGACGACTATTTCCCAACTGAATTATTTCATCACCGGTTGATTGCGGCTCTGGCTTTAAGGAACTCGCCGCTATACGTTGGTAACGACGGATCACACTTTTAATCCGAGCTTTGAGTTCCCGCGGGTCAAAAGGTTTGGCGATATAGTCATCAGCCCCCACTTCCAGGCCGACAATTCGATCGACGGTATCACCTGCACCAGAAATCACAATTACGCCTATATCCAAGCGCTCGCGTAAATAACGAGTTAGTGATAGACCATCCTCGTTACCCGGTAGGCCCACATCCATCAATACCACATCGGGTACTTGGTTCTCGATGCTGTTACGCATGCTATCGGCGTCAATTGCTAAGGTGACCTGAAATCCATTATCTTGCAAATAGTCGTGCAACATTTCCCGAATATCGGGGTCATCGTCAACAATTAATACATTAATATCGCCAGCTATCATGGAGCAATCCTTCGGCTTAATAGCCATAGAATGAACGTCTCTATTTTGCGGGGCTAGTGGTTGCTTCGCAAGCATTTCACACTCCTTGAATTCATTTATTCCTTGTTGGCCCGTTTATTCACCAGCTCAGAAGATGTTCTCTGTTCTGCGGAGCCGGATAATTTCTCGACTGAAACGCTAGGGTTTTGCTGTATCTGAGCACGCATTCGCTTTACCATTTCCGCAGCATGATTGCGATAGCTACAAAACTGCAAAGGTCGTTTTTCAATTTTCTTCATTTTCTAGTCCTCACTCTTTTCTGATTATCGTATTTCCAGGTAACAATTGAGTTTCTTCAAAAGGGTTTTATGTTTCAGTTTTGTAACAGTGTGTAGTGACCAGGACGGAAGCCGCCCTGATCTGAAGGAATTCAACTCGCTTTTAGTGTTGTATGTTGGGCTAGGGGTACATCGCGCATATCAACAATGCGCTTAACAACCAGAACGGCAAAAGAAATCGTCGCCGCCAATAGACCAACCCAGATTCCTAAGCCCTGTAAATCAAGCCAAAAAGCAAGCATTAAGGCACCAACAAAACCGCAGCCCCAATAGCTGACCAAGGAATAAACCATGGGTTTTGCTGAATCCTTGAATCCACGCAATATACCCGCGCCAACCGTTCCAACAATCATGCTTGGCTGCATTAGCGCAAGCAACAAGATAAAAAGGGCTGCTTGCTGATTCACAATATCAGTCATTTTTTGTGGCTCGATGAATAAACCTGGCAATTGATAACGCGTCATAATCAATACGCTCATTAACAGCAAACCTGCCATCAGCGAAAAACTAATCGCCGTTTTGATGGCTGTCGTTAATAAACGAATATTCTTTTGACCAGCGAGAAGGCCAATGCGCACCATGGCCGCTTGGGCATAGGCGATAGGGACTGCATAGAACACACCTGCCATGCGTAGCGCAATCGTATGTGCTGCCAAAACTTCTGCACCGAAGATCCCCATGCTCACGGTTGCAAAAAGAAATACGCCCATTTCGCCAAAATGTGAAATACCAATTGGAAGCCCCAAAACAAAAACACTATTGCGGATTTCTGCTGACTTTGAGTTTTGCACGGGAAAGTAAAAATATTTGCGGGTACACTGTTGTTTAAGAACATAAATCAGCAAACTAAAAAACATTAAGGATCCCGTAATAATGGATGCTACCCCAGCACCAGCAACACCCATTTCTGGTACCCCCCAGTTACCATAAAGAAAGGCATAATTGCCGATAATATTGACCGGCAACGATGCTGCAGTGATATATAAAATAATTCGTGTGCGATTCAATGCAGAAAGAAAATAGTGCATCACACTTAAGCACAGCATTGGAAAAACCGCGATCGCCATCATATGCGCATAAGGTGTACCGGTTTGTACAATCGCCTGGTCAACCCCAATCAGTGTAAGCGCCATTGGTGCATTGTAGATGGCCAGAGCAGCGGGGATTCCCATTAACAAAGTAACAATCAGTCCTTGCACCCATATTGTTTTGACAATGCGAAAATCTTTGCGGCCTCTGGCTTGAGCGATTAAAGGTGATATCGCCGCAGCCACACCTGCGGCTAAATAATAGAAAATGGAATAATAGTCACTAGCCGCAGCGGCGGCCGCTAATTGCACGGTACCTAATTGACCAATCATGAGTACATCGGTAATGGACACACTCATGGTAACTAAACTCGATAAAATTAAAGGCCAGGCAATTTTACTTAAATGCCCAAACTCGCTTATTGAAAATACTTGAGAAAATTGCCATGTAATTTTGTCTAACAAATTTTCTTTTTTTGATATTCCGTTGTCCATTGGTTACTCCTGGTTTCATTGGTTTGTTCACCTGAAGCAATTATCGTTGGTATATGTATCAACTTTGTTTCCGCAAAGTTAATCAGTTGTTATTCATTAGTAAACCAAATTGCAGCAAAAACGTTACCACTGCTGAAGCAAAGTTAACTTTTGTCATAGATCTAAATATGGTTTAGACTTGACCAAGTAAACAACAATAAGCGAAGAAGTTAAGATAATTCTAATACAATGAATTTCGAATTAAGCCAATCTAACCCTTTTGAACTAGATGTTCTTTCGATTAGTGGGCCGGTATTACCTGGTGATCTAATTGAAATGCTTAAGCAATTATGGCAGCAAGATTATTATGTACAATTGACCCATGTGGTATGGGATTTCACTCACAGCGAAACTCACTATTACTTTGAAGACATTTTTCAGTTGTTTGCGTTTGTCAAACAAAGCAAAAACTTACGCGGCCCACATACATTGGCTGTGGTAGCTCCGCATGATAATGAGTTCGGCAGTTCTAGAATGTTTGCTGCTTTGAATGAATCGGAATTACCTAAAGTAAATATTTTTCGTGAACTAGAATCTGCCTTAGACTGGTTGAATTGTCAAAAACAGGCGACACTTAGTATTAACTAAGTTGGATCTGATACGGAGCTGTGACGCCGTACCAGATCCTTGGGAGCAAACCAAGATTAAAAACTCATGGAATTCGAATTTTGCGTAGCTTCAGTTATTGCTGCAGCGCCCATCCAAACACCGTTTTCTACCAGATTTTCTTCGGTCACACCGTGAGTTTTCGCACACGCTGGACACACGCCAATTTGACCACCGGCTTGTTTAAACTCTTCAAAAATTTCACTAACAGAAGAAAAACTTGGCGAAACAATTTCATCAACACTGCCTTTTTTAGCCAAATTCACACCTTCTAAAGTCGTCCACAGCATCGCTTTTTTGCCCATCGCTAAAGCTGCGTTGGCAAGCACGAGTGGTACGGCAATTTGATCTGGGTCAGAGAAATCAGTTAGGGTGTAAATATAAGTTTGTTTGTCGTTCATAATAATTTCCTTTTAAAGTTTAGTTTATGTAATAAGTCAAACGTTGTTGTCGCTGACCATGGTGAAAGTATCGTTCATCACTGTTTCTAAACAATTTCTACCAACGCTCTTTTTGTTTCAAAAAGGTAACCACTAGTTTTGAATCAGAACATTGATTATTTTTTGCTTGCTGCGTTGTGGTTTTCAAGGGTTATAAGGAATAGTCATTCGACACAAAGTAGATACAGAGCAGAAACAAATTGAAGCACAGAGGAAATGGTTTTGTTACGCGCACAGCTTAAAGTTAAGCACATGAGATATTTGCTCATTTTATTTATTCATTCGTTTAACTTTAAAGGAGTCTTACAATGCTTAGAAAATCAATGAAACTAACATCGCAATTTCTAATTTTAACTACAACAATGCTACTTGCCTTTAGTAGCAATGCTGATAACAGCGATGCAGAAGATCGACATACTAAAGAATGTCCATCAATTGCTATAGAGCGCAGTGATCAACTTTTTGCAACTGATATTCATGGCGTGGCCGCCAGCGACAAAACTTTGTGCCTAAGTCGTCGTAATCATGTAAAGGCCGTACTCGCATGGAATTCCGACAATGTTCATCCAAATAAAAATGGCCTACAGGTTTTAAATGCTCGCAATTTACTTAATGATTGGGAACAGAACTATGCTATGCGAAATGGTAAAGATTATAAAGCCGTTATTGTTGCCTATGGCAAGGGTGCGCGCTGGGCATTGAGTGACGCGGCATATAACAAAAAATTCGGCACTGACAACCCGAGCACGGAAATTGTCAAATCCTTAATGCAACGCGGTGCAAAAATCTATATGTGCCAAAATTCCATGAAAGGCAATCAATGGAAGCTGATGGACTTAATAGATGGTGTTGAAATGGTACCTGCGGGAGTGTCTGCACTCGTAGACTTTCAATATCAAGGTTATCGCTATATCGCACCCTAATCCTTGATGCAAATTCACCACCCATGACTTCATGGGTGGTGGTTTAAAAAACTCAACCATTAACAAGGACAGAACATGACCACTTACCACTACGCTCGTTATATCTATTGGATACCGCAGTCACAGATAGAACCGATTAAACTTAGACTCAAAACCCAGGGCTACGTTTTTAGCAGCCGACTCGGTAGCCAATGTGAGGTACTTAAAACACAAAATAAGGCTCTTGGTTACGCTACACCACATGTATTTAATCGCTTATGTAAACGCCAGGGGTCCTGGTATCGTGATTCTCCTAAAAATGGATTTCATTTAATTGTTGCCGACCACAAGCTGGTCGATGAAGAAATTGCTAACTATCTCGATGCAGCTATGTTTGAATCCGACTTTGTCCCAGAGAATTTGCCAACGCAACAGCAACTAGTGGATTTGGTTAACGACCCGCGTTATCAAACCCAACGTCCTGATGAATGGGAGCAACCTGGTATAAAAGATCGACTCATGTTTAAAACTATGCTTACCCTGACTGGATTTTGGGGATGGGGAGATAACTTAAAATCCACTTGGTTAAACCATCGGGCCAATCACGCAAACTTTCTCACAAAAAAACACACCACTGAAATGGATGGTGAAAGCGTTGCCTATACGGTTTCGGAAAATAGCAATGTATGTTCATCCTGCGTGGAGTTTTTTAACCTCGTTAGCCCTAAGCAGCGCAAACTGATTCGCGGCTGCCCCGGCTCAATCACACTCGCAGGAATTAAACGTGACCAATATTATGATATCAAACCTGTTGGCTCAGTATCCTCTTACTCGTGAATTTTTCCAGCGAGGTATCATTTTTAAAAAAATAGAATCATTCGCCCGTAGATAGAGTTCAAG
>Ga0224506_10003466_pt1 | contig 10409 bp, 9 predicted proteins | sample SF_Jan12_sed_USG_2_FD_169108 | JGI IMG/M metagenome (GOLD analysis project Ga0224506, IMG submission 169108) | Sediment microbial communities from San Francisco Bay, California, United States - SF_Jan12_sed_USGS_8_1 | ecosystem: Environmental > Aquatic > Marine > Sediment | place: USA...
CAGTTTCTGTAAGAAATGGGGTGTGCAAATAAATTAACTAATCTTTAAACAGCTACATAAGGGGAAAATGATGGCTACAGAACTAAAAGACTTTTTAATTAAAATAGCTAATGACGGACAATTGCGTGAAGCTTATGTGGCAGATCGCGATGCGGTAATGAAAGAATATAATTTGTCACCTGAAGATATGGCTTTAATAAAAAATGCGGATAATAAAGGCATAGCAAAGAAATTGGGGGCTAACTATTCAGTTGCTGCAAATGGACCTAATATGTTGATAGATATATATAAAATTGAGTGATTTTCTAAAACATTTAGTTTTCTCATATGCATAGTTACTTAATTAAATTTTTATTTAGCGTTATGTTGTATATTTTTACAGTATCAACTGCTAATTTGGTATGGGCTACTGAAAGTTATGATAATCTTGATTTAAAATCTTTAAATCAGCTGACAAAAAAAAACTTGAGAGCTGGCAATTATGAGCTGGCTTTCCTTCAAGCCAAAGAAACCCTTAAAAGAGCCAGAGAACAAAACGACCCTATTGTATTATCAGATGCACTAAGTAACATAGCCTCAACACAGTTATATCTTGGCTTATTTGAAAATGCATTAATTTATTATGAAAAGTCTTTAAAAACGGCTCAACAGAGTAGTTATATTGTTGGAGTTGAGAGAGCAATTAATAATATTAGTGGCCTTTATATACAAACAAAAAATCTTGAAAAAGCCTATGAAATTTTATTGGAATTACCTGTCTTTAATGGGGTTGATAGACCAATAGATCGTCAAATAATGTCATATATCAGTTTAGCCAGAACGCTTCATGACTTAGAAAGAAATGAAGAGGCTAAAGAATATTTAAAAAAAGCTGAAAGTTTATTTGTTGATAATGATTTAGATTTTTATAAGACTTATTGGTTTTTGCTGGATGGAGATATTAAACGTTCTGATAAAAAACATGAAGAGGCACTTCAATCTTTCAATAGTGCATTGGATATAGCCACCAAAAGGGGGTTTAATGGTGTCGAAGTCATGGCGATTGAATCTATTGCCTATGTACATATGCATAAAGGTGAAAGTGACAAAGCAAGACGACTTATTGATGAAGGTATTGCAAAAGCAAATGAGATAAATCTTAATCAGAAAAAAATATCATTACTTGAGTTGATTTATAAAATTGAAAAAAAGGAAGGTAATTATCAAAAAGCCTTAAACACTTTAGAAGAAATTAATGTGCTAGCTGAAACGATTAGTGGTACTAAAGTACAGATATTACTTGCAATTGCTGAATCCGAAAGGCAGATGGAGAAAACAAAGCAGCAATTGTTAGAAAGCCAGCAAAAGGAAAGGTTGGCCACATTGGAGTTGGAAAAGAATTATCAAAGACAAATTGTTTTCGGTTTGCTTACCTTAATCTCTGTTGCGGGAATATTGTTTTGGAATTATCTCCGAAACGCAAAAAAAGAAATAGAGCGGCAAAAACATCTTAATAAAGAATTACAATCGGTTGACAGACTTAAAGACAGAATATTAACCAATACTTCCCATGAGTTACGTACACCACTAAACGGTATTATCGGCTTGTCAAATGCCATATTGGTGGAGTACGGAGATGATTTTGATCAGGAATTAATTAAATCTCTGGAAATGATCAATCAGGCAGGCAGCCAGCTATCTTCTATTGTTAATGACATTCTTGATTTTGCCCAAATTAAAACACAGCATTTACACATTCGCCCGGAGAATTTTGATTTAATCAGACTGATTCTGGAAGTTAAAAATCTGTGTCATTCCATGACCAGTAACACTGAAATTGATTTGCGTTGTAATCTTGAAATGATGGAGATGACAGTTTATCAGGATCAACAAAGAGTCAGACAAATTCTATATAACTTAATCGGTAATGCTATTAAATTTACACCGAAAGGCCATGTTGAAATTTCCTGTCAGTTAAAAGATAAAGTGGTGGTGATATCCGTAAAAGATACCGGAATTGGCATACCAAAAGAAAAGCTGGAGACAGTATTTCGTGGCTTTGAACAAATTGACCCAAGTGATACCAGAAATTACTCCGGTTCAGGTTTGGGACTGGCAATTAGTCGAGAGTTGGCAAAATTTATGGGTGGTGGCATTTCCATTGCCTCAGAATTAAACAAAGGAACAGAAGTAATCTTTACTGTTCCTGTTAATTATCAAAATGCAGTCGATCAAAACGAGCCAGAGGAAGCCAGAGCATCTTGATGCAAAAGCTCAAAAATTAAAGTTCGCCCCAATTTTTATCCATTAACCACTTCGTCAACATCAGGCACAAAAACATAACCAATACCCCAAACCGTTTGAATATATCGGGGTTTGGCCGGATCAACTTCAATCATTTTTCTGAGTCTTGAAACCTGAACATCGATACTACGTTCCAGCGCACTATAATCTCTACCACGAGCATAATTCATTAACTTGTCGCGAGATAACGGTTGTCTTGGGCTGGTAACCAAAGATTTCAACACAGCAAATTCGCCACTGGTCAGTGTCAACGGGCTGCCATTTTTGGACATTTCACGAGTTGCCAGATTAAGTTGAAAATCACCAAAGGATATGATTTTTTCTTCAGCGCTTGGAGCACCAGGCAATTCGGTAACACGTCGTCTTAACACTGCTTTTGCACGCGCCAATAATTCTCGCGGATTAAAAGGTTTGGGAAGATAATCATCGGCACCAAGTTCCAGACCAAGAATACGATCAACGTCATCGCCTTTGGCTGTTAACATAATGATGGGAATATTGTTGTCTTCAGCACGAAGTCGCTTACAAACTGACAAACCGTCTTCGCCAGGTAACATTAGATCCAGAATCATTAAATGATAATTTTCTCTTTCAAGAAATCTATCCATTTGTACAGAATCCGAGGCAACCTTTACAATGTAGCCCTGTTCCTTAAAATAGCGTTCAAGCAAACTTCTCAAACGCAGATCATCATCGACAACCAGAATTTTTTGGGTTTCTTCTTTCATTGAGCTTCTCCTTTCAAACTTTGCTGATGGCTCAGTGATGTTATTTAATGGCATTTGATCTAATAACATTTGCCAATATTAAAATGAGATATGTGGACATTTTGTGGGCTAACGTAAAAAAAATCAAAGCAAATTGAGCGTTCAATTGTTACAGATTATAACGAAGATTTTTTGATTTAAAGAAAAGTGCACAGATGTGAAACCAGATAATGATTTTTTTATTAAACTGGTTATAATTCGAAACCCTGTTATCAGCTTCATATCAAATAGTTTTGTCCGCTGTTTATCAATAAAGACTTTATTCTGGAATTCATATGCTTAAAATCGTAGAAAAAATTGCTCAGGAACTTAATGCTAATACCAAACAGGTGGAAGCCGCCGTTGCTTTACTGGATGAAGGCTCGACAGTCCCTTTTATTGCCCGATATAGAAAAGAGGCGACTGGTGGACTGGATGACACCCAACTGAGGAATCTGGAAGAGAGACTCAATTACTTGCGGGAATTAAACAGCAGACGAGAAAGCATTTTAAAAAGTATTGAAGAGCAGGAAAAACTGACACCCGAATTGACACAAAAAATTAATGCAGCAGAAACCAAGAGTGAACTGGAAGATCTGTATTTACCGTATAAGCCAAAAAGACGCACCAAAGCGCAGATAGCTCGTGAAGCAGGGTTGGAACCATTAGCTCTGGCATTATTGCAAGATGCAACCCTTGACCCTGAAAAAGCGGCAGTAGAATATATTAATCCTGAAAATGGTGTCGAAGATAGCGCAGCAGCACTTGAAGGTGCTAAACAGATAATAATGGAAATGATGGCCGAGAATGCCGATCTTTTGGCGGATATCAGACTGTATTTGACTAAAAATGCTTATGTAAAAGCAAGTGTTATGAAAGGCAAGGAGCAGGAAGGTAATAAATTTAAGGATTATTTTGAGTACAGCGAACCATTGAATCGAATTCCATCTCATCGGGCTTTGGCCTTGTTCCGAGGTAGAAAAGAGGGCGTGCTTTCTCTGGAGTTGGTGGCGGATAAAAACGCACTGGAAGATCCGGCCGCCACGACTCAGGCGCAACATCTCATTGCCAAACATTATCAGATCAAAAATCAAAACAGAGCTGCAGACCAATGGCTGGAAACAGCTGTTTTGTGGGCCTGGCGTGTAAAAATTCAAAACTTTTTTGAAACTGAATTATTGGGTAATCTCAAGGAGATGGCCGAGACTCAGGCGATAAAAGTATTTGCAGGAAATTTGAAAGATCTGCTGATGGCTGCACCAGCAGGACAATATGTCACTATGGGTCTTGATCCAGGCTTGAGAACCGGTGTTAAAGTAGTGGTTGTTGATGACACGGGCAAGCTGTTAACGTTTTGTACCATTTTCCCTCATGCACCTCAGAAACAGTGGGATGCATCAATTGCCAAGTTACATTCTATCTGTCAGACCCATAAGGTAAAACTTGTCAGCATTGGTAATGGTACAGCCTCAAGAGAAACAGACAAACTGGTTGCCGAGTTGATGAAAAAGCATAGCGACATATCGTTGCAAAAAATCATGGTTAATGAAGCAGGTGCATCTGTGTATTCCGCTTCAAAATTGGCAGCAGAAGAATTCCCTGAACTGGATGTCAGTTATCGTGGTGCGGTTTCAATTGCCAGAAGATTGCAGGATCCGCTTGCCGAACTGGTTAAAATTGAGCCAAAGGCAATTGGTGTTGGCCAGTATCAACATGATGTTAGCCAAAGCCAGTTGGGTAAAATGCTGGCGAGTGTGGTAGAAGATTGTGTGAATGCTGTAGGTGTTGATCTGAATACCGCCTCAGTTCCGTTACTTACCTATATTTCCGGACTTAATAAAAGTTTGGCGCAGAATATTGTTCACTTCCGTGAAGAAAAAGGTCGTTTCTCAAGCCGCGAGCAACTTAAACAGGTAGAAAGAATGGGGCCGAAGGTTTTTGAACAAGCCGCCGGCTTTTTAAGGATCAGCGACGGTGAAAATCCTTTGGATAAAAGTGGCGTCCATCCCGAAACTTATAACCTTGTCAGCAAAATGTTGAGTAATCTCAAAACCGATATTAGTCAATTGATGGGTAATCAAAAAATGATTGCAGAACTGAGCGCTGCGGATTATGTCGAGGAAAAATTTGGATTACCCACAATCAATGATATTTTTAGTGAGTTGGAAAAACCGGCTCGCGATCCCAGAGGTGAATTTAAAACCGCCAATTTTATGGAAGGTGTCGAAAAAGTCAGTGATTTGGTTATTGGCATGAAGCTGGAAGGTAGTGTGACCAATGTGACGGATTTTGGAGCATTTGTTGATATTGGTGTTCATCAGGATGGTTTGGTGCATATTTCCGTGATGAGCCAAAACTTTATTAGCGATCCAAGGCAAGTGGTAAAGACTGGCGACATAGTGACAGTTCATGTTACTGAAGTGGATATTGAAAGAAAACGGATCAGTTTATCTATGATTGGAATGGATGTTGAAGCAAAACCATCTGGAGTTAAACAGAAAACATTCAAAACACCTGTAAACAAAAATAAAGCAAAAAAACCGTTTAAACCAAAGGTTGAACAGCCAAAAAATTCGGCTTTTGCGGATGCTTTATCTGCTGCGTTGTCACAAAATGACAAGAAAAAGTAGCAATTTCAGGGCTATTCAGGGCTAAATGTAAAAAAATGTTGCATGGTCGGACTTCTTTTGATATAAAAGTTTTACAAAAAAAGAAGCCCAACCATGCGATTGGGCCTGCAGACTGGAAACTTTATCGGCCTCTTTTAAGAGGCTTTTTTAATTCCGCTAAATAATGTTCTGTTTTCTTCGTCGACCAGAGTCCTACCAGCCAGAAACAACAAATTGTATATTAGCAAAAACTAATTATAGCAAAGAAACATAACTTTATACAAAAATAATATGCCATTAAAAAGAATATTTGTTATTCTTGGCAAAATTTTAGGCAGGACAATTTTATGTTTGAATCTCGCGGTTTTAATTTTCTTATGGCATTTATCTGCTATCAGCTGTTGATAGTGGCTTTCTATTTTCAATATGTTGAAAATCTTTTGCCTTGCCCACTTTGCGTATTTCAAAGAATTGGTGTTCTGTTTGTGGGGATCTGGTTTTTATTGAGAGCCTTACATAACCCACAACCTGGTTCAGGCTGGAGTTTAAGTTACTCCATACTTGGATTTATCTCCGCAACTCTTGGTAGCATTGTTTCCATCCGCCATTTGTATCTTCAAAGCCTGCCAGCTGATCAGGTGCCTGCTTGTGGCGCATCGCTTGATTTTCTGATGGAAATGTTACCGATCAATGAAGTAATTTCCACTGTTCTTGCCGGCGATGGTGAGTGTGCCAAAATAGCCTGGTCAATGTGGGGCATTAGTATGCCTGGATGGGTTTTGATCTTTTTTGCCAGCATCCTTGTCTTGATGTCGAGAAATATTTATCGACATTTCAAGCCAGATGAACGCGTAATGGCTTGATATTATTTTTCATCTATTTTAAAACATATTAAATCGGTAAGGCAAACTGGTTGCCAGGCTTGTCATCTTCGTTTCTATGTTTTTCTGGTAGCGGTAAATGAATGATAAATTTCGTTCCCTTGTTTGGTGTTGATTCTACACTCATCTTGCCGCCCAATTGTTCACAAACAATAAAATAGGAAACGGATAAACCTAATCCTGTACCGGTTTTTTCATCCTTGGTTGTGAAAAATGGTTCAAAAACCCGTTTTCTGGTTGCTTCTGGCATACCAGGACCGTTATCAATGACATCAATTCGAACAGCATTACTTTCCTGATGAACCATTAGATCAATGGTCGGCTTAAAGTTTTCTTCCCTGATTTGACCCAGAGCCTGTGCCGCATTAGTCAGTAAATTCAGAAACACCTGCTCAAGCTGATTTTTATGCGCCATAATTTTGTGTGTGTTGGGGGAATAGGTTTTATTGATTTTAATTTTTCTAAAATCATATTGTTTTTTCTGATTGTAATCTTTTTCAGATAGACGAATAGCTGTGTCTAATGCTTCAGTGACAGAAAGTTCTGTTTTAAGATCTTTAATAGGTCTGGCAAAATTGAGCATATCGGTAATTATACTTGCAGCACGCTCGCCTGAAAGCAATATACCATCTAAAAAATCATTGATATTTTGCTGCTCCAGATAAGAATGAAGTTTATCTTTTTCCAGTTGAAGTGATTGACTGATATCAGTATTTCTTGGCAAGTCACCAAACAGCCTGCGTTTAATGTTCTGAGTACTTTGTACTATAGCTCCCAATGGATTATTAATTTCATGTGCCATACCAGCAGCAAGGCCGCCAAGTGAGAGCATTTTTTCAGATTGAGTGAGTGCTTCAATAATCTTAAGCTTTTCAGTAATGTCATCTATACGGATAACCTGACCGCTATGCTCCTCTTCAAGGGTAATAATCGGGTAGATCATAACTTCGAAACTACGCTTTTCACCATGTGATAATAACTTAAATTGAAAGGCAAACTTGCTACTTAAATGACTTCTTTTTCTTTTTTCATCTGCAATAAACTCATCAAGTTCTGGCATTATTTCGCTTAGCAAGTTTCCATGTGCATCTTTGGCGGTGATACCGGAAAGATGTTCGGCTTCCTGATTCCATTGCATAATTCGGTTGCTCTGGTTGATGGCAATGATAGCTGATGGCATGGAATCAATAAGGTTTTCAAGGTAATGTTGAATGGAGACAGCATGCCTTTCAGCCATTTCCCGATTTTGCATTTGTTTGCGTAACTCGCTGGTGTGCTCTGCTACTCTTTGTTCCAGAGTATTTCTGGTTCGTTCAAGCATTTCACGAGATTCGTCAATTTTTTCTGCAATGGCCAGCCGATGAGAAATGTCAGTGGAGAATTCAATATAATGTGGTTCATCAAGCCAATTAACCTGTTTGGCTCGGCTTTCTACAGGAATGCGCTTGCCAGCTTTTGACATATAAAAAGTGTCGTAAATGACGTTGTTGCCTAGTTTAAGCTCATCAACCAATGCAGGATTACGATGTAAATAACATTCCAGATCAATATCAAGAATGGAAAGTTGAGCGAACTCTTCTTTACTGTACCCAAGTTTGGTGCAGGCTTGCTGGTTAGCATCAATAATGGTCCCGTCATACCTAACCAGCAAAACCATATCAACAACTTGATCGATCAGCATTCTGAAATCCTGTTTATTCTTATTCCACTGAATAGCTTTTCTCTCGTCAAATTGAATTAATAGATAAATTGGATAAATGATTAAAGACAAAATTAAAGAGGCAGTTCCAAGCTCAAGTAAAAAATCTGACCAATTATATTTTCCGGTGATCCATATGCTTACAATCAGGGCGCCAATTGTTGGAAGTAGAGCTGCGAAAACAATTAGCAATATAACAACGCTTCTGATGGTTAACCTTTGAGGATTCCATCGAAAGAGCTTTTTTGTTGGTTCTTGCCTGTTTTTTGCATTAAACATAATTTTTAGTAATATTATTTTATAAAATTGTTACTATAATGAGATAAAAAGACTAAACAACAGAAAATGTTTTATTATCAGCCCTGTTTATGATAAAACGAGTTTATAAACTGAATTATGGATGATTTTTTATGATGTCACAAAGTAATGTTATGAAAAAAACAGAAGATTTTCAAAAAAGTGAAGTAATAAGAAGCTGGCTACAGGAAAGAAACCAGCTGATTATTCTCTATTGTAAACTTACGGGAAAGCGTAATCAGACAGAATTGCCCGATTCGGAACAAATTAATTTGTTTTGTGATATTTTGATAGATTATGTTTCAGCAGGTCATTTTGAAGTCTACCAAAGTCTGGTTAAGGCGTGCGAAAAAAATGGAAATGACAGTATTTTTCTTTTAGAAAAATTGTATCCACAACTCAATAGCACTACAGATATAGTGGTCAGATTTAATGACAAATATTCCAATATTGAGAAAGACAGTTCGCTCAAAAATCTTGATAATGATTTGTCACAATTGGGTGAAGCAATTGCAAAAAGAATTGATTTGGAAGATCTTTTAATAGAGAATTTGAAATCCAAACATTGATCAATCTGAATTTTTGTAATTTATTGTCTAAAATTAATGTAATCGGTTTTGTAAACTTTGTTGTAAGCGTAGTTATTTGCAGGTATCAGAACAATGATAAAAGTGATCATTGAAAGACAGATCAAAGAAGGCCAATTTCAAAATTATTTCGATTTGATTCGAAGAGCCAGAAAACAGGCAACAGCAATCGCTGGTTTTATTGCTGGTGAAATTTTGCAAGAAAAAAATAACCAGAACCATGCCATGATTATTTCCAGTTGGGAAAATTTTGATGCATGGGAAAAATGGTTAGCTTCATCTGAAAGAGAAGAAGCCTTATCTGAACTTAAACCTTTTCTGGATGGCGATGAGAAGATAACTGTTCTGGAAGGCACCAAGCTACTTTAATTCTGCCAGAGTATTATTTCTTTTTCTTAACGTACAGTACCAAATTGTGATCAATCAGGTCGTAGCCATGAGCTTCGGCTATCTTGTGTTGCAACTCTTCAATTTGTTTATCTACAAATTCAATCACTTTACCGGAATCGACACATACCATGTGATCGTGATGGTTATCACCACTTAATTCAAATACTGCATGGCCATCTTCAAAATTGTGTCGGCAAACCAGTCCGGCAGACTCAAACTGAGTCAAAACGCGATAGACAGTGGCAAGCCCGACATCTTCACCGGCTTCAATTAATAGCTTATAAACATCTTCAGCACTATGATGTTTTTCGCGGGCATTTTCCAAAATATTCAGAATTTTTAAGCGAGGTAAAGTAACTTTTAAACCGGCATCTTTAAGTTGTTGATTGCTCAAAACGCTTTCCCCATTTAAAATACGTATTCGAGTGGAACTTTCCACATGAAAAATAGACTATAGAAGACTCATTATATGCTTTTTTTGAGTCATTTTGCATTATTTCAGATAAATTCTGAGAAAATCGATCAATCACGTGGAAGATAGAATGTTTAAAAAAATAGCAGTACTATTAATTTTTCTGACAACAGCTTGTGTATACAAACTGGATGTCCATCAGGGCAATATTCTTGAGCAAAAGGATGTTGATAAATTAAGATTTGGATTTACCAAAAATCAGGTAGTTTTTGTGTTGGGTAATTCTGTATTAACAGACAGCTTTTCCAGTAACAAATGGATTTATCTCTATCAGGTCAAAAATGGAGATACAGGTGAAGTAACAGGTAAAAAATTGGTACTTGAATTTGTTAATGACAAGTTGATGAAAGCTTCTGGTGATTTTGAAATTCCAAAAGGCCTGCAGGGTGTCAGTAATAAGCAACTTCAACCGTCAGTGTCAGAAGAAAATAATCAGGATCAGGAA
>Ga0224506_10003467_pt1 | contig 10409 bp, 5 predicted proteins | sample SF_Jan12_sed_USG_2_FD_169108 | JGI IMG/M metagenome (GOLD analysis project Ga0224506, IMG submission 169108) | Sediment microbial communities from San Francisco Bay, California, United States - SF_Jan12_sed_USGS_8_1 | ecosystem: Environmental > Aquatic > Marine > Sediment | place: USA...
AATTCTGAATGTTCCAATGGATCTTCATCAAATACACCTATTTGGATATTTTTTATCCAAATTGTTTGCTTCCAATTCGTCTCCCATGCATCTGAGAAGCAAATGAATAGAGAATACTCATCTCCAACAATCAAATCATCGAAATATATTAGTGATTGTACAAAAAAATCAGTATTTGATATGGTGGTTGCTCTTGCTTCTGTAAGTTGTCCGTTAGAATTGTGGAAAAGATATGCTAGTATGCCTGAATCTTGTGGATTCTCATGTTTTGCAGTATTTTTGGTGATTGTAGATATGTTGATGTAAGTCCGTTCAGCAGAAAATTCAGTGATAAATCCTACTAGTGAGAGGTAAATAGAGTTTTTTTCTTGTGCAATGATTCCATCTGAGTTTTTCTTCCAATTTACATCATCTCTATGGTTAGTAAATATGTTTTGATAGGTATTTCGATCTAATATGGTGGTCTGCCATTGTATGTCTCTAAATTGAAAGGATGTATCTAAATCAATCATGTCATCAGTCTCTATATCATCTGAATCTGATCTATCGAATAGCATTTTTCCGGAAGAAAATAGAACTAACACAATAATACCATAGATTAATGCATTTTTATTATCCATATCTATTCTATTCTGCTTGGATTTAAAAATTTATGCAAATTAATGTGGAGGTATTTGTTGTGATTGTGGTATTTTGTTTTTAAAGTGTTAATAATGTCAATTTTGTATATTCGATAATTTTTGATTTGTTTGTATTCATCTGATTAGGGCTGATTTGTTTGATATTGTTTATGGATAAAATATGAATTCTGTTTATTGTGTTCTCAACGTGATAATTTTTTATTTTTGCTTGATTTGATGTGATGAAATTATTGTTTTTGTGTTTTTGGTTGGTTTTTTTATTATTTGTGATGTGTTATTTTCTATTTTTCCGTTTTATTCCACTAATCAAGAAAATAACACTTATCGATACAGGTAATAGTTCACTTAGACTGATAAATGAAATTGGATCAATAATTGCATTGAAATGCAAATCTACTCCGGATATTTCTGTTGCTTCAAGTTTTATGATTTCATGAAAATATCTATCATAAGGTGTATTTTTTTCTACTACTCCTTCAAATAAAAGGTAGAGTATGGTTCCTCTTTCTTGACTCATAAATATCTCAAAATTGTATGTTACTCTAGCTTGATATAATTCATCTACGGTTATATTAAACTGGTTTTGATGAGATATAATTATTCCCGGCAAATATCTTTCTTCTCCATTATAAATTGCATAGTGTTCAGAATATTCTGTCACTTCGTATTCTAAATCACCTCCATCAAATGGATTGACAAACATGATTGTATCACCTAAAACAGGGTTTCCAATATCATTAAATGCTATTGTATATTCTCCAGTATCTGTTTTGCCTGTATTTTTGTGTACATTGATGATATTGGTAAATGGATTTCCATCTTCATAAACGGTTGTGGTTTCAAATATCATATAATCGGATGAATTCATCCCAGTGAAAATATTGGTTGCAGTTCCATATTCGATAACATCATCATCATCAATGTAAATGTTTGTCAATGAGATGTCATAAGATATGTTTCCACCTTCAGACCAGATTTCAGTTCCGTCAATTGCACCTTGAATGGGTATTGATTGTATGGCTAATATTGTCATTATTGTAATGACAATTGGAATTCTATTCATAGTGATTATAAGAAGTAATATCGACTTATAAATTTATTCTAATTATGTTGTCTTGTTCTTATTTTTTTAAAAAATATAATTGATAATCTGTAGCATTTTAAATTTATCTTTACATAATGTTGCTTTCACTGTCAAAAATTCATGTGAAATTGGTTATTTTATAATAACTAGTTTATTGTTTTGATTTATGGAATTAGGTGAAACAGGTGATTTTTCAGGTAAAACTGTGTTGATTACTGGTGCTGGTACAGGCATTGGTCGGGCGACTGCATTATATCTTGCTGATAAAATGGCTAGTGTCTCAGTTGCAGATATAGATGAAGTCAATGGATTGAAAACAGTGGATTTAATCAACAATAGAGGTGGGAATGCTTGTTTTATCCATGTAGATGTTGCTTCTGAGTCTTCAGTACAACAGATGGTTGAGCAGACGGTTGCTATATTTGGTAAATTGGATTATGCATTTAATAATGCAGGTATATCTGGAAATGTGGGTTTGGTTCATGAAATAGAGGATGATTGGCAAAAGGTGATTGATGTTAATCTTTCTGGGGTGTACTATGCAATGAAACATGAGGTAAGGCAATTTATTGAGCAGAGATCAGGAGGTGTGATTATTAATACTTCATCGATTTTAGGTTTGGTGGGGAGTTCAAATGTTGTAGCCTATACTGCTTCAAAACATGGGGTAATGGGTTTGACAAAATCATTTGCCAAAATGTATGTGAAACAGGGAATCAGAGTACTGGCGATAAATCCCGGTTATATTGACACTCCTTTATTGGATAAAGCTGGTTTGGTTGGAAATCGTCAAGAATCAGATATCAATGCATTGGCATCTATTGTACCAATGAAGCGTTTGGGAAGTCCTGAGGAAGTGGCAAAATTAGTTGCATTTCTCTTTAGTTCTTCTTATCTCACAGGAACCAATGTAGTTATTGATGGTGGTATGTTAGCTTAATTTTAATTTATTTTTGTTCTTAATGTTGTATTATATTTTGATAACCTCTTGTAGATTAAAAGTTATTGCTATATGGATAAAAATAGAGGATATTGGAGGTTGATGTTGTAGTGTGGTTTGTGGTGTTATAATCGTAATACATCTGTAAAACGGGTTGAATTGCCTTAATCAAATAATACAACCTCAATACTTGATTAATATCCTTCTTTTCATATAGATTATCACTGAAATACCACAGATCAGTGAAGTGGTGGATATATTTACTCCTAATGGCTCTATATCCTCTGTGTTTCGATTTTCAGGTGCATTTGGATTTATTGGTTGAGAACTTGTACCTGAATTTACGGGTGGCTGTGATGGTGTTAAATTTACACTCATAGATATGATGATATTAATTAGAAATTCATTTCCTTCTCTGAGTAACTTGAAAAAATCTGGATGGATTGAAAGTGAGAGATAATATACATCAGGGGGAAGGTCTATGATTTCGTATGGGGGTATATAGTATACCTGATATGTGTTTGACCCTAGTAAATAATAATTTATAAAATAATAATACCCAATAGTGAATTGGGTAGTCGTTTCAATAGTGAATAGGAAACTGAAACCTAGTTGTAAATGATTAATATATGTTTGATCTGTGTAATAACCTGATGGAATTTGATTAGTGATTAACTCTTCAAAATAAAGTGTATATATATTTAGATTTTCTTCACTGAATATGTCTATGTAATACCTTCCCATGTTGAGTACTCCTACCATGGTGATAATACCAGATCTATATGAAATAGATAATTCTTCTGATTGAAAGTTGATATCTGTAACTTCTATATCCATGCTTGTTGTATAAGGGAAATCTAACACAATTAAAATGTTGGTTGTCTGTGTTAGATCAAAAAAATACAAATCATGTTCAATATTATATTCAGTAGAATATAATTCATCTTCAATTGAGGTTGTATCTGAAATAAGATTTGCAGTTTCATATGAATCATCATCATCATCTACTAATTCGGTGATATTATACTCAACAGAGTATGGGATAGTATTTTCATAATATGTGTGCATCTTAATTATACATTCTCCTGGTTCAATTATCGCTGTTAATTTGTGATATAGATATTGGCCTTCAACCTTATAATCGATTATGTCCCAAACAATACGGGAAGTTCTAATAATTGGAATTAATACAATCGTGTATTCGGAATTATCACTTCTATGAATTATTAATTCGAATCTTGCATCAACTTCTGTTGTAATTGTAAAGTAATTAAATTCATTGATTTCTTGTTCCAAAATTTCAGTGGTTGATAGTGGTTGTGGTTGAATTAATTTGATGCTTAATGTATAATTTATTGTAGCAATATAATCAATTTGATCAAACAGACCAATCTGAATTGTGTATTTTCCTTGAGAGTGAAAATCAGAATGATTGTTATATATTACCGCAAAATCAGTGTTATTTTCATTATATAATTTGGCAAATAATTCAATACCTACATTCGAACTTTCAACTGAAAACTTGAGGTAACTATCTTCAGTGAGGGTGAAGTTGAAGAAATCATCATCTATCAGTGTAAGATTTAGTTGAGTGTTCAACGGTATGTCAACTGCAGAATTAATTTGGTCGTTATCCTCATATACATCATCGGTTGGATTTGATTGATAATGAAGAGAAATAGTATATGTTGTAGTAATTCTTTTATTGAGAATTACATAGATATAGTAATTTCCAGGTATTAATGATATTATAAGTGATGCGGTGTTGTTGTCTGTAGTTGCCTGGATTCTGATGGTTTGGATACTGTTTAAACTACCGATATATGCTATTCCTTCTATGGGAAAATTGGCTTCCGTAATAATTTGAATATTTATATTTGTATCTTGGGATAAATCGAAACGGAAGTAATCCGGATCTGTTAAATTGGATGAATGTTCTTGAACATCGCCATCTGTTATTGGAGTACCTGTTTCAATTGTATTATTATTTTCATATGTATCGGTTAGTTGAATTGAATTGATTGGTATAGGCACAATGGTTATTAATCCTATTATGATTGTCAAGGTAATAATACGTATTTGCATAATTGTCAAAGAGTAGACTTGTATAAAAATAATTGTCAATCCGATTGAGAAATTACGTATATTAATTTTCTGAAATTAACTAACATTCAATATATTGTATTGTTAGTGTAATTCAATATTGCAGTCAGATATTGTAATTACTTATTGTTCTCTTTTTTGCTTTAAAGATAATTGGAATAATTGCGAGTATAGAAGTTATAACGGGAAAGCTAACATTTAGAATTTCTATATCTCTATCACTCTCAACTTGTGGTGTGTATATAGATGTAATATCTATACTAAATTGATTTTCTACCGGTGGGTCATTTATTTCCCAGTTTCTTGGGGTGGCGATGACAAAATATTGTGCTGGATTTAGGTCTGTAATGAATGCATTTGTTTCGTCGACGATGACATTAGCGTTTTGGTCGAATAATTTCATGTTAATATAGTTGTTTTGGTTTGATAGTTCAACACGTGATTTGGTATCCAATTGTAATTGATAATAATATGCAAGTGTTGTGGTTTCAAATTGTTGAAGTATGATACTTGGTTGCTCTATTGTATGAAATAAATTAGTAGGTATGATTGTATAATTGATGAGATATTGGATTATATCTGAATTACCAGATGCTCGGATGGTGTATTTACCAGCTGGTAATAGGGTTGCATAAAGTTCGAATGTGTAGAAATAATTGGTTTTATCATAGAGTATGTTATCATATTCATCGAGAAGAGATATTCGATACATAATTTCTCCCGTAACTGTTGCATCTGGGTCCGCAAGTTGTAGAGATAGAGTGATGGCTGATGTTTGTGTGATTTCTAAATCTATTAGGTTCAAGACGGTAAAATTCTGAGTGGTTAATGCATTTGTAGATAGTACAACAATTAATAAATTAATAGTACATAGGATGGAGGTGTGTTTGGGCAATATATTATTTATTTTTAGGTAATAAATAAATACGTTTACTATAGTAATTAAATTTTGATAAGTTTAATATAGCTTGGATTAAATTGGGATCAATTTATTGTAGTTTCTTCGTTTATAAGATATAGGTATTGCAATTAACAAACCGGAGAGAAAATAAGTGAATTGAAATGGTAATTGTGCAATATCAATTGATTGATAATCACTTGGAGGAATGGAAGATAAAGAAATACTTATGGAATTATAGATGAATGCTTCTGGATACCAATCTGCAATGGAAAGGATGATGAAATATACATCCGCTGTGACTGGAATAATTAATTCAGATTGGGATGTTGCCAAGGTGGTTAGGTTTGCATTGATGAATTGGATATTGATATTATCCGGAATTGATAATAAGATATTTAATACTCCCTCGGCCATGATTTGGATTTTGAAGAACATGACTGGATTGGATTGGAAAAAGTATAAAGAAATATCGATGGGATAATTGATTTCTTCAGGTACTTCATAAGAAATTTTGATGCTATAGATAATTAGATTGGTATTTGCAGAGATTTTGATATAATAATCACCAGGTGAGGAAATATTGAATTGTAGATAGAATAATTCTATGATATTAGACTTAGAGTGGATGAGATTCAAATCTTCATCGTATAATTCAAAATTCATGTAGTAAGGGGTTGTTCCTTCTTGTATTTGATAATTAGTTGTAATCATAATATAGTGTGCTATAGTTTCATCAAGATGAAATGAATACCAATCTACATCGGGAGAAGAAGTAGTTGATTTGGTGTTATGATTTTGGGTACTATATTGTTGGATCGGTGTAGCAAATTCAATAATATCATCATTTTCATACAGATCTGATGTGTATACTGTAGTAATCAAGGTGATATTGTAGGAAATAGGTGTTATATAATCAATGGATTGGATGAGGAGGAATAAAATACCTTCTATTATGGTTCCTCGAATGATTTCATTGTTGTGTTCTTGATTTCGGAAGTAGAGTGTTTCTCCTGAATAGGTGATTACTTGTGATTCTATTTCATTTAACTGTGTATTTGAAAATGGAATTATTCTGAAAATATATTCTGTAGGATTGGTTATATTTATGGAGAAAACATCTAAAAATGAGTTAGTTCTTGTAATTTGCGATGATTGAGATAGATTGATTGGTTGATTTATGGTTAATGAGATGGAGTAGTTGCATGCTATTTCATTAATTAGAGCATTTTCAACTTTTAACAGGTAATTTCCAGAATCTAGTATGTAGGTATAGGTATTATCATTTCTGATTGGTTGAAAATAGGTCGTTGATTTTACCATACTGATGAATAAGAGTCTGTCGATCTCTTCTTCTTTGGTATTCAGCGAATCAATAGTAATAGTTACAGTAATGACTGAAATCTCTGTTACTTCAAAACGATACCAATCAATATCGGTTAAAGTGTGACTCTGTGTGGTATTTACAGTAATTGGTGTTGCAGAATCTCGAGAGTCATCCTGTTCATATGCATCTTCAGTTAGAAAATTATCGAATTCCACAAATAAACTATATGCAGTTTGTGATTGTGACATAATTTGAAATTTAATATAATAGATTCCTGCAAGAAATCCCAATCGGAAGCCGTTATTTGTACTATGATTATAAAATGAAGTAGAGAATAAATAGGATTGTTCTTGATTGTAGATCATTAATGTAGATATATCAGTTAAATCGATAGTTGATTGAACGAGAAAGAAAACAACACGATTGGTGGTTAGAATAAACTTGAAAAAATCCACATCAATCCGCGATGATGTATGATCTTGATTGGATCCATCGTTTACGAGAGTGGCATTATTAAAATCATCATTATATTCATAGGTATCTTGAGGTGTAATTTCATGGGTCTTTTCATTGGTTAGTTCATTGGTTTGCTGTGCCTCAATGTTGATTATGTTTGGTATATATGCGGTAATTAGAAGTGTAAAACAAATAAGCATACCCAACTTTCTCAACTTGATCACTAAACGTTCTATACATCATCTCTAATATAAAGTAATATAATTATTTTCATTTTCTTTAGCGTTTTAAATAAAATTTCAAGCGTTCATATGATATGATGAGTAATAGATGGGATAATTTTAGGTAGTATGATCAAAATATTATCAGTATTTGATATAAAAAGCTGTTAATTATTATCATGAGACTCAAACAGCAGGTAAAGTACTTATCGATTATTGTTATTATAGTTTTAATACTTAGGCAATTAAATTCGATGTTTCAGGAATATTTCCCTGAATTACCGGAGCTACAACCCGATATTCCTTCTCTTCAATGGCAGTTTTCCGACATTTTTCAATTAGTTCATCCACCGATGATCCAACAACTTAGAGGTGTAGTGGCTGCAGTTGTGGTATTGATTACATTGGTTCAACGTATTCATTTTTCTATTCCAATAAACCATGGATTAATCTATCATTTTCCTCTAACATTTACAAGTTCAAAAAGAATCAGAATTATAGGGGGTGGCCAACTGAACGGCAAACTATTGTCATATTTAGCAACCATGACTGATTATACCTTCAGTATAGTGGTTGAAGTAATTCAGCAAATTGCCAATTATAACATCATACTATCTAGGAATAGATTATTCAGACCTTATCCCTCTTCATTAATTAGGAGGGATTTATTCTCATTAATTCATGCACTTGGTTTTGATTTTAAAGAGGTACCATTGAATTTCAGCAGTGAATATAAGGTACATGTTGATTATACGGGGTATTATCCTGTCAAACTTAGTGATTTTCAAGCAAAACTGGAAAATTATGAGGTTCCTAATTTTATTTATCAGTTGAATATTCGACAAAAAAGAATAGAAAAGGTAAATGTTGATCTTGCATCGAATAAAGTTGGTGAAACTATTGATAATTCGCGAATGGAAGATGAAATTCAATATCTGTGTGATGCTAAACTATATACAGTAGATAAAGGGCAATTAACGCAACTCATGTTGATGTTTCGTACTATTCCAAATGATGGAGATCTGACTAAATTCAAGATACGAGAGCTAATTACCACTCAAATTCAATCTCAGGATCAAAATCTACAATTGCATAAACTAACGGAAATCACTATTAAACCGACTAAATTGCCAATTGGTAGACTATTAGTTAAAGGTAGACAGCATCAACCATTTGGTATAGATCGCAATGATTTGGCCAGAGGGGGGATAATTACAGGATCTATTGGTACTGGGAAAACAACATTGCGATTACAGTTGGTTAAATCCATGCAGTATCATCGAGTCAAGATAATTGATTTCGATTTAAAGGGAGATGCACCTAGATACAGAGAATTAAGCAAAGATGGATTGATTTTCATGGCCAATTCCAATCTTCAAATCAACCCATTTGAGAATTTTTCACTTCCAGTGGATGAATATAGTAATATCTTGTATAGGACCTTTGTAGACACCATACCCGATCATGAAGGGTTAACTCCCCCACAAAAACATATATTACAACAGGCGATAAAGAAAACTGTAGAAATGAAAGGGAATGCACGTGATTTCTTTCATTATTTAGTAGTATTGGGTCAGCAAGCGATGGAGGTAATAGAAAATAAACAAGATGCATCTTCTCAAGCTCTGTTAGTTAAATTCTCGTGGATGCAGACATCTCTAAGGAGTATTTTCTGGCAGACAACCTCATCACTTAGGGAAACAGAGTTGATTAGCAATTCTCTATTTTTCGATCTATCTAAAATAGTCCAAACAGTTCCATATTCTCACATTCGGTTCATCATCAATCTTATTCTAATCCGATTAATGGCTGTATATCGTGATTTACCACCGACGACAAATTCAAGACAAGTGATTTTTCTGGATGAATCGCAGATTCTAATGCCAAGAAGGCAGATAAATCAAGAATTAACTCCTTTGGAGGAAATACTCTCTACTCTTCGATATAAAGGAATATCTGTGATAGCAACAGGTATCTCAGCCAAGATGATGAGTGATGTTTTGTTGGATTGTAGCTTTATAGCTCAATTTCGTAGTGAATCTCGAGAACTTCTACGGACGCTGGGGATATATGAAGAACATGATCGATTAATTCCCAAATTATCCAACTATACCTGTATTTTAAAGTCACCAAGCCTGGGATTGGAGTCGATTCATGCATATATTGAACATTTTGGCTTTAAACGGATGGATGACGAGTTTTATTTGAATTTCATTAGCGAACAGGATAGGAATCGATTGATCCCTGAAATTGCAGAACCATTGGAATATGAATTAACAATACTTACTCTTGGAATTGCCAAAATAGATGCTGTATTTTCTAAACTCAATGGGTATAACTATCCAAAAAGCGATGAAATAAGTAAGATACGCGAATTCATGCACGAACATCTAAGACTAACAGAGAAATATTGGGGTATAAAGAATGTCGATAAATTAGTACATGTAATCATAAACAACTATGCGAAAATGGTAGATCATCCCGATCTGAGTTTCGCCCTGAATATTTGTCGACAATATTACCTTGATGTATTGCATTCGATGATATTGAATGCAAGTGTATTGAAAACCTTTACTAAACTAGCAAACACTGCATCAGATACAATAATCCAAAATTGGTTTGGCATAGAAAGGGATGTTATAGGTGAAATATTGAGTGGTGTGATCTATCGTGAAAAAGCATATCCTAATGTAATTAGACGGGTTCAGGAGTTGGTTTTAGCCCATTTCGGAGTTACTC
>Ga0224506_10003470_pt1 | contig 10402 bp, 8 predicted proteins | sample SF_Jan12_sed_USG_2_FD_169108 | JGI IMG/M metagenome (GOLD analysis project Ga0224506, IMG submission 169108) | Sediment microbial communities from San Francisco Bay, California, United States - SF_Jan12_sed_USGS_8_1 | ecosystem: Environmental > Aquatic > Marine > Sediment | place: USA...
TCTGTTTAGACCATGTTTAATCATACAACCCTGTTCTAACCACTGACACAGAATGTTTTACAAGTAATAATTTTCTAAGGGAGAGGAAAACATGCCATCACCAGCGATCGTTGATATCGATTCCATTGTGGCACCGATTGATGAAGAAACCCTCGTCGGCACTGATATACGAGAAGATACTTCACCAACATCTATTTACGCCAAGATTAAAGATGCAAGAAATACAGCTCGTGCTGCTGAAAGACACAGCATGTTTGATGGTGGCAGCAGTGAAGCTGATGAAAGCTGGCGCAAAATTATGGAGCTTGCGCCCGAAATTCTTAAGAACCATTCCAAAGATCTTGAAATCGCCAGCTGGTATACCGAAGCGCTGATTCGACGCGCTGGTTTCCAGGGACTACGTGATGGTTTTACCATCATGCGACAGATGATTGAAAAATACTGGGACAACATCTACCCCCTTCCCGACGAAGATGGTATCGAAACACGCCTGTCACCATTGACGGGTTTGAACGGTGAAGGTGCAGAAGGTGTATTAATCGCACCCATCCGAAACATACGGCTTACTGAGGATCTGGATCCTGGTCCTTTTAGTTACTGGCAATACAAACAGGCACTAGAAGTACAAAAGATTTCTAACGAAGAAGATCGCATGGAAAAATTGAAAAAAGTTGGTTTTTCTATAGAAGACATTGAAAATGTAGTTAATAGTTCAAGTGATGAATTCTTTATTAATCTCCGTGATGATGTTGTAAGTTGTTTGGCAGAATATCGCAGCATCAGCCGTATGCTTGATGAGCACTGTGGGACTCACGAAGCACCACCGACTAGTAATATTATCAATATCCTGGAAGATACACTGAGTGCGATTAATCATATTGGTAAATATAAACTTCCTGACGAATCATCAAATGAAGAAGAACTAGATGAAAATGGTACGCCCGTACCAGGATCTGGCGGAAATAAAACTGCTGCTGGCGGGCCAATCAACACAAGAGCTGATGCATTTAAGCATTTGCAGGACATTTCAATGTTCTTCCGCAAGACAGAACCACATTCTCCCATTTCATACGCACTCGAACGTGTAGTGCGTTGGGGTGATATGCCGCTTCATGAACTCATGTCAGAGTTAATTCCCGATTCTTCATCACGGGACTTTTATGGTTCATTGACCGGCGTAAGACCAAAAGACGAGTAGTATTCATATTTAATTTTAGTAAAGCGAGGAAAAACACATGGCTGAGAGCATTCATGACAAGTTAAAAAGAGTAAGGAAGCCCCGAGTTCACATCACTTATGATGTTGAAACAAATGGCGCGGTTCAAGAAAAGGAAATCCCATTTGTTATGGGTGTGATGGGCGATTATTCAGGTGATAACACTGAAAATAAGAAAGCCCTTAAGGATCGCAAATTTTCACAGATCGATCGCGACAACTTCAATGAAGTAATGGCCAACATTGCGCCTAAAACGACTATGAAAGTTAAGAATACGATTGATGATGATGGTAGTGAAATTGCCGTTGATATCGATTTCAGAAACATGGAAGACTTTGAACCTCACAAAGTTATTGAAAATGTTGAGCCGTTGAAAAAGTTGCTCGACACACGCAATAAGCTTCGTGATCTTCTGACAAAAGCAGATCGTTCAGAGGATCTGGAAACAATTCTGGAAGATGTATTAAGTAACAACGATGCTATCTCCTCTCTGGCTGAAGAGCTGGGCGTTGGTCAGGATGATGGCGATGACAAGGGTGATAAAGAATGAGTACAGAAACACAAACTGATGAACAACAGGAAGGTGAAGTTGCCGAAGTTAGCTTTCTTGAACAAGCACTAGGCGCAACAAAACAGACTTCCCGTGATGAAACTCAGGAGTTATTAAAAACTCTGAGTCAGGAAGCAATGGCTGGGACTGTCAAATGGGACAAGAACCTGACCGTTACTATTAATAATGCGATTGCAGCCATTGATGCTGTCATGTCAAAACAGCTTGCTGCTGTTATGAAACATGAAAAATTCCAGAAACTGGAAGGCTCATGGCGTGGTCTGCACCATCTAGTGATGAATACTGAAACCAGCTCGCAATTAAAACTGCGTATGCTGAACCTCAGTAAGAAAGAGCTTTCTAAGGATTTAATCAAGGCGGTTGAGTTTGATCAAAGCCAGACCTTCAAGAAAATCTATGAAGCTGAATTTGGTACTGCAGGTGGCGAACCCTATGCCGCCATTATTGGCGACTATGAATTCAGCTCACATCCTGATGATGTTGATCTGCTGACAAATATGTCAAACATTGCTGCTGCTGGCTTCTGTCCGTTCATTTCAGCATCTTCGCCTGAAATGTTTGGTTTTGACAGCTTCAGCGAACTTTCCAAGCCTCGCGACCTGGAAAAAATCTTTGACTCAGCTGAATATATTAAGTGGCGTAGCTTCCGCGATAGTGAAGACTCGCGTTTCGTCGTGCTGACTATGCCACGCGTTCTGGCTCGCCTGCCCTATGGTGAAGCGACTAAGCCTATTGAAGCATTCAACTTCGAAGAAGGTAATGTAGATGCCGATGGCCGTCAGTTAGAAGCTGAACATGATGATTACTGCTGGATGAATGCTGCCTATGCAATGGGTACAACAATCACTAAGTCATATGCTGAATATGGCTGGTGTACAAGTATTCGTGGTGCTGAAGGTGGTGGTAAAGTTGAAGGTCTGCCAAGTCACGTATTTGTTAGTGATGATGGTGACATGGATCAGAAATGCCCAACTGAAATCGGTATTACTGACCGTCGTGAAGCAGAACTTAGCAAGCTTGGTTTCCTGCCTCTGTGTCATTACAAAAATACTGACTATGCCGTATTCTTTGGTGCGCAAACTACGCAAAAACCGAAGAAATTCGACGATCCAGATGCAACATCCAATGCAGAAATTTCTGCGCGTCTTCCTTATCTTATGGCGACTGGCCGTATTGCACATTTCCTTAAAGTTATGGCTCGCGATAAAGTCGGTTCCTTTATGGAAGCCTCAGATGCTGAACAATGGTTGAACCGCTGGATTGGCAACTATGTGAACGGTAGCCCAGGTGCAAGTGCGGAAATGAAAGCGCGCTACCCATTAGCGGAAGCAAGTGTTGAAGTTAAGGAAGTTCCTGGTCAACCAGGTGTATACAGTGCGATTGCCTGGATGCGCCCATGGTTACAGATGGAAGAACTTACCGCATCACTTCGCCTCGTTGCGAAAATTCCCAAAGCGGGTTAATACAGTTGCGGGGATCTTTTTGATCCCCGCATTTTTTTATTTCAAATGGATTTTTTGTGTCAACGTCAAGCAGTCAAACCCTGCCCTCAAAACTAGGCTCAGCTACACCTGTTGTTGACCTTGATAGTCTTTATACCCAGCCGGCGTATATTACTGACCTGACAGGTTTTCTTGAGGAAAAGGATGACTATAAAGCGCTTGTTCACTGGTTGACTGAGTATGAAGTCAGCTCACAATTAAAAACTACAAATGATATTACTTTAGCCATCCACCGCACGATTGCGACTCTGGATGAGCACATTAATGAACAATTAAACGAAATTATTCACCATGAAAAATTCCAGAAACTGGAAGCTTCATGGCGTGGATTATGGTATCTGGCTGTGCAGGCCGAAGGTGCCACAAATATCAAGATAAAAGTCCTCGATGCAAGCTGGACGGATGTAGTTAAAGACATTAGTCGTGCACTGGAGTTTGATCAAAGTCACCTATTTCATAAAGTATATAGTGAAGAATATGGTACTCCGGGTGGTGAACCCTACGGTGTTCTTATTGGCGACTATGAAATCAGTCATCGTATTTCAAAAAAGCACCCGCATGATGATATTTCAGTATTAGCCGGTCTGGCACAAATTGCCGCAGCAGCATTCTCACCGTTTGTTGCAGCCGCTTCTAGCGAATTATTTGGTTTAGACGATTTTGCTGGTTTAGGCTTACCGCTAAATCTGGACAGTATTTTTACTCAAACGGAATACATTAAATGGCGCTCACTTAGAGATCAAATAGATTCTCGCTTTGTTGGTCTCACTGTGCCAAGAATTCTTATGCGCTGCCCCTATCGTAAAACACCGGGCAGTTATAAAGGTATACATTTTCATGAAACTCATAAAGATGAAACACATAGTGGCTACCTTTGGGGCAATGCGGCTTATGGTTTTGCTGGAATTTTAATTCGTGAGTTTGCTAACGTTGGCTGGTTTGGTCATATTCGCGGTGTTCCACGAAATCATGTTTCTGGCGGCGTTCTAACCACACTCCCTGTCGATGTATTTGAAACAGATTCTAGCGATATAGCTTATAAGCCTGTTACTGAAGTCATGATCACAGATACTGTCGAACGCGAACTCAGTGATCTGGGCTTTATGCCTCTATGTCAGTGTTACGATCTGCCCTTTGCAGCGTTTTATAACAATCAGTCTATTCAAAAACCCAAGAAAATGGACAACCGTGATGCGACTGCAAATGCCAAGCTTTCTGCCATGCTGCAGCACGTATTATGTGGCTCACGCATTGCTCACTATATTAAAGTAATCATCAGAGACAAGGTTGGTTCATTTATCACCGCAGAAGAATGTGAGGGCTATCTAAGAGAATGGCTCTTTAAATACACCACAGGCCGCGAAGATCTTGAATGGGAAGAACAGGCACGATACCCACTACGCGAAGCAAATGTAAAAGTACGCGAACATCCATCGAAACCTGGTCAGTATCTTTGTGTAATACATATGCGCCCACACTACCAGCTTGATCAAATGGTATCGGAACTTGAACTCATTACAGAACTTGCACAGGCGAATAAATAACCATGGCACGCGTTGATAAAAAGAAAAAATTACGTCCTTCCGTGCTGGATCGGCTGCTTGATGATGAACCACATAACCAGACTGAGTCTGATCCTGGTAAACATCAACGTCTGGAACAATTACGTCATAGTGTACGCCGAGATCTTGAGAATCTATTAAATTCTCGCTATCGCATTATTGAGCCGCCAGAAGATTATGAGCAACTTGAAAATTCATTATTAAATTATGGATTGCCTGATTTGGCAACTGTAAATATTCTCGATGAAGAAAAACGCAAGTTATTCACAAAAAAACTTGAATCAATTTTTCGGCAGTTTGAGCCTCGTTTCAAGACAGTCAAAGTGTCATATCAGGACAATAAAGATATAACAGATCGAACTTTAAGATTTAGAATCGACGCAACACTCTATGCCGATCCGGCACCAGAGATAGTGATTTTCGATTCCGCATTAGAACCCGTAACCCGAACAGTGAGTGTGAAAGAAATAGGCCATGGCTGACGAATTACTCCCCTATTACGAGAAAGAGCTGGCATTTATTCGCCAGCTCGGCGCCGAATTTGCAAACGAGCACCCAAAGATTGCGGGACGCCTTGGTGTCAATTCGGATACGATTGATGACCCGCATGTATCGCGTCTTATCGAAGGCTTCGCATACTTAAATGCACGCATTCAGCATAAACTTGATGATGATTTTCCTGAATTAAGTGATGCTTTGCTGAATGTCCTGTTCCCACATTATCAGCGCCCAATTCCCTCCATGTCGATTGTTCAGTTTGTGCCCGACGAGGACATGCTCGATGCCAGTTATGAAATAGAAGCAGACACTCTGCTTGAAACCGAACAGTTTCAAGGTGAAAACTGCCGATTCTCAACTCGCTATCCGGTCGAGATGTTACCCTTTAATGTAACTTCTGCAAACATCATGGGACGGCCGTTTACAACACCTGGCTCCGCCAATATTCGTGGCGCAGGTGGTGTGCTGAAATTAACACTAACAACATATAATGAAGAAATAACATTTGCTGAATTAAAACCAGATCGCTTGCGGCTTTATTTAAAGGGTCAACCTCAACACATCAACCCACTCTATGAATTACTGTTAAACGATTGTCATAATGTTGTAATGGCCACATCTGAATCTGATGTCTCCCCTGTTTTCCTTGGTCAGGACGCCATTAAGGCTGTTGGGTTCAAAGAAGAAGATGGATTATTGCCTTACCCTGCTGCTTCTTTTATCGGTTATCGTCTTCTTACTGAATATTTCGCATTCCCGGAAAAATTCATGTTCATTGACATCGTTGGTCTTGCTGAACATTTCACCGAAGAGGCGAGCAATCAGATTGATCTGTATATATATCTTGGTTCATCTGATGTTGAGCTTGAACATAACATCTCAGAAGAGTCATTTTTATTAAACTGCACGCCCGTTGTAAACCTGTTTGATCATAAGTCAGACCCAATTAAACTTGATCACACCCAGTTAGAATATCAGGTTGTCCCTGATGCAAGACGTCCGATAGGTTATGAAGTCTATTCTGTTGACAAGGTGACTGGCTCAACATCGACAGGTGAAGAAAAAGAGTTTCATCCATTTTATGGGCTCAATCATGAACAGCAGAATAATGACAGCCACTCATTCTGGTTTGCTTCAAGACGCTCAGCCAAATTAGGTGTATATCAACGTGATGAAGGCACTGATGTATTTTTAAGCCTGGTTGATCTTGAATTTAATCCAAATCTTCCAGATGACTACACCATACTGCTAGATACAAAATGCAGTAACCGGGATCTACCTGCAAAGCTACCCTTTTCTTCGACCCAACCAAAATTACAGTGTGTCGATAGTGCACCGCCTTGCACACGAATTCGATGTGTAACACAACCAACACCAACAGTAAGACCACCGTTGCGAAACAATAGCCGCTGGCGATTAATTTCGCATTTGAACCTGAACCATCTTTCATTAACGGGCAGGGCTAATGAAACCAGTGCGCTGAAAGAGATATTAAGACTTTACGACTTCAGAGTGTCATCAGTGACAAATGCACTTATCTCTTCTATTGAATCTGTCAATGCGCGCCCCATTAGTGCACCACTAACAGTCGATGGTCACGCCACAATGTGCCGTGGCATGGAGATCGAAATCACGCTTGATGATTCACAACTCACAGGCAGTAGTGCATTTTTATTTGCTTCTGTGCTGGAATACTTTTTTGCACTTTATTGCTCAATGAATTCATTTACACGAGTTCTGGTTAAATTAAACAACAAAGAGGGTTATCTAAAAAAATGTCCACCGCGGGCTGGCGAAAAAATACTTCTGTAATTCAACAATTAGCAGAAAAACCATATAACTACTCTTTCTTTCAGGCAGTGCGCCTGCTGGAACGTTCGTCTGCGCTTATAGAAAATGAAAATAAGAAACAGGCAAAAAAACCAGTTGCTCGTTTCACGCCACCAAATACGGAAGTAGTACGATTTTATTCGCATCAGTCGTTGGGCTTTCCCGCATCTGAAGTATTCAAAATAAAACACAATAATAAGAAATCGAATTCTAATCGATGGGACATGACCGTTAACTTTATGGGTTTAACGGGCACCAAAGGCACACTGCCCGTCCATTATTCTGAATTGATTCTTCACCGTCAGAAGATGAAGGATATTTCATTAACCAATTTTTTAAATCTGTTCAATCATCGCACAGTGTCATTATTTTACCAGGCGTCATTAAAATACAAATTGCCTATCGAATATGAGCGGAAAAAATTAAACCCACCCGTAAAAGGAGAGCGCGATACTCACACCCAAGCCCTGCTCTCACTCATTGGTCTGGGCACAAAACACTTGATGGAACGCTTTTATACGCGCGATGAATCGCTGATCTATTATAGCGGCTTACTATCTCAACAATTGCGCACAACAACTGGGTTAAAACAAATCCTGCAGGATCACTTTAATATCCCGGTTGAAATCAAAGAGTTTAATGGTCAATGGCAGGAACTAATTGATGATGTGCGCACCCGATTACCCGGCTTCGAAGCACCCAAAGGACAAAATAATTGTCTCGGCAGGACAGTAATGTTGGGTAAAAATGGCTGGTTTGCACAGGGCAAAATTCGCATTATTCTAGGCCCACTAAATAAACAGCAACTGAACACCTTTGCTCCTGGCACTCGCGCATTGATGTCGCTGAATGAAATTGCCAGTCTATATATAGGCATGGAGCATGACTATGACTTTACGATTCGGGTGAAACGCTCTGATGTACCACAAAAAATCAAGCTGGATAGCCGAAAACCACCCGTAATTGGCTGGAACACCTGGCTGTCAACGAAAAATAAAACATTTCGCCCTGATGAGACTGTTGACATCTATGTTTCTGCAAGACGTTTTAATTCCAGTGTAAACATTGTGTGAGTAATAACCCATGAAGTATTTCGACATATTTAATATTCGATTCATTAAAATCTTATTGGCTGTGGCTACAACACTGTTTTTGTTGTCCTGCGCCAGCACTGATACCAGCGAATCTGATGACAATCCTCTTTTTCAAAAAATGATCATTGAACTATCAGATGTGGAATTTAAAAAACAGGGTATCAGTCCTGAAGGCCGCCCCTATATGGCAAATATTTGCAAGGGTTTTATTTTATCCGAAGACATTGTCAGAGATTTCTTTGTTCATTCCGAACGAGTATCAGAAGCAGAAGCATCAGAGCGATATAAAACATTACCGTGTTATTCCGTTGGAACCGCACAGATAAAATCTGAAAAATATAACTGGATTATTCGTGCGGGAGGGATCGGAGAATTTTACAACAAGGATAATAAGTTTTATAAAGTTTGCGGTAAAGAGTGCTGCAAAAAGAATCAAGTGCTGTGCTAACAACAGCCGTTTATCCAATTATACAAAAGCAATTAACCAGATAGGAAAAGGAAATAGACATGATTACGATAGACTTAAAATCACTGGTTGGGAAATTAAACGAACCTACTAGAAATGCGCTGGAAGGAGCCGCTGGACTTTGTATGTCCCGCACACATTACAATGTTGAAGTCGAACATTGGCTATTAAAGCTATTAGAAAGTTCTGATAATGACATCACTGCTATTCTGGAAAAATTTGAAATCGATCCTGGCAAACTGGTTCAGGATCTAAACAAAGAACTGGATCGAATTAAGTCAGGCAACACAAGAGCGCCTGCCCTCTCACCCACCATTGTTGATCTGGCTAAAAATGCCTGGATGCTTGCGTCCGTCGAGTATGCACATCAACAGGCGACATCTGCACATGTGTTAGCTGCACTGATGCTGGACGACAACATGCGTCGTTCAACTGAAGCCTCAGCAGGTGAACTTAAGAAAATTCCACCTGAGTCTTTAAGAGAAGTAATTCGTTCCATCGTTGGTACGACTTCCGAATCAACCAGTGCTGCAGTTGGTGACACTTCCGGTTCAGCTGCTGGACCATCCGGCGCTCCAAGCAAGTCTCCTGCGCTGGATAAATTTACCGTCAATCTAACTGAAGATGCTAAGAACGGTAAAATTGATCCTATTCTTGGTCGCGATGAAGAAATTCGTCAAATTATTGATATTCTTATCCGACGCAGACAAAACAACCCTATCCTCACTGGTGAAGCGGGTGTTGGCAAAACTGCTGTTGTTGAAGGCTTTGCACTTCGAATTGCGTCGGGCGATGTCCCCGATCCACTGAAAGGTGTATGTGTACGCAGCCTTGATTTAGGTCTACTGCAAGCGGGTGCGAGCGTGAAAGGCGAATTTGAAAATCGCCTGAAATCAGTTATTGCTGAAGTAAAGGCATCACCACAACCCATTATTATGTTTATTGATGAGGCACACACGCTAATCGGTGCGGGTGGTAAAGAAGGTCAGGGAGATGCTGCAAACTTGTTAAAACCAGCCCTGGCCCGTGGCGAATTGAGAACAATTGCCGCAACTACCTGGGCTGAATACAAGAAATATTTTGAACGTGACCCTGCCCTCACCCGTCGCTTCCAGGTCGTAAAGATTGAAGAGCCTGATGAAGAGAAGGCAATAAACATGATGCGGGCAATCTCCGAAATGCTACAGGCTCATCATGGTGTTCGTATTATGGACGAGGCTATTGTCGATTCGGTTAAATTGTCGAGCCGATATATCACAGCGCGTCAGCTCCCTGATAAATCTGTTAGCTTGCTTGATACCGCCTGCGCGCGTGTTGCTCTTAGTCAGAGCGCGACACCAGCCTCGGTCGAAGACACACGCCGCCGCATTGGTCAGTGCGAGACAAATATAAAATCTTTGCAGCGTGAAAATGCAACGCTTGGCAATTGCGAAGATCGTATATTTAGGCTGGAGCAGGAAAAAGAAGAACTGGAGCAGCATCTTGTTGAGCAGGAAGCACAATGGGATAAGGAAAAAGATATCGTTGCCCAGATTCATGAGCTACAAAAACAAATTGAAGAAGACTTCAACTCTATGAGTTTTTCGGAAGAAGAACGCAAACAAAAAGGTGTGCCACAGCCTCTTACAGACGCGACTCGTGAAAAAATCAAGTCTGACTTGCT
>Ga0224506_10003471_pt1 | contig 10397 bp, 9 predicted proteins | sample SF_Jan12_sed_USG_2_FD_169108 | JGI IMG/M metagenome (GOLD analysis project Ga0224506, IMG submission 169108) | Sediment microbial communities from San Francisco Bay, California, United States - SF_Jan12_sed_USGS_8_1 | ecosystem: Environmental > Aquatic > Marine > Sediment | place: USA...
TTCGATCGGCCAACAATACTGAGATACCCGTCACTATCCACAACCCCAAGATCACCTGTGATAAACCAGCCGTCTTCGCGAAGTTCCTGATGGGTTTTTTCAGGCATTTGCCAGTAGCCGCTAAAAACGTTTGGTCCTCTGACTTCGATGCTACCAATTTCACCTTGCTCAATTTCACTATTCTGGTCATTCGTAATACGTAATTCTACGCCGGGTAAAGGCAAACCAACGGTACCGATACGTCGTTCGCCATCGTAGGGATTCGAGGTATTCATGCTGGTTTCAGTCATGCCGTAGCGTTCGAGAATGGTGTGACCGGTTTTTTGTTGCCATTGTTGGTGGGTTTCGGTAAGCATCGGCGCGGAGCCAGAAATAAACAGTCGAATATTCGAGGTTAAGTCTTCATTTAAATCCGGGTGAGTAAGAAGACGGGTATAAAAAGTCGGAACCCCCATCAGGCTGGTTGCTTTTGGGATGGCTTCGATAATCGCATCCGGACTGAAACGCGACATAAAAATAAGTCGACAGCCAGCAACCAGCGCAATATTAGTAGCGACAAACAATCCGTGGGTATGGAATATTGGTAGGGCATGGATCAATACATCCTGTCGACTAAACTGCCAATAGTCAGCAAGTACCAACGCATTAGAGGTCAGTGCCTCGTGGCTAAGCATGGCTCCTTTTGATAATCCGGTGGTGCCAGAGGTATAGAGAATTGCAGCAAGATCATCTTTGCCTCGCGGGACTACGACGAGTTTATTTGCAGATACTTGCGGTGCGTCGGTCAGGCTCCCGTTACCCTGGCTATCCAGGGTCAATATATTGCTAACGCCAGCTTTTGTAGCGATCGTAGTAAAAGAATCATACTTTGCCGGATCGCAGATAAAGATGACGGGTGTCGCATTGCCGAGAAAATAACCGACTTCGTTAGCTGTATAGTCGGTATTCAAAGGTAGATAAACACCGCCCGCAAGAATGACTCCCAGGTACAACTGGATGACGGTCAATGATTTGTCGACCTGAACCGCCACCCGGTCGCCAGGTTGTAGACCCATGGCCTGCAGCCTGGCTGCGATTATCTCTGCACCGGAAAACAAATCACCATAGGACATTGATGGGGTATCTTTCGATTCGGCAAAAATATCCTGTTCGTGGTTAATCGAAGCTTTTCGTAAATGCTGGAGAAGGTAATTATATTCGTACATGGCTTTAGAGATACCGGGTTAAATTATCAGACAGGTAAATAAAGAAAGGCAGAGTAATAAATGAAGCAATAATTTGAAAGGTAACAATATTCGACATAAGCTCGGCATTACCACCCATTTTTCGGGCCATGACATAAGACGAAGCCGCGGTTGGTACTGCACCGGCAATAATTGCGATAGTTCGTGGCAGGCCTTCCAGGCCGACGATCCAGGCCATAAAAATAACAATAGCCGGCATCCCGATCAGGCGTATAAATACACCGACAAAAATCAGGAGTTTATCTCTCGCAGCCTGTCCGGGTCGCATACCCGCACCGACTGCTAATAATGCCAGGCCGAGGCCGCCATTACCGATTATTTCAATCGCGTTAAAGGCGATATCCGGGATGCCGGTGCGGTTTAGGATAAGGCCGGCTACGCAGGCGATAATTAAGGGATTTTTAATTATCTGTTTGAGGATGTTTGTTGGCTCGATACTACTGGCACCATGCCCGTAAACGGATAGTACGATGACCGAAATAGTATTTAACAATGGCACCATAATCGCTAGAGCGATCGCAGTTAGAGTGACCCCGTCATCGCCGTAAAGCGGACCGATAATGGCGAGCGCGACGAAGCCGTGAAACCTGGTGGCACCCTGAAAGACACTGGTAAAACTGGGTCCACTGGCCGGATATTGCTTGCGTAACAGACTGTAAGCAAAGATAAGTGCGATTGACATGCCAAGTATCGCGACAACAATAACCAGGGTGAAGTCGACGACAGGTACGCTACCCAGGTTGGCTCGACTGAGGGTGCGAACAATCAGAAACGGAAATAACAGGTAGAAACAGAGGTGCTCGATTGCAGACCAGACCTGTTCGCCTATTATCGCTGAGCGATATAGAAAATAACCGATGAGAATGATCAGGAAGATCGGTGCGATAGCATTCAGGGTTGTAATCAAGAGACGGCTTATATCGGGTTGAGTCAGAGCCGATTATAGACTTAACGATTTATTTAAACGATGCCTTTTAACTCTTCCTCAAAGCTAAAAGCAGTAGTGCGGGCTGTGAGTTTATCGGCCTCCACTGTTGATTCGAAAGTCGCCAGCTTGCTGGTGGTCGGGTTAAAGCGTCCGACGCGTATATGGATGCCGCCCTCGCCAATGTCCAGCACAAGGGCCGGGAACTTTACTTCGGTGCCTACAGCATTAACATGCAGATAATACACCATGTCGCCGGCTTGCATTGCTGACTCTTGCCGTGCTGTTAATGCGGCGTGATTCCGCGTAATCGTTCACTACGGCGACGCAACATTTCCAGCGTCGTCAGCAATAAGATTGAAAACAATACTAAAATTGTCGCTGCCGAGAGAATAGTCGGGCTGATTTCCTGACGAATGCCTGACCACATCTGCAATGGTAAAGTATGCTGTTGCGGACCACCGACGAACAGAATAATAACGATTTCGTCGAACGAAGTTATGAAAGCGAATAAAGCGCCTGAGATCATGCCGGGTGCGATGAGTGGCATCTGTATCTTTAGAAAATTATAAGTCGGTGTACCGCCAAGGTTAGCGCCAGCGCGGATTAAGGACTTATCAAAACCAACCAGTGTCGAGGTAACCGTTATTACCACGAATGGTAAACCGAGTATCGTATGTGCCAGCACGATACCAGGCCAGGTTGCAGTCAGATTAACTTTGGCGAAGAAAAATGCCATACCCGAAGCAGTGATAATTAAAGGCACGATTAAGGGTGAAATCATTAGAGCCATGATCAGGCGGCGTGCAGGCATGTTATCGCTACTCAGGGCAAGCGCTGCGAGGGTGCCAAGAAAAGTTGCCATCAGGGTTGAGGCTATCGCGATAAATAGACTGTTTTTAGCCCCGGTCATCCATTTATTGGAGCACATGGTTGAGATATTGTCTTCAATATTACCGCACATACCAAACAGACCCCGGTACCAACGAAAGGAAAATCCTTCCGGGTCAAGGGCCAGCATTTCAGGCGTGAAATTCAAGAACGGTGCCGAGGTGAATGACAGAGGGATGACAACGACCAGCGGTGCGACCAGAAAAAATAATACGAAACCGCAAAACGCCAAATAAGTGTAATGCCAGAGACGTTGTCCCGGAGATGTATATATAGGTAAGGCCATGCTGTTAACCCATCTTCATGTTGTCGATACCGATAATTCTGTCGTACAGCCAGTATAATAATAAAATTGCAGCCAACAGGATGCTACCCATGGCAGCGGCCAATCCCCAGTTGAGAGACTTCTGCATATGGTAGGCCACCATATTTCCGATTAAACGGCCGTCTTTACCGCCTACCAGTTCAGGCGTGATGTAGTATCCAATCGCGACGATAAACACCAGGATACAACCTGCGCCGATACCGGGAATGGTCTGCGGCATATAAACACGAATAAAAGCCAGGGTTGGCGTCGCACCGAGATTTTGCGCGGCCTTCATATAGGTTGGTGGAATCGTTTTCATCACACTGTAAAGCGGTAAAATCATGAACGGCAGTAATATCTGAGTCATGACAATGATGGTACCGTTGAAGTTATACATCATCGCCAGCCGGTTCTCGTCGCTCAATATTCCCGAGGCGACCAGGGTATCGTTGACGACACCATTTTGCTGTAACATGATCATCCAGGCCACGATACGTACCAGTAACGAGGTCCAGAAGGGCATTAACACACAAATCATCAACAGGTTGGAGATACGCATCGGCAGAGTAGCGAGTAAATAGGCTACCGGGTAGGAGAGTATCAGGCAGGCAATAGTGACAATAAAACTGACCAGCAGGGTTCGATACCAGAGTGTGTTATAAACCTTGCGCTCTTCCTCCACATCGATAATGTTTTTATCAAAATCGTAGGTTTTATCGACCGCGTTTAAAAAGTAACCAAAGGTCGCTTTGTCTTTCATAATGCCGAGTGACAACCAGAATTCCTTGTCAGCCCAGCGTTTGTCAATTTTAATCAAGTCATCTTTGTATTCGGGGCCTTTGAGTTTTTTGATTTTTCTCGCGGTACGTTTTACCAGACTTTTCCAGCCGGGCTTGGCGTAATTCATGCGTGTACTGACCTTGCCGATGTCAACTTTGTCGGCAGCTTTGACGTCGTTGACGAAAGCCGAATACAGCGATTCGGGTGGTTCGGATACTTTGTCCCAGGATTCGAAAGCTTCGATCGTTGAGGGTAGAACGCGGTTGATAAACGTGTCGTCAACGCTACGTGTCAACATGTTTCCGATAGGGATAATGAATAAAAAAACCAGAAAAAGAAGCGGGGTACTAACCAGAAACATTGCACGCAGTTTATTCTGGCGTAACGATTTTTGCAGACTGTCTTTTAGCGGTATCCCATCAGCCGTTAAAATGGGTCCTTCGGGCAATGCTGTTTGTGTCGTCATGGTTTTTTTATTGATTATCGATCATTGATAAAAAAATGGAGACGGACAGCTATTGTCCGTCTCCAGATCATACAGACTTACTTGGCCATCCAGGCGGTATAGCGTTCGCTTACAGAATCGCCGTAGTCTGCCCACCAATCGGCGTTAGCAACGACCGAACGAGGCATAACTTCCGGGCGGTTAGGCATATGTTCCATGATGTTTTTGCCATTATGGAACCAGGGCTCACCGGCTTTCATGATTTCGAAAGCCGACTTACGCATTGGGCCATAGTTAATATAACGAGCCTGACCCGCCTGTTGCTCGGGTGCAGATGCATGAATCAGGAATTTCTTGGCTTCTTCAGCATTAGGCGCGCCTTTAACGAGAACCAGCCATTCTTCTTCGAGTACCTGTCCATCCCATACGGTAACAAATTTGGCGCCTTCAGAGAGAACTGCTGCACCAATACGACCGTTGTAAGCTAGTGACATAGCGACTTCGCCTGACTGAACCAGTTCCAGAGGTTTGGCACCGGAAGACCAGAATACAGCGTGGTCTTTGATCTTATCGAGCATTTCGAAAGCGCGGTCTATACCAGCATCGGTACTCATCACGTTATAAACTTCTTTAATCGCAACGCCATCGGCTAGCAGAGCCATTTCGATTATCGCATTTGGCCAGGTATGAATGCCGCGCTTGCCGGGAAATTTCTTAACGTTGAAGAAATCAGCAATCGTCGTGGGCTGTGCACCACTAAATGTGCCTTCCTGGTAAAACGGTACATAAGACCACCAAATCTGCGGGACAACGCAATCGTTGGGCGCTTCAACCATCAAGTCTTCGTCCATCGAATCGCCGTTAGCTGCAGGTATGAACATGCTACGGTCCAACTCTTCGAACAAACCTTCGTCACAACCGATACGGGCGTCAGAAGGTAATACGTCAACGATGTCCCAGGTGACGGCACCAGATTCTACCTGAGTTTTTACTTCACCCAGGCCGCCGTTATAGTTAATCCAGTTAACCTTGCCCTCTTTCCACGTATCAGAATACGCTTTTTGTTGAGAGGCGGTATAAGCACCACCCCAGGACGCTACGTTCACTTCCGCTTGTGCAGCGCTTGCAGTTGCAGCTGCTACGATAGAGACTAGCAGGGTTTGTTTCATCGATATTTTCATATGGTATTTTCTCCTCTTCGGTTTACCACTTACAGTATAAAAATTGTTGCCTTAATCCCGGATTAATCAGAAGGATCAAGTGCACGACAATCTTCCACATTCCAGCCGATATTAACGGTGTCACCTTCTTTGAGGTGAGCATGAGCGGCTGAATTGGGAATTTTTACAATAAAATCATCATGACCACAGACGGTAAAACGCGTTCTGATGTGGTCACCCAGGTAGATGAGCTCTTCGGCTTTACCTGAGAAAATGTTGGGTACTTCGCCCGGCTCGGGGTTAACGGTTACTCGTTCAGGGCGTAATGACAGTGTGGTTCGTGAGCCAATATCACCCACGTTAACCTTCTTAGCTTCGACAACACCGGCATCGTTATCGATCTCGACCTTGATACTGTCGCCGTGGTCTTCGATGATGTTGCCCAGTAGCCGGTTATTTTCACCGATAAAGTTGGCGCAGAAGGCATTTTCAGGTCTTTCATAAAGGTCTTCCGGTGGCGCACATTGCTGGATGATGCCGTCGTCGAATACCGCAATGCGGTTCGACATGGTCAGTGCTTCGCTCTGATCGTGCGTGACATATACCACGGTTAGTCCGAGATTTTCATGGATATGTTTAATTTCATACTGCATTTGTTCGCGCAGATTCTTATCGAGTGCGCCCAGAGGCTCATCCATTAATACCAGATCAGGATCGAAAACCAGCGAACGCGCAACTGCGACTCGCTGTTGCTGGCCACCCGAAAGTTGTGCCGGGCGACGATCGCCAAATGCACCCAGTTGGACCATATCGAGTGCGCGTTTTACACGTGTTTCGCGTTCACTTTTATCAATTTGACGAACTTCGAGCGGAAACGCGAGGTTTTCCGCCACTGTCATATGCGGGAATAGCGCGTAATTCTGAAAAACCATGCCGATACCACGCTTATGGGGCGGTACTTTGTTAATTGGATTTTCTTTGAGATAAATCTCGCCGTGTGTGGCGGGCTCAAAACCGGCTAGCATCATCAAACAGGTGGTCTTACCCGAACCCGACGGGCCCAGCATAGTCAGGAATTCACCCTTGGCGACATCCAGATTCAGGTTTTTAACCACCAGTGATTCTCCATCATAGCTCTTCTGGATATCAACGAAGCGGACAAGCGCGTTTTCACTCGGCATGGTTTGAGTATCTCTCTGTTATAATTAAGATTTTTTGATTTACTTGGTTGTTGGTTATCAAGCAGATGATCCCGGTTTCCTCGACCGAGCATCCCTTATGGGGTAGGCCCAATATATCTATTATGATCATTGAAATCAATAGTAATTATAAAAAAAAGCTATATGGCGGCTATGATGTTGAGCCATTGTCAAAATATAACTTACTGAATCAATTTATCGTGTATCAGGGCCTGATTCTGTTCTAATTGCGACATTTGGGTCGTGCTAAAGATATTTCGGGTCGTTATGCCGCTGGTAATCAGCCTGTCAAACTGACAGTTGTATGTAATAACCTCTCCTTTAACGGCGGCGATATTGCTCTGTACTCGCGTGGCTATCATGGTTTCCACCTGAAAATTAAACGCAAATGTCCAGCTTTCGGTAGAAAATGGATTGGATGCCGACGATACAACAATCAGGCTATGCCTGGTTTGCGAGCGAACCTGGATCAGATTATGTGCCTTGTCGGTTGTGAGTATTTCCATTGCAGGCCCTTTCCCGGTTTTAGGTTTCCAGATGAATTTCACTTTAGATTTTTGATCGCTGAAATTTTCAGCCAGTAACCAGGCCGAAAAGCGGGACTGTGCCTGTTCGGAATTCTTATTGGCATCGTATTCTCGATGTCTGCCTTTTAAGCTCGACTCTTCGCTGATGCAGGCAATGCTATTATTGTGGTTGATGTTGGCTGCGGTGGCGGTTATCGGTAACAGGCACAGGCTGAATAAAAATGATTTCATGGAATGCTCCGGCGATCACGCGCGATAGACGGTGTCGAACCAGTATATGCTTATCCGGGTTTAATGAGAAACTGCCAGCTACGGCTCAGTAGCTGGTGGCAGATTGATTCATTATCAGGTGACGTTTTCCCAGTAAGTGTCCACCCGCAGCTGGATTTCGGCAATGCCTGATTCATCGCGTCGGGGATGAAATAAATGCCTGAAACGACCCTGTAGCTCCAAATACTCTTCGACAGCTTTGCGTTGTCGCGGTATTTTCGTATGCACCACTTTGCCATCGATTGTTTCCTTTAATGGCCATATGCCGGTCTGTACCGCTAGTCGTCCGATCTCGACACTAAGCTGAGGATCGTAGTCCCACCCGGTCGGGCAGGGCGCCAGAGAAATGAGCATGCGGGATCCTTTCATTGACTGAAGCTTTTCAATTTTTTTCGCCATATCGAGTGGCTCCGCCGCGATTATGGTCGCCACATAGGCTGGGTTGTGTGCAGCCCAGATTGAAAACAAATCTTTTTTAAAGCCCGGGTAACCGTGCGAACCTTTACTGGTAGAGGTGGTCGCGGCATGGGGTGTAGCGGCAGAGTACTGTTGGCCGGTATTGCCATAACCTTCGTTGTCGTAGCACAGGTATATATAGTTAAGATTGCGATCCATCGCAGCGGAGGTCGCCGACAGGCCCATGCCGTAGGCGGCGCCATCGCCGGTGACTACGACTACTTCCATGTCGTCTTCTTTTGATAGCTTTTTCTTTTTCAGCAGAATATCTACTGCGTCGCGCACACCCTGCGCACCCGCCGGAGCCGAGGCCATAGCCGTATAAAGCCAGCCACCGCGAAACGGTGTAAACGGGTATACCGACAACAAGGTCATACAACCAGCGGCATTAACAAATACTGTTTTTTCACCGAGTATGTCGTACATGGTATGGAGCGCTTCCAGTCCACCACAACCGGCGCACATGGGGGTACCGGTACCCAGCAGATGAGTCGACGGCATATCCTCCATGCGGTGGAAATGTATGGGTGATTGACTGGTCATTGCTGCCACCTCAAGTCGCTTTAATTTCAGCGTGTTCAGCCGCTGCAATCGCCTGTAGCTTACGCATTTCGGTCAGTTCATGTTGCGAGTAAAGCAGGCGTGGCGGCGGCGATTCGCCAGTCTCACAGGCATGCCTGAGTTCGCTCATCATTTCGAAAAATTCCTGCTGACTGATATCACGGCCGCCCAGGCCGCCGATGTAACTGGCCAGCAGGGGGGCATTGTTAACTCCGTATAAGGCAGTGGCGAATTCACAATGCAAAACACCACCCATACCCATCGATATATTTTGATCTATTACCGCCACGCCCCGTCGACCCGATAATAGTGTTCTGATTTTTTGCTGTGGGAAAGGCCTGAACAAACGTAAATGCAGTAGCCCGACTTTCCAGCCAGCCTGGCGCAAACTGTCGACGGCATCCCGTGCTTTGGTGGAAAAAGATCCAATCATTACAAAGACGTATTCCGCGTCGTCCATCTGGTAGCCATCGATCATGCTGTGGCGGCGTCCGAAGATTTCGGCAAATTCATCGGCAATCTCATCGTAGACCGAGAGGGCCTGCTGTGCCGCCAGATGCAGTTCATAACGAAAATAGGAGTAGGGGCTGCCGCCCAGCACAGCCATCGCCTGGCTTAAGGGCGTATTGCCCTTGAATTGCAGGTTTTCGGGATCAAACTCACCGACGAAGGCTGCGGCTTTGTCGGCATCGGCTAAGTCGACCGGTTCACGCGTGAAGGAAAGGTAAAAGCCATCCAGATTGACGATCACCGGTACCCGGATTTCTTTATGCTCGGCCAGTCGATAGGCAATTAGAATACTGTCGGTTATTTCCTGGCAGGTCGCGCAATGTATTTGCAAGAAGCCACTGTCGCGTGCGGCCATAATATCGTTGTGATCCGATTCGAGCGTGATAGGAGAAGCCAGGCCCCGCGAGACGTTTACCATGACAAACGGCGTTCGCCAGCCAGCCACGGTGTAAATCATTTCCATGCCATAGAGTAGCCCCTGGCTGGATGTTGCGGTAAACACTCGAACACCGGATGAAGCGGCACTGCCAGCCGCAGTGATCATCGAGTGTTCGGATTCGAAGGTGACCAGACGCGCATCCATGTCATCGGTATCGATCCAGTGAGCGAGATCCTCAATAATTTCGGTCTGCGGGGTGATCGGGAAAGCCGGGATATAGTCTGTTTTCGCCAGTCGAGCACCCCAGGCCGCAGCACTATTACCGGTTAATAATTTCCGGCTCATGACGCGACTCCCAGGTTGTCCTGCTGACTGGCAATATGTTCCGCAATGGACTCGATGGCATGAGGCGGGCATTGCGCGACACATACCAGGCAGCCCTTGCAATGCTCGTAATCGATATCGGGTAAACCGTCATCGCGTACATTAATCGCGCCGTCGGGACAATAGGTGCTGCATATCCACCAGCAGCCACTGCATTTTTCATAATTAACCACGGGGCGCATGGTTCGCCATAATCCGGTACGGACTTCGACGCTGGTAGCGGCGGAATGTATTGCGATGGCCGAAATAGTCGCGTTCTCGAATGGCACAGAAATCCATTCGGGTTTGGTGTATTCAGAGACCGCCGGGAGCGTGCTTTCGCTGACCACTTCTGTTCGTGAACTCATGCCATCGAAAGC
>Ga0224506_10003472_pt1 | contig 10396 bp, 8 predicted proteins | sample SF_Jan12_sed_USG_2_FD_169108 | JGI IMG/M metagenome (GOLD analysis project Ga0224506, IMG submission 169108) | Sediment microbial communities from San Francisco Bay, California, United States - SF_Jan12_sed_USGS_8_1 | ecosystem: Environmental > Aquatic > Marine > Sediment | place: USA...
TCGGAGGCCATGAAGCAAGCTCTCCCAGGCCTCGTTCCTTCGAGATTTCTCGACCTCAACAAAAGAGCGTTTGATAAAGGCTTCGAGTATGGGAAAGAGGTCCTGGCTGAGGAGAAAAAGCCAAAAGCTCAGAAAGCAGCGAAATCTCCAGGCAAAAAGGAAATAAAATGAAACGAACAGGAGTCTTCATCTGCCACTGCGGTATCAACATCGCAGGAACGGTAGACGTCAAAAAAGCCGCCAAGGAACTCGCTAAACACAAAGGAGTCGTTCACTCTGAAGAATATGTCTACATGTGTTCTGACCCGGGTCAGAACCTCATCATAGATGCCATAAAAGAAAAAAAACTGGATAACGTGGTCATCGCCTGCTGTTCTCCGACTCTCCATGAGACAACATTCAGAAACGCCGCCAAATCAGCCGGCATCAACACCTTCCAGTGCGAGATTGCCAATATCCGTGAACAATGCAGCTGGGTTCATAAGGACATGAACAAGGCCACGGACAAAGCCATAAAGATCACGAAAAGCGCCGTGGAAAGGGTTCGCAGGAACGAATCACTGGAGCCGATAAGCGTCCCAGTCACGAGGAGAGCGTTGGTCATCGGCGGCGGGATCGCTGGCATCCAATCTGCCCTGGATTTGGCCAACAGCGGCTTCGAAGTCGTCTTGGTTGAAAGGTCGCCTTCTATCGGCGGACACATGATCCAGCTTTCCGAGACATTCCCCACTCTTGACTGTTCCCAGTGTATTCTGACCCCGAAAATGGTCGAAGTCTCCAAGCATCCCAAAATCAAGCTCATGACATACAGCGAAGTTCAGGAAGTCTCAGGGTATGTGGGGAATTTCAAAGTCAAGATCTTAAAAAAGCCCACCTATGTGGACCCGGATAAGTGCACCTTATGTGATGAATGCAGCAAAGTATGTCCTGTGTTGGTCTCCAATGAATTCGACCTCGGATTGACCGGAAGACGGGCCATTTATATTCCCTTCCCTCAGGCCATCCCGGCAACTTATACCCTGGATATAAAAGGCTGTCCCGGCCTGCTGCCGATTGCCTGCGGCAAATGCGCGGACGTCTGCGAGCCAGAAGCCATCGATTATGATATGAAGCCAGAGATTGTCGAGGAGGAAGTCGGAGCGATCATCGTGACAACGGGATACGACCTCTACGATAAAGAGAATATGGCCGAATACGGCTACGGAAAATATGCGGATGTTCTGGATGGTCTCCAGTTTGAAAGGCTCTGCTCCGCTTCAGGCCCGACCATGGGAAAAATCCTGAGGCCTTCAGACCACAAAGAGCCCAAAGAAGTGGTTTTCATCCAGTGCGTCGGCTCACGAGACCCGGAACTCCACTGTGCCTACTGCTCGAAGATCTGCTGTATGTACACGGCAAAGCACGCCATGCTCTACAAGCATCATGTCCATGACGGCCAGGCTTACATCTTCTACATCGACATCAGGTCTGGCGGAAAAGGCTACGAGGAATTCGTCCAGAGAGCGGTCGAGGAGGACGGTGTCCTTTACCTGAGGGGCAAGGTCTCGAAGATTTTTGAGGATAAAGGAAAAATCAAAGTCTGGGGCGTGGACACGCTCTCTGGGAAGGATATCGAGATCGACGCGGACATGGTCGTCCTGGCCACGGCCATGCGGCCTTCCAAAGGAGCTGAAGAGCTGGCCAAGAAACTCAAAATAGCCATGGATAAGGACGGTTTTCTCTCGGAGGCCCATCCCAAGCTCAGGCCTGTGGAGAGTGTGACTTCTGGGATGTTCCTTGCAGGTGCAGCTCAAGCGCCCAAGGATATTCCGGAAGCCGTGGCCCAAGCCAGCGGAGCGGCTGCAAAAGCCATTGCCATCCTTTCCCAGGATAGGCTCTACCATGCTCCGACTGTGGCCAAGGTTAATCTCAATCTCTGCACAGGCTGTGGAATGTGTGTTGAAGTCTGTCCCTATGAGGCTCTCTCCCTGAAGGATGGCAAGGTGGAAGTCAATGAAGTCCTCTGCGAAGGCTGCGGGACCTGCTCAGCCACCTGTCTGAGAGCCGCCATCCAGGTTAAGAACCTGACTCCACTGCAAGTTCATGAAATGATCAGCATATCACTGGGAGGATGACAATGGCCGAAGAATTCGAACCGAAGATAGTCGCTTTCCTCTGCAAATGGTGCTCTTCGGCGGGAAGCGACCTCGCCGGAGTCTCGCGGATGGAGTATCCTCCCAATGTCGTTCCGATCCAGGTCATGTGTTCAGGGAGTGTTTCACCGCTTTACGTCCTGTCCGCCTTCAACAAAGGAGCCGATGGAGTCCTGGTTTCAGGGTGCCACCCAGGAGACTGTCACTATATCAAGGGCAATTTCTATGCGCGAAGGAGAATCGCTCTGGTTAAAAGGCTCTTGGATTTTATCGGCCTTGAGCCCCAACGCTTCCAGATGTCCTGGGTCTCAGCGGCAGAAGGAACAAAATACACCCAAATCATCAAGGACTTCGTCCAAGAGCTCAAACCGCTCGGACCGCAAACAAAACTGAGGAGAGACCTCTGATGGTGAACCTCGAAGACCTTAAAAAAGAAGCCAAGACAGTCCTGGAAGAGGGGAAAGTCAAATACATCATCGGCTATGAAAAAAGCGCCAACGGATTAATGCCTGTCCCCGGATTCATTAAAAGCCCTGAAGAGGTGGAGAAATTAATCTGGACTCCTGCCTGTGTCTACAACCTGACAAAGTTCCTGGTTGACGAGAAGCGAAGAAAATCAAGAGAAAAGAAACCAGATGAAAGACCGGTGGGACTCGTGGTCAAGGGATGTGACAGCCGTGCTTTGGTCGTCCTGCTCCAGGAGAAATTCATCAACCGTGACGATGTCTTCATTATCGGCGTATCCTGCGAGGAGACAGGAGTCATTGATGAGAAAAAGCTCATTAAGAAATTAAAGGGCAAAAAAGCCGAAAAAATCGAGTTCGACGAAAAAGACAATTTCATTGTTACCACTCAAGAAGGTAAAGTAAAAATAGCGGCGTCAGAAGTCCTTGCCGAAAGATGTCTGGAATGCAAAGCGAATTCCCCCGTCATCTACGACGTGCTCCTCGGAGAAAAGGCCAAACGCAGTGTGGACAATCCTTTCCAGTCCTTAGAAAAAATAGAGTCTCTTCCTGAAAGGGAAAGGTGGAAATTCTGGAAGGAGCAGCTCTCGAAATGCATCCGCTGTTATGCGTGTCGTTCAGTCTGCCCGATGTGCTACTGCGATGAATGCGTCGCCGATACCATAAATTTTGCGGTCACGGCCGATACCACAGCAGAAGAAAAAGCTCAGAAAATAAAGTGGCTGGAGAAATCGCCCGTTAAATCCGAAAATTTCGTCTATCATCTGGTCAGAGCCATTCATCTCGCAGGCCGATGCATTGACTGTGGTGAATGTGAAAGAGTATGTCCACTTGATATTCCCATCCGATTCCTGAATAAAAAGCTGGAAAAAGACGCCAAAGAGCTTTTTGACTACGAGGCTGGCTTTGATCCCGAACAACCTTCTTTAGTTTCCTCCTTTAAGGACGAAGACCCAGAAGATTTTATCAGGTGAAACGATGGAGAAAGTACTGGATAAAAAATCATTCCCCCAATGGGTGAAGAAGCTATCCTCCTATACGGTTTATGCTCCGGTTCAGGAAGATGAAGTCTGGAATTATGAAGTCATCACCAATCCAGAGCAAGTCAACCTGGACTTTCCGAACACAGTTCTTTCTCCCAAAAAAATCATCTTCCCCCAGAGAGAAGTCTACCTGGAATTTTCTGCATCCAACGAAGACGGCCTGGAAGTGAAGGAGGTTCTTCCCGAGGAGGAGCCTTCTGTTATCTTCGGGGTGAGGCCTTGCGATGCCAGAGCCTTAACCTTAACCGATAAAGTCTTTGGCGGCGACTTCGAAGACATCTACTACTGGAAAAGGAGAAATCAGGTCGCTCTGGTGGGACTGGCCTGCCATACACCTCCCTCTCCCAACTGCTTCTGCCTGTCAGTAGACGGCTCTCCCTTCTCCAAAGAGGGTCTGGATGTTTTAATGTCTGACCTGGGCAGCAAGTATTTTGTAGAGGCGTTCAGCAAAAAGGGAGAGCAGCTCATCAACCCAGCCAAAACTCTCTTCAAGCCACCCACTGAAAAGGATAAAAAAGAGCTCGATAAGAATCGGACAGAAGCGAAGAAAAGAATCAGCCGTCAGATCCAAAATATCAAAAAAATTCCTCCCAAGCTCAAAGGGATGTTCGATTCTTCCCTCTGGGACGAGGAGTCCATGAGCTGCCTCCGCTGCGGAATCTGCACCTATCTCTGCCCGACATGCCACTGCTTTGACATCAATGACGAAATCTTCTCCTCATCTCCTCTCAGCGGAAAAAGGATCAGAACCTGGGATAACTGCCAGTTCCCGGACTTCACCATGCACTCCTCCGGGCACAATCCGAGGCAGGGTAAAGCCTCTCGTCTGCGCCAGAGGATCATGCATAAATTTCAATATTTTGTCGAACGCTACAAGAATTATCAATGCACCGGGTGCGGAAGATGTATCTCGCGATGTCCAGTAGGGATCGATATCATAGAAGTTCTCGATAAGGTGAGCAGCTATGAAGGATAATACATATATTCCAAAACTGGCCAAAATCATTCAAATCAAAGAGGAAGTCGGCGGTGCCAGGCCGATCAAGACCTTCAGGACCCAGTTTATCCAGGACAATAATTTTTCCTTCAAATGCGGCCAGTGTGCCATGCTCTCCGTCTTTGGCAAAGGCGAATCCATGATCTCTATCTCATCCACTCCGCTGATCAAGGATTACCTCCAGTTCAGCATTCTGAAGATGGGGAGGGTCACCTCTTCCCTCCATGAGATGCAGGAAGGAGACATCATCGGGATCAGAGGCCCTTACGGAAATGGGTTCCCGATGGAAAAATGGAAGGGAAAAAACCTTATATTCATCGGTGGGGGTATAGGCCTGGCTCCGATCTGGTCAGTGCTCCACACTGCACTGGAAAAAAAAGAAGAATACGGAGACTCCATGCTGATCTATGGGGCAAGGACATCCAAGGATATTGTTTTCAAACAAGAGCTGGCAGAGCTTCGAAAAAAGATGAAGGTTCATCTTTCCGTCGACGTCGAAGAGCCGGGCTGGGAGGAATTCATCGGTTTTGTCCCTCTCAATGTTCTGGAAATCAAACCCTCACCCAAAAATTCGGTTGCAGTCACCTGTGGCCCTCCGATCATGATCAAGTTCGTCATCCAAAACTTGAAGGCTCTGGGTTTTGAGGACGAACAGATCTATACGACGGTCGAGAACAAGATGAAATGCGGAATCGGCAAATGCGGCAGATGCAATATAGGACTGCATTATGTCTGCAAAGACGGCCCTGTCTATTCATGGGCCGAACTCAAGAATCTTCCTCAAGAATATTAATAAGGAGATATCTCGATGGCAACACAGACGACAGCCAAAAAGAAGCCAGTTAAACAGACCGAAGCGAAAGCGGCAAAAAAAGACACACAAAAAGAAATGGTTACGGTCTTCATCATGGGCAAAGCCCATGAAGTGCCTGCCGATGCGACGATCATGGGTGCGATTGAGTATGCTGGCTACCAGATAAAAAGAGGAGCAGGATGCCGCGAGGGCTTCTGCGGGGCCTGTGCCACTGTCTACCGCATGCCAGGCGACTACAAGATCTATACCGGGCTGGCCTGCACCACAATAGTTGAGGACGGAATGTGGCTCTCACAGCTTCCAGCCATTCCCTCTCAAAAGCCCGTCTACGATATTAACAAGCTGGATCCTAACGTCGCGACATTCCAGAGGCTCTATCCTGAAGTCTTCCGCTGCGTCTCCTGCAACACCTGCACCAAAGCCTGTCCCCAAGACCTGGAGGTCATGGACTACATCAATGCAGCCATGAGAGGAGACATCGAAGCGGTCATGGATCTGTCCTTTGACTGCCTGAGTTGCGGTCTTTGTGCCATCAGGTGCCCGGCGGAAATAGTCCAGTACAATGTCGGGCTCCTCGCCAGAAGGCTCTACGGAAAATATCTGGCTAAGGAGAGCAAACAGCTCAAGAAGAGAATACAGGAAGTCAAAGAGCATAAGTTCGACAAGGAATTCAATGAACTGATGAAGATGAAAAAAGAGGAATTGAAGAAAAAATACTATGAGAGAGACACTGAATAGAATGACTCTTTTAACTCTAAACAACTCGATTCATAAAAACATATTTTCAACAATCTTTGTCTTTTGCGAGAAACGTAGAGATGAAGCATCAAGCCTGAAGACTGCCGCTCATCCTCTGCTTGCTCGCAGCATGTAAGGAGTGTCCGATGTACCCAGAATACATGAGGCCTTCACTCGAGAAAGTCACCCAATCCCGTAATAAAAGGTTTGAGCTTGAGAAATCGGGGAAACCAGTCTTTCCTCCGATGAGCGCTGAAGAGAGGGAGAATGTCCTGAGAAAATTCCACCCCGACTACAAACCCGACGCCAGACGGAAGATAAGAATCGGTCCCAATAAAGGCGAGGAACTCACCACAGAAGTGGCAAACATGCTCGAGTCGCATGCCAGGATTAAACCCGGTATATTCGACCTCACCAAACCTGATTATGAAACAGACATCCTGATTATCGGTGGAGGCGGGGCAGGCTGCGCAGCAGCCATCATCGCCATGCAGAAAGGTGCGAAATCGATCATCTCCACCAAACTCAGACTTGGAGATGCCAACTCGATGATGTCTCAGGGCGGCATGCAGGCGGCGGTTACTGAACAGGACTCGCCAACCCTCCACTACCTGGACGCCATCGGAGGGGGCCATTTTGACAACAAGCCCGAACTTGTCCATGCTCTTACCGAAGATGGTCCTGAAGTGGTGAAATGGCTTGAAGACCTGGGCGTAGTCTGGGACAAGCTGGAGGATGGTTCTTTGCAGGTCCTCCACGGAGGAGGAACTTCACGGAAGAGGATGCATTCATGCCGGGATTATACCGGCGCGATCATCATGCGGACCCTGATGGATGAGGTCAGGAATCATCCGGATAAAATCACCATTCTCGAATTCATGCCAGTTGTCGAGCTCATCATGGATCAAAAAGCGCAATGCGCCGGCGGAGTCCTTTACAATCTGGAAACAGAAGAATATTTCACAGTCAAAGCCAGAGCCACCATCATCGCTACGGGAGGGTACGGAAGATTGCACATCAGAGGGTTTGATACGACCAATCACTACGGTGCCACTGGTGATGGGCTGGTCATCGCTTACCGAGCCGGGGCAAAGCTCCTTTTTATGGATTCTGTCCAGTATCATCCCACTGGATCGGTCTTCCCCGAGCAGATCGCTGGCTTCTTGATCACCGAGAAAATCAGAGGGGCTGGAGGTCAGCCTCTGAATAAACACGGTGAGCTTTTCGTTTTTCCCCGTGAGCCGAGAGATGTGGAAAGCTCGGCGTTCATCAGAGAATGCCTGGATAGAAAAAACGGGATTGCCACCCCGAGTGGACGCCTTGGCGTCTGGCTGGACTCCCCTCTCATCGAGATGCTCCAGGGAGAAGGTTACATCAATAAACAATTCCCGGCCATGCATCGTCAGTTCATCCGTTACGGCATAGACATCACCAAAGAACCAATGCTCGTCTATCCTTCACTCCACTACCAGAACGGCGGGATTGAGATCAACGAAAAGTGCGAAACCAATGTTCCCGGACTGTATGTCGCAGGAGAGGCTTCGGGTGGAGTCCATGGACGAAACCGGCTGATGGGAAACTCTGTTCTGGATTACAACGTGTTCGGCCGCCGCGCCGGGAAATACGCCACAGAATACGTCAAATCCGCGAAACTCGGAGTATTGAGCTTGGACCACATTACTGACTATGAAGCCGAGCTGAAAAAAGCGAAGATCCAGACAGGTTTGATCACGCCTGTCCTCCTGCCTTCCTACACGCCAGAAGACGTAAGAAAACGTCAGCTCACAGCTCACTACGAAGGCACGCTGAGATAATCACAGACTTTCAGCGTCAAATCCTGAGTTCCAAAATGCAGTCTTTATTCACTCAAATATTATTTCTTTTGACATTTCAGGGAAATTTGATATAGTTTATATTGCCAACAGACCAGGGGAAAGGGAATTTGTGTTCAACAAGTGGGTGACTCACATAGAAATTCAAGCGCTTATTAAAGCAAAAACACAGGAAGTCACTTAAAGAACATTGGCCGACAGATTGAGCAAGTCAAACGCAGAGCCATAAGATAACCAATGACAGAAGAACTGGCGAGAAAAGAAAGAAGGGTGTGCAGACGGTTCAAGATCCCCGGGGCTACCGTGAACTACGCACTCAGAAAAATTTCTTCCCCTGATAAAAAAGACGAGACATTATGGGAGGAAGAATTTTGTCCTCTTATGGATATCAGCTGTGGCGGTGTCAGGTATGTGGGGAAAAAAACTCTTCTGATCAATACGGAGATCGTGGTTAAAATATTCATCCCCGGAGAAAGAACGCAGATCACTCTCTTAGGGGAAGTCCGGTGGCTGTCCACAGAGGATGACAAAAAGACTTGCGAAATGGGAGTCCAGTTCAATCCCTATGGAGAAGGCGAAGGCAAGAACTACCCGGGACTGATGGTCAAGCTAATGGAGCTGGAACATAAATTCTCATCTCAAGATTCGGATATTACCAAGTTTGAGATCGACACCTGATTATTCACCCCAGAATTCACACTTCACTTCCTTTTTCCTGGAGCCGTTTATTTGATTGAACCCTGGCCTTCAATGACGACTTGTGAGTAATCCGCGACCTGGATCAAAAGCTTGTTTATGGCCTGCAGAAGTGCCAGTCGATTTTGCCTGATCCGCTTGTCTTCGGTCATCACCAAGACATTGTCGAAAAATTTATTTATGATAGACCTTATCCTGAAGATTATTTTCTGAGCCTGAGAAAAGTCTCCTTCTTTAATCAAAGGCAGGACATTATCCCGAATGATGCAGAAAGTCGTGTAAAGCTCTGTCTCATCCTTCTCTACCAGCAAGCCTGAATTGATCCTATAAGGAGGCTGGTCTTTCAGAATATTGTTGACCCGCTTAAAAATGAGGGTCAAAGGCTCAAAATTCGGGCTGTCTTTGAGTGAATCCAGAGCTTTCAGCCTGAGAGAGGAGTGGTACACATTGTCAATCCCCGCAGAAATCGCGGCATTGATCAAGTCATAGCGGAATCCCTGCTTTTCATAGATATAGCGAAGCCTGTTGGAGAAGAAATCAAAGCAATATTTCTTTACTGCTTCATCCTGCTCTTGAAGCTTTGCGCTGTAAACACTGATCACTTTATCCAGCAGCCGGGAAAGAGAAAAACTGAGCTTCCTTTCCAGGATTATCTTACAAATGCCCTGGGCATTCCGTCGCAAGCCAAAGGGATCCTTGGAACCCGTGACCTGGATTCCGATGCCCACCACTCCCACGATAGAGTCCAGCTTATCAGAGATGGAAAGAATTGCTCCTGACAGCGAAGAGGGAGAGTCATCCTCCAGGCTGACTGGCTGATAATGTTCGTAAACGGCTTTCCAAACCTGAACAGGATGCCCTTCCTCTCGGCAATACAGTCCTCCCACCTTTCCCTGGAGAGAAGGGAACTCTCTTACCATTTCCGTGAGCAGGTCGACTTTAGACAGCTCAGCGGCCAGGACAAGCTGCTTTTTCACTTTTTGGGCATCGATCTTATCAGCAAAATAGGCAACGATCTTTTTCAACCTCTGAGTTTTATCATCATAACTGCCCAGCTTTTCCTGGAACACAATCCTGCTTAAATCCTTGCCTCTTTCTTTCAAACTTGTTTTCTGATCTTGTGTCCAGAAAAACTTCGCGTCCTCCAGCCTCGCCTTGAGCACTCTCTCATTCCCTTTCTGGATGAGGCCTTTAACATCCCGGAAGCCATCCGAAACTCCGAGAAAAAGAGACAGCTGTTTTTTTTCTTTGACCACAGAAAAGAGCCTCTGCCCTTCCCTCATGGCTGTGCTCAAGACTTCCAGAGGAAGGCTCAAGTAGTCTTCTGGAAAAGACCCGAGGAAAACATAGGGATATTCGACATCGTAGGTGAGATGCTCTAAGAGCGCTTCATCCGGATAGCATGAAGCCATATGCGGTAATAACTTTCGCTCGATCTGATTAAGGATCATCTTTCTTCTCTCGCCCTGACTGATCACAACCTTCATTTTTTTCAGCACTGTCTTGTATTCGCTGAAGCTTCTCACCTTGATTTTCCTGGGGCAGTGGACCTTATGGCCAAAAATGAAGGTGTCGGCAGTCACTCCTCCGACAGAGAAAGCAAGAGTTTTTTCATCGAAAACACAGAGAATATTTTTTATCGGGCGGGAAAACTTGAAAGGGCTGCTTCCCCACCTCATC
>Ga0224506_10003473_pt1 | contig 10395 bp, 7 predicted proteins | sample SF_Jan12_sed_USG_2_FD_169108 | JGI IMG/M metagenome (GOLD analysis project Ga0224506, IMG submission 169108) | Sediment microbial communities from San Francisco Bay, California, United States - SF_Jan12_sed_USGS_8_1 | ecosystem: Environmental > Aquatic > Marine > Sediment | place: USA...
CAACAGTTGAATATATGGATAGTAAAGTTACCATATCTGATTATCAGAAGAAAGAACAAGAAGTAACAGAACTATATCGAAGTGTTGTGAAAAAGGAAGGTGAAAAAGGATTTAATTGGAAGAGACCCAGAGACGGTAGTCCCAGTTACCACTGGGATATGATTAGAACTCTTCAACATGCGATTTATCATATGGGTATGATATCGAATCTAAGGCATATGGTAGGTGCACCTAAATTGGAGAATGTTCAAACATCATGGGAAGAAATGGTCGACTCAGTATTTGAGATTGCTATCAAATGATGTTCCATTAGATGACAGGTAAATGCCTGAGATTTGGGAGTTTCTTAATAAATTGAGGAATGAAATTCAATAAATTTCCTTTGATATGTATGTTGATCAGTGAAACTAGTTTTCCCATAGATTCTGGAAGCTCTTTTAATTGGTTCTTATCAAGATTTAAAGTTTCCAACTTACCTAATTCTCCAATACTGTAAGGTATTTTTTTCATCTCATTTTCTTGGGCATACAAATGGGTTAGATTAGATAATTCACCGATGTCTTCAGGCAAAGTTAGTTTATTTCCGGCTAAAAATAATCTTTGCAGGTGTACAAATGAGGTAATATATGCGGGAAATTCTGATAATTTATTATAGCTAAATGAAATCGATTTTAAATTACTTAAGTTTTTCAATGATGCTGGAAGTTGTTCTAGACGGTTGTAGTCTAAATTTAAATAGGTCAGTTGATTTAATTTTCCAAAATCTTCAGGAAGTACAGCGATTTTATTAGAAGATAAATCAAGCCTCTTGAGATTTATACATTGAGAAATTGTTGATGGCATTGCCTTGATTTTATTATTTGATAAATCTAATTCACTGAGGGTTGTCTTACAACTGATATCATTCGGTATATCGGTAATACCATTTTCAGACAAATCTAAAAATTGCAGATTTGGTAATTGAAAAATAAATTCGATATTCTCTTTTAGATAACACTTCCAAATCTTTAGATTTTTTAGATTGGTTAAATTAGAAAGAGTTGGGGATAATTCAAAATTATATACATTGTTAATTTCAAGAGATTCCAATTTTTCAAGTTTGGTAATCGTAGGCGATATATTTGAAAAACCAGTGATAGATATTTTTTGAAGGTCCGATAATGTATGAAGATCAAAACAAAAATCAGAAATTAATTTTATAATTGCATTATATTCATCAGTACTTTGTTTCTGCAATTTGGACATGTTTTGTGGGAGTAGCCCCCGATTTTGTCTAAAGCTATTTAATTGTTGCATAAAATTTACTGATAAATCTACTGAGTTAGATATTTTTAATTCTACTATTTTATCACCCGAGAATGCTATTTCTAGATATTTAGGAATTAATATTGAGACATCAAAATCTCTTAATCTAGTTTCTGCTATAAATTTATTCAGTGCTCGTTGATGCTCATAGATTTGAGCCATAATTATAATAAGACTAATAATATTAAAAATGGTATTAAAAATAAATAGACTAAATTGAATTTTAAAACAATTCTAATTGTAAATTAGAATTTTATTTATTGAGCAATTATTACACTTATTACAGTCAATTGCAAATTAATTCTATGAATGTAGTAGATCGTCAATTCATTGCTTTCAATAATAGAAATCTAGATGATTTTATCAGTTGTTATGATGAGGATATTGAAGTATTTTTGTTATCAAATAACGAGAGAATCACCTCAGGGACTGCCGAATTAAGATCAATTATGAGTAAATCATTTGAAGAATACCCAAATGCAAATACTGAAGTCATATCAAGGATTGAGAATGGAAATATGATAATTAATTTAGAAAAAATAGTTAATCATGGTAATACAAATGAAATACACGCTATTTCGATTTATGAGATAAGTCACAATAAGATAGTACGTCTTTGGTTTGGAAGTAGAGTTTAATTATTACTTCCTAATATTAATTAAGTATGGACTACAATACATTTCCTTTATCACAGAAATTGTTGAAAAGTTATGTTTTAAATTAATAAATATGGTTATAACATAATTCTTGCAGGTTAGCATCTTATTGATAATGGTAACAAAAAATGATTACACTAGTGTATTTTATGTAGGTAATTAATCCAACAAAATGTCCAAGTAAGCAAATAGCAATTTCATATTGGCTGAAAATACTTTATTAATCAATATAATCCGAGAAGCTTAGATATTTAAAAATCCTAATTATTTGATAATTCTTAAGTAAAATATTCCCAAATATCTTGTTCTGTATAGTTGAATATTATTGAAATTTTACTTTATGAAAGTTGTGGGAATTTATAGTAATAGTAATATTAAGGTCATATTGATATTATCCTTTTTTAGTAGTATTGGGGGTTCTATTGTTTGGTTTACTCCTACTTGGTTGATATATTCATTGGGTGGTGATAATGAAGATTTAGGGGATATTTTAGGTATAACCACTATTATTACTTTATTTGCTTCAATGATTGGTTCTATAATTGCGGATAGATTTAGGAGAGATATAATCATTTGGATTGGAAATTTATTGACCCTAGCTGGGATCTACATCCTTGCGAATAGTTATCAATTATCAGATATATTTAATGGATTAATTATCACAAATCTGGGTTTTTCATTATCATGGCCCGCTATTTCCGGTTTATTTGCTAATAGTATTCCATCAAAGAACAGAAATCGAGTTTTTGGAACAAATTTTCTTCTCAGCAATTTGGCATCAGCTTTTGGAAATATTATCGGTTATTATATCTTCTTAGATACTGGATCAAACCTTGAATCAATCGATCCCTCTCTTCTTCGATATTCATTAATTATCGCATTTTATTTTCAAATTATTGCAGTAATAATCTGTTTCTTCGCTAAAGATACAAAAGGAATATCAGTTGAAGAGGAAGGTAGTGCTGCATCAAAACATGAAACCATGAGTATTAACAAAAATACTGGTTTTGTTAATGATTTTACTCAAAATGCCATTTTAATTTTGAGTATCACTTTATTAAGTAGTATTTTCATAGGTTTTGGGGCTGGTATCTCTATTCCATACTTTCCAAGATTTTTCTTTGATATTTACCATTTAGATTTATCCAGTCTAAATCTTGTATTTGCTGCATTGACAATTGTAACTGCAGTATGGGGAAAGTTTACTGCTAATATTGGAGACAGGTTTGGTCGAGTACAAGTAATTGTTGCAAATCAAATGGTTGCTGTTATATTACTCTATTTATTAGCTTTATATCCTCCTTTTATACTAGCTATTGCCGCATTATTAGTTAGAAATGCAGTAATGAATGGTACTGGACCTTTAATTAATTCCATTCAAATGGATTACACACCACGTAAGTATAGAAGCCAGATCAATGCAATTAATAACCTAGGTTGGAGCTTATTCTTTGGTTTAGGTCAAATTTTTGGAGGAAAAATTGTTGAGCGTATTGGATTTTGGTTAGCATTTGTAATAACTGCTACACTATATCTAATTGCATCGATTATATATCTTAAAATTAAAAAATTAGATACTACTCACATATCAAATTTGTCTGATGATTTGAAAAATTAGTGATTATCTATTCTAAATTTAACAAAAACAGATTAATTATCTATCAAATGTGACCTTTTATTATATTTTATAAATATTTGACTATTTTTAATTTCTTCTAATTTTTCTCTAATTATATGGTTGAAATAATCAAATCTAATCATCAAATAAATTTCTTTATCTAATTTTAATCGAAGTTTGTCATATATTGTATTTATTGGAATTAATACTTCTGATTCTTCAATAATTTTTTCAATGTAGGTTTCTAATGTTATAATATCATTAGAAGAAAATACGATATTTTTATTTAAGTAATTTAATATTAACCCAGTTGCAATCTTTATTTGCTCCTCTCCTTCTTTGCCCTCTATGTGAATGTATCTTTCAATTATTGATTTTACAAAATTGTCTCTATTATTTAGCTCCTCCAAAATATCATTACAAAGTGTAACAAATTTATTTTTACTCTTATTGTAATTATTTATAATTTTATAATATGATGATGGTGTACTATCATAATTAATTAGTTTTTTATCTATGTTCTCAAGTTCATCCTTTATTTCGGATAAATAACTGATAACAGCATTATAATTTTTTAGATACAGTTTTTCAAGGATTAACTTTTGTGTTACAATCTTAATTTCGTCAATAATTGCATTTAAATTATCATTTCTAACATCAGAAGAAAAAGATGAAATAGTATCCATTCCATTATTAATAGTTTCACGAATTTCAATATAATGTCGATAAAGATCTGCATGTAAATCTATTTTTTTATGATTTAACGAAATTAACTCACCTTGTAATGAAATTTTATCTGGAATACCAACAATTTTATCTAATTCCATAAAGAGAAGTGTCACATCATGTTGATTATCAATGATATTAGCTATTCCTTCATCAATGTAATTAATTAAATCAGAAGCAGTCTTACTTATACATCGGCTGTCTGTTAGATCCAATTGTCTAATAAATAGGTAATAAGGCAAACCCTTTCTAGTACCAAAGATTGTTCGTAAAATGTTAATTGATGGATTTTCTATAAGATTCTTAATTAATGAGATTGTATAATCCGTATTTTCCAAAATTATCTTCTTATCAATCAAATTAATTGAATCTTGACGTATAAATAAGGATTGAGTATAGACAATCGGCGATCGAAGTGATATATCATTTATCCAAGTAAATCCCACACCATTTGGTTCTCTATATTGTTCATACATTGAAAAATATTTTATCACCCAAATAAACTCATAAATCTTTATTGAAGTAGTAATTGATTGAATAATTAATGCCAACAGGATTAATTGGTTAAAATATTGTAGTGGTGTTTGCATTATTGTTAGACTAAGCCAAATAACGCTGATAATGATACTTAATCCAATGATTATATAAATTGTAGAAATCAATCTAGAATCCAATAATTTGTGAATTTTATTATATCTCAATTTTATCTGCTTAACAAATATATTTATTTTATTACTGTAGATATTATAAAATAAAACTCCAACAAAAATTAAAATTGAATAAATAGTATAAATTCCCGCAGAATTGCATATAACCGTGCAGTCATAGGCTTTAGGGGACTCCTCAAAACTAGATGTAATCAATGAAAAAAAGAGAATTAATGTTAATAATTGATAAACATTGAAAATTAATATCTCAATGTGTTGAGAAATTAACTTACTTCGTAAAGTTGTTTTCAATCTATCTGTTGTGGGTCCGTTTTCTATAAATAATCGAAAAATAAAATAATAAAAAATTATAAGTGTGTAATAAATTGGTTTGATTGACATTATTATAAATGCAATAAAAGAAATAACTACAATAATTTTAATGAAATCTGGAGTTTGACTGGAAACAAATATTTTCTGAAATTCCTCATACTCATATGTAAAAGCAAGAATTATGCTAAATAAAATGATACGACTCGGAGCTTGAACTGTATCTAATAAATCTTTAATCAACTTAAATCTAAAGGAGTAATTGCTATTATTAATATTTCTATTTCAAATAGAAACGATTTATTAGAATCGTACAATGGTTATCAGTTTTGCATTGATCTCCTGAAAAGTATCCCTAATTAATTATGAAATATTTGTTATAAACTTATATATTTCTTAGTTGTATTCGTTGAATACTCGAAATTTAGAATAATATTTTTATTGCCAGATTTGTTTGAAACTGAATTAATAAAAATGCGTCAATCTCTATTTGCATTAAACGAATCTTAGTCATACTATTTTTATAAATATTTCATGGTATTATGAAATCCCTATATTCTAATAATTTTTAAAATCAAAACTTAATCTAAATCAACTTTTTTAATATTAGTAAACCAATTTAATAAATTTAACCAGATACCATAAAGGTAGAATATAAGTAGAAATTATTACAAGAGCTTGATATTTATTATAACTCAATAACTTTACAACCAAAAATAAGGTAGTAAAACTTAAGAAAAATTGCATAATAATAAATAATAAGACAACAAAGATTATTGAGTCGAAAATTAATAGAACAAATATACTTGTAAACATGATGGAACCTAATATTACTCTAATTAAAACAAGAATTTTTAGTTTCGATCGATTTATCAATACTCCTTCATTTAGGTAGGTAAAAAATAGGATGATCGCCATAGGATATCCAAAATATGATATGATTAAATTCAATTCATGAAAATCAGAAAAATATTTATTTAAAAAACCAATGAGATAATGGTTTTGTAATACTAACTTAATTACTAGGATTGCAATAAGATTTGATAATATGATTACTTGAATGATTTTGGTCGTGAATTCTTTGATTTTATTATTATCTTTTGGGACTTTAATCAATATATAATTTGATACTTGTTTGTAGAACGAAGTTAATAATTCTAGCAATGTGAATGTCAGACCAATTGAGGCAATCTGATCCATCTTAACCTTTGAGATATATGAAATAGGAAAATAATGAATAATTAAACCTGTAATTAAATATAGAAAAGTAAATTTAATTTCCATAAAAATCATTTTAATACTAAATTGAGGGCTTATTTTCTGATTTTCATCTTTGTATATTTGATATTTTAATCCAAGTGTCATAAAAAAACAATTTAGGCAAAGCGTGAGAATGTTTACCAAGATGAATAAATGAAGAAATTGAGTTAAATCAGATTCAGTTTCTAAGAATACAAAATAAACAGAAGTTGTTAATACTACATTAATAAAACTTGAGAGTATTAAAATATGAGAATTTGCAATAGTTAATATAATTTCATAAATTAAGCCATTTAATGATAAAAGTATTATCATGCCGGAAACTATTAATATTGATGCTTGAAAAGATAGCGATAGCCAATACATAGGTAACCAAATGATGAGAGATACCGATATTATGGTGATAAATGGATATAAAGAAATGATGCTTATCTTATATAGAGATGACTTTACGCTGGTTGAATTCAGAATGATTGAACTATTAGTCTTGATATAAATTTCTATACCTAGACGAGAAAGTACAGCAATTATTGTGGTAAAACTTAAAATTGCAACAAACTCAACATAAGCTGTAACTTCTAATCTTGAGATTATTATCCATAATTTAACTAAACCGAGAACCAAGAAAATCAGACGTTCAGATAATAAAACATAGAGATAAGTCAATATTCTCATTAGATTAATCTTGATGAAATATCATAAATTATTAATTGTTATATTTCTAAATACACATAACGATAATTAGTAAAGAATTATTAATCAAAACATAGTATTATAATGTTTAGAATTGACAGTAATTTTAAATGAGTAATGGTTTACCCCTTTTTTATCAAAAATACAACCTGAGAGCAGAAACAATTTGTAAAATCGTAAAATATTCGAAATATGAAGGTAATCCTCAGTAGAAAAGGATTTGACGCTCAATATGGAGGATATCCAAGTCCAATTCTTCCAGATGGAACCTTGCTTTCACTACCTATTCCTTCTGATGATGGTATTACTTATTCGCAATTAACAATTAATAATACCAATTACCATGATATCATGGTCCAATTGAACGCAAAAATAAATAGAGGAAATGGAATGGAGAATCTAAAAAACCTTCATGAATGTCATTTAGATCCAGATCTTTATCCGAATATATTGAAAAGAAAGATCGGTTGGAGAGGTATTTTTGGACAGATTGGGGCCGCCCATAGCCATCTTGCAAATCAAGGTGTAACCAATAATGATTTATTCTTATTTTTTGGATATTTCAAACAAACATACCAAAAAAATGGAAGATTACAATTTATAAAAAATGCACCCGAGCTTCATCTAATATTTGGATATTTATTTATTGATTATATAATTCAAGTAAATCATAATACTCCAGTTAAAAATTGGATGAAATATCATCCTCATGTTTCATCTAATGAAAGAAAAAATATTTCAACAAATACAATTTATATTGCTAAAGAAACTAGTAATTGGGATCCAAATATACCTGGATTTGGTTATTTTAAATATCATACAGATCTTGTTTTAACTAAGAATAAATCTCAAGGAGCAAAATCGCGATCAAAATGGAATTTACCCGAATTCTTCAAAGATACCTACATATCATATCATAAAAACGCTTGGAAGGATGATTACTTCCAATCAGTTAGTAAAGGACAAGAATTTGTAATTCATGATAATACTAAAGTAGTAAATTGGGCCAAATCATTAATACAGAATTATAGAGAGTTATAGATAAGAAGCTGTTTACATACAGATTGATTTTCAATAGGAAATATTATTTTTGGAAAAATAAAATGGATGGATTAAAATTGAATAATAATGATATTAAATGAAATATTTCATTAATCTAATATTTTCAAGTATTTTCTGAATTCAATACTATAATTAAAAGAGCTGTTGTTTCTTTAATGTAAATTCTTGTTTTGTAATCCAATTTATAGTATTTTCAATACTTGTTTCTATATCAGTCGGCTTCCAACCTAAATTCAAAATACGAGATGTATCAACATAATCCTCTCCTTCTGTATATTCCTTTGCTTGATTTGGAGATAATTGAGGTGTTTTTCCAAGTAATTTAAAAAATGTATATGATATTCTAGTATATACTCTGAATATAAATCTTGATATTTTAACTTTTGGTACTTTCACATTGGAGTTAAATTTTTTCGAAATTTCAATTAATTCACTAAATGAGTAGGGTCTAGTTGCACAAATATACCTTCCATTCGCATCATCTTTTTCTGAAACAATGATATGTGCCTTAGCTAAATCGGTTACATCCACGGGATTGAACGTTAACGGAGGTATAGCTGGAATTTTATTTTCTAGAATCTCTAAGAACACCTTTAGACTAGGCGTAATTTTATGAAACTCTCCTCCTATTATCATACCTGGATTTATAACAACTAAATTTAGTTTATTTTCGTTGGCATATTCCCAGGCTTGCCATTCAGATCTATATTTCGCTATTGAATAAGGAATTTTACTATCTGTATTCCATGAATTTTCATCCATTGGATTTTCTTTTGTTCCAGAATTTCCTAATGCAATAATACTAGATGTTAAAATTATCTTGGGAATATTATTTTCCTTAGTCGCTCTTAAGGCATTCAGTGCTCCTTCTACAGTCGGTTTTATAAGATCATTCTCTGGATCTTTAACATGGAAACCAAAAACAGCTGCTACATGAAAAAATACATCAACTCCTTTACTTGCTTCAACTAGTTGATCTAAGATTGTTATATCTGCTTGACGTAATTCTACATTTTTTAATTCTTGTAAAAATCGATTTTTAGAAGAATTATTTATATCTCTAACTCCTGCTCTTACTTGGTATCCTTTCTTGACTAATTCTTTAACCAAATTGTATCCTAAATGACCATTTGCTCCTGATACAAAAACTGTTTTTGACATTATTTCACCTATTAATGATTATTACAAAAATAGAATAATCAAAATACAAAAATAAAATAATATATATAAATATTTAGACTAATAACAATTTATTTCAATAATAAAATTATTTGTAAAATATGGAGTTTCAAAGAGATCATTTACATCAATCTGAATTTGGATTTGATGTCGATGAATTATTTGATCTGACAATGATTGATCTTTTAATACTTCAACAAATTAAAAAATATGATGAACCAACATTAAAATTCACCATCATGGAAGATATTAATGAACAAATACCTGAAACCAAACGATTAAATCCAACAAAATTTTACTATTCTGTAACAAAATTAAAAAATTTAGGGCTTATCGATATTAGTGAAGGCAAAAAAAAAGGAACTTCGCAAATTATTAAAACAACACAATTAGAAGAAGTTCTTAATTCATTATTTTCTTCATTATTGTTAACTAAAATTAATTTTGTAGAGATTTTTCATAACTTTCTTATTAAATTTAAACAACTCTTTAACTTGAAATTTCCAATTGATAATCTAATAACTAGCATACCTAATTTTGAAAAAATAATTGATTTAAGAAAAATAACGATTCTCTCACAAATTACAAATAACTTGTTTATTTTAACTGAAGATCTTAAATTTGAACATTTCAATAAACGAAAAAATTTGGATAATATTACACAAACTAAAATGATCAACAATAAGATTCGAGAACCCAATGATTTTTTTGATATTGTGTTATACTTGAGTTTTGACTATTCAATAAATTTTGAACCGAAAGAATATGTTCAGAATTTTGTATTAGAATTAATTAGAATTTGTAAACAAGGTGGATTAATTATATTGACTGGAATTATGAAAATTGAAGAACTAGAACACTTATTTTTATTACCAATTTATGATATATTAAATAAATTAATAGTTTACAATCCTATAGA
>Ga0224506_10003475_pt1 | contig 10393 bp, 11 predicted proteins | sample SF_Jan12_sed_USG_2_FD_169108 | JGI IMG/M metagenome (GOLD analysis project Ga0224506, IMG submission 169108) | Sediment microbial communities from San Francisco Bay, California, United States - SF_Jan12_sed_USGS_8_1 | ecosystem: Environmental > Aquatic > Marine > Sediment | place: USA...
TCATCGCGAAGGTGATCTGCATATTCATGATCTTGATATGTTGGCAGGGTATTGTGCCGGATGGTCATTACGTAGCTTATTAACCGAAGGGTTCAATGGCATCCCGGGTAAGGTTGAGGCCGGACCTCCCAAACGTTTTTCCAGTGCATTGGGTCAGATGGTGAATTTTCTGGGTGCACTACAGAATGAGTGGGCAGGCGCTCAGGCATTTAGCTCATTTGATACTTATCTGTCACCTTATGTTCGTCGTGAAAATCTGGACTACGATACTGTAAGGCAGGGTATTCAGGAGTTCATTTATAACCTTAATGTACCGTCACGTTGGGGAACGCAGACCCCCTTCACCAATCTCACTTTTGACTGGGTCTGCCCGGATGATCTGAAAGAACAGATCCCGGTGATTGGTGGTGAAGAAATGCCATTTTATTATGCCGATCTGCAACATGAAATGGACATGATCAATCAGGCCTATATTGAAGTAATGACCGCCGGTGATGCCATGGGGCGAGTATTCACCTTTCCCATCCCAACATACAACATCACTGAAGATTTTCCATGGGATAGCGACAACGCCGAGCGGCTATTTGATATGACTGCCAAGTATGGGTTGCCCTATTTCCAGAATTTTCTTAACTCAGATATGGAGCCGGGACAGGTCCGTTCGATGTGTTGCCGTCTACAACTGGATCTCAGGGAGTTGTTGAAACGCGGAAATGGCCTGTTTGGTTCTGCAGAACAAACCGGTTCGATTGGTGTGGTCACCATCAATTGTGCTCGTCTTGGCTATTTGTATAAAAATGATGAGGCAACGTTATTTCAGCACCTTGATCGCTTGATGGAGCTGGCCAAAAACAGCCTTGAGATTAAACGTAAAATGATTCAGCGTTATATGGATGGCGGTTTATATCCCTATACCAAACGCTATTTAGGCACTTTGCGAAATCATTTTTCAACGATAGGTGTTAATGGTATTAACGAGATGATCCGTAACTTTACTGATAACGCTCATGATGTCAGTGACGGCTGGGGACGTGAGTTTGCGTCAAGATTGTTAAGCCACATCAGAGACAAGTTAATTATTTTTCAGGATGAAACAGGGCATATGTATAACCTGGAAGCGACCCCTGCTGAAGGCACGACTTACCGTTTTGCCAAAGAAGACCGCAAACGTTTTCCTGACATTATTCAGGCCGGTACGGAAGATGCGCCGTACTACACCAATTCGTCGCAGTTGCCAGTCGGACTAACGGATGATCCGTTTGAGGCATTATCACTGCAGGATGAATTGCAGACTCAATATACCGGTGGCACGGTGCTGCATCTTTATATGAATGAACGGATTTCGAGTTCACAATCATGTAGCTCACTGGTTAAACGTGTGCTGCAACGTTTTCGTCTTCCCTATATTACGATTACACCGACCTTTTCGATTTGTCCTAAACACGGCTACCTTTCAGGCGAACACGAATTTTGCCCACATTGTGATCAGGAAATACTGGCTGAAAAACACCTTCAGCAGGCAGTGGCTTAACACATAACTTTTAAACAGGAGAAACACTATGTCTACTAACATGAAAATGACGATGGAACTGAATGATAATGAACGTCAGCGTTGTGAAATATGGACCCGTGTGATGGGTTATCACCGTCCTTTAACTTCTTTCAATGCGGGTAAACAAAGCGAGCATGCGGAACGAAAACATTTCGTAGAGTGCCATACCAGTAATAAACACTAACGGTCATCAGTGTCATGCAACTTAATATTGGTGGTCTGACAGCCTTTACCACCATTGATTTCCCCGGTCATTTAGCGGCAGTGGTGTTTTTACAGGGGTGTGCATGGCGCTGTCCCTATTGCCACAACCCACATTTACTGGAAGTGGAGGACAAAGGTAGTGACTGGGAGATGTTGCAAGACTTTCTGAAAGAACGGCAGGGATTTCTTGACGGCGTGGTTTTTAGTGGCGGCGAACCCTTACTTCAATCAGGTCTGGCCGATGCCATTGTTAAGGTAAAGGAGATGGGATTTAACGTTGCCCTGCATACTGCTGGAACCAATCCCCGTCGCCTGGAAAAATATCTGCCAATGCTGGACTGGGTTGGACTTGATATCAAAACCTCTTTCGACAAATATGCACAGCTCACCGGAGTAAAAGGCAGTGGTGATAAAGTTCGAGAGAGTTTAAAACTGCTACTGGAAAGTGGCATTGACTATGAAGTCAGGACAACGGTTGATCCTAACTTTTTTACTCGAGATACAGTGCTGGAACTTGCTGAAATGTTAGAAGAAACAGGAGTGACGCACTATGCGTTACAGCAATGCCGAGACGTTGAAGGTCATCAGGTAAAAAGCCCATCATTATTTAATGATCGCACTTTACTTGCTCAACTTAACAGCATGTTTCCAGGTTTTACGATGCGCTACAGCTAAGATTACATATTAGTGTTATCAGCGTGAAGTACCATTTAATATAGATAGATGACACTTTCTGTTGGTGGTCACAGATAGTTTATATAGAGGTTCAAAAATGGAACAAAATACAGCTTCCTTTGCAGTAAAAATAGGCCTGGCGGAAATGCTCAAAGGAGGTGTGATTATGGATGTCACTAACCCAGAGCAAGCAAAAATCGCTGAAGATGCCGGTGCAGTGGCGGTAATGGCGTTAGAACGGATCCCTTCCGACATTAGAAAAGAGGGGGGTATTGCCCGTATGAGCGATCCCGAAATGATCATGGAGATCCAGCAAGTTGTTTCCATTCCGGTGATGGCTAAATGTCGGATCGGCCATTTTTCTGAAGCTCAGATACTGCAGGCGCTGGCAGTTGATTTTATCGATGAAAGTGAAGTACTGACACCCGCCGATGAAACTAACCATATCTGGAAACACGAATTTAACGTGCCCTTTGTCTGTGGCTGCCGAGATCTTGGGGAAGCATTACGACGAATAGGTGAAGGCGCGGCCATGATTCGTACCAAAGGAGAAGCGGGCAGCGGTAATATTGTTGAGGCGGTTCGACACATGCGTCAGGTTCAGAATGATATGAAAACTCTGACCGGTTTGCGTACCGAGGAATTAATGGCAAAAGCTAAAGAATTCGGAGCCCCGTTTGATTTGGTCAGGCAGGTGTCCGAAACGGGTAAATTGCCAGTACCTAATTTCGCAGCGGGAGGTGTTGCGACTCCCGCTGATGCTGCACTGATGATGCAACTGGGAGCAGAGACCGTTTTTGTGGGTTCAGGAATATTCATGAGTGAAGACCCCGCTCGCAGGGCTAAAGCCATCGTCGAGGCAGTGACCTATTTTGATGATGCACAAAAGCTGGCTGAAATTTCGACTGGTCTGAAAACTGCGATGAAAGGACTGGATATTACAGAAATACCCACAGAAAAGCGTCTTCAGGAGCGGGGCTGGTAGTGAAAATAGGTGTGTTGGCATTACAGGGTGACTACCAGAAACACAGTCAAATTTTGTCTCAGCTCGGTTTGACACCGTTATTGTTGCGTTATCCTCAGCAGTTGCAAGAGGTGTCAGGGTTAATTATTCCCGGCGGCGAATCGACGACAATGAGAAAACTCATTGATGCTAATGACTTTCGGCAGCCATTACTCGCATTTGCACGACGATTTCCCATATTGGGAACCTGCGCCGGCTTGATAATGATGAGCCATTTATTGGACGATGATCCACGAGTGAATCCGCTGGGAATTATCGACGTGACCGTGACTCGAAATGCTTATGGCCGGCAACTGGATTCATTTTTGGATGAACTAGAGGTTAATATTGATGGTAAAAAGCATACCATTGCGGCCAGTTTTATTCGGGCGCCGATAATTAATGTTGTCGGCTCGGATGTTGAGGTTCTGGCTCACTATCATGGTGAACCGGTGGCCGTCCGTCATGGACGTCATGTTGGTTTGACCTTTCACCCCGAGCTGAATGATGTGACGCTGTTTCATCAACTAACATTTGGTAGCTATTGAGCCGGATTTCATGGTTATATGTGTTTGCAGGACTCGGTTTATATACCATGCAATGTGAAATTAAATAACAGGTTATAGCTATGACAGCAGCAAAAATTGGAATCGTGGCAGTCAGTGATCGTGCCAGCATGGGAGTGTATGAAGACATCTCAGGCAAGGCGATTATCGAGACGCTGAATGACTATCTGATCTCGCCATGGGAACCCGTCTACGAGGTGATTCCCGATGAACAGGATGTGATTGCTGACACGCTGATCAGAATGGCCGATGAAGAAGGTTGCTGTTTAATTGTGACCACGGGAGGGACAGGACCGGCTAAACGGGATGTAACGCCGGAAGCGACCGAGGTGGTCTGTGATCGAATGATGCCTGGGTTTGGGGAATTAATGCGAGCGGAATCGCTGAAGTTTGTGCCTACGGCTATTTTATCTCGCCAGACAGCAGGTCTTAGAGGTAACAGTCTGATCATTAATCTTCCAGGTAAACCCAAGTCTATTCGCGAATGTCTGGATGCAGTTTTTCCTGCGGTACCTTATTGCATTGACCTGATGGAAGGGCCATATCTGGAATGTAATGAGGCCGTTATTAAACCTTTTCGCCCCAAAAAATAGAGCAAGTCATTTATTGCGGTAAAGCCTCAACAAAGTCAGCAGTCAAATACAAAGCATGATTTAGTGCTACAGGCATGTCATCCATATCAACACTATCAATAAGATTCTTTACTTGCAGACCTAGTTCAGTATCGCCTTCAATGGATAAACGACGTTGGAAAAACAGGGTATCAGGATCTTCTCGGCGACTGGCGAGTAATAGAAATTCCTTGCTGTTGCCGGAAAAAATGGTATTGGCGGCATCCGTCCCCGGGCTAAATGTCAGGTGTTGCTGTTGAAGGGATACTTGCCAGTCAAAAGCAAGATCCTTGATCTGTAGGCGTAATATCGCATCTTCAAGAAAACAGAGATCATCATCAGCCAGTTGCTGCCTAAATATAAAATTGGAGACTTTTTCAGCAATGGTTAATTGAATCGACTGCGGTAGCAGTCTGAACGGCGTTTTCCAGGGCAGATACTGAATCCCCGGCAAGCGAGCCAGTTTTTTCGGTATCAATAAGGCAAATTTATGTGGTATTGAAGCCATAATCGTGATCACCATCAGGAGTGTGTTTGTTGACATTATACTGAGCAAAAATGGGGTTAAATTAAAATAACACTGACTTGGATCAAGAGAGATTAAAGTAACCGCTTTTTGCGAATCAAAACCCTTATTATGGTGCCATTGAAAATAAGGGAGGAAAAGGATGGAACTGGTTTGTCCAGCGGGCAATATCTCGATGTTAAAAACAGCGGTTGATAATGGTGCTGACGCCGTTTATATCGGCTTTAAAGATGATACCAATGCCAGACATTTTGCCGGTTTAAACTTTAATGATGGCACGGCACAAAAAGCGGTGGACTATGCTAATGACCGAGGCAGTAAAGTCTATGTGGCTATCAATACCTATCCACAACCTGCCGGTTGGTCACGATGGCAAAAAGCCGTAGATGTGGCAGCAGATATTGGGATTGATGCCTTGATTGTGGCAGATACAGGGGTGCTGGCATATGCCACTGAAAAACACCCACATCTTGCTCGTCACTTGTCGGTACAGGGGTCAGCGACCAACGCCGAAGCCTTGCGATTTTATAAACAGCAGTTTGATATTCGTCGTGCGGTGATCCCTCGTGTATTGTCGATGGCACAGGTGAAACGACTGGCAGAAGACAGCGAGGTCGATCTGGAAGTATTTGGCTTTGGCAGTTTATGTGTGATGGTTGAAGGCCGTTGTTTATTGTCCTCTTATGCGACCGGTGAATCCCCGAACACCTGCGGTGCCTGTAGTCCAGCGAAAGCAGTACGTTGGGTAGAAACAGACAACGGCACGGAATGCCGATTGAATGAGGTGTTGATTGATCGTTTTGCAGTGGGTGAAAAAGCAGGCTATCCGGTGGTCTGCAAGGGGCGATTTAATGTCGATGGTCATACCTATCATGCGTTGGAAGAACCCACTAGTTTAAACACATTGGAACTGCTTCCTGAGCTACTGGCTGCAGGCGTCAAAGCTATAAAAATTGAGGGTCGCCAACGTAGTACTGCCTATGTTGGCAAAGTGACTCGTGTGTGGCGTGAAGCGATAGACAGTTGCCAGATGAATCCTGAGGCTTATTCTGCCAAACCACAGTGGATGCAGGATCTTGCCAGTGTCTCTGAGGGTACACAAACCACTTTGGGTGCCTACAACCGGCCGTGGCAATAGACCAGTCTTGGTTTTGATAGTGAATAACCGTTTTTGGAGTTGTTTATGCGTTTATCTTTAGGTGCTATCCAGTACTTATGGCCGCACCAGACAGTTGAAGAGTTTTATCAAATACATGCAAACAGCCCGGTTGATGTGATTTATCTGGGTGAAACAGTGTGTGCCAAACGCCGGCAGGTGAAAATTTCCGAATGGATTGATCTGGCAAAAGAATTGGCCAAATCGGGTAAGCAGGTGGTGTTATCGACCCTGACATTAACAGAAGCACGATCCGATATGGCGGGTGTTACCCGATTATGTCATAACGGTGACTTTCTGGTAGAAGCCAGCGATATGGGGGCGGTGCAGCTAATGGCGGATCAATCCTTACCCTTTGTGGGTGGCCCCAGTTTGAATATCTACAATGCCCACACCCTCAAGTTGTTGCACAAACAGGGATTGACGCGTTGGGTAATGCCGGTTGAACTTAATGCTGAAACCTTGAAAGACATATTGGCTGATGCTGAAGCTATGGGCATAGGTGATAAAATTGAAACGGAAGTTTTCTCCTTCGGTCACATGCCATTGGCCTATTCTGCACGTTGTTTTACCGCCCGTTTTCGCCATCTAGCCAAAGATGATTGTCAGTTCGTCTGTCAGGATTACCCGGAGGGGCTAGCCATGGACAGTCAGGAAGGACAGGCCTTTTTTACGATAAATGGTATTCAGACCCAATCGGGACGTATTCAGCATTTATTGCCTCATTGGCAGGAAATGCAACAGATTGGTGTCGATATTATGCGGTTGAGTCCGCAACCTGACCATATGGCCGATGTGATTGGCCGCTATGCTCAGGTGATACACGGGCAATCGACTGAAACTGATATCAAACTATGGTTAAATGCGTCTGCTTGTGATGGTTATTGGTGTGGTCAGCCGGGAATGGATTACATCGCTGTTGATGGGTAGGTGTTCCAGCCAGCATTCATGACTATTTTAGTGCATTAAGGCTGGCAATGGCTTGGCGTGTTTTCAAAGGACCACTTTGAACAAGGGTGGTATAGAGTTGAACCAGTGAAGCTCCGGCGTTTAGAAGCTGCTTGGCGTCAGCCATAGTTCGTACTCCGCCGACAACAATCAAAGGCAGTGAATCAACGACGGTTTTGATCGTGTGGAGACGCTCGATAATTGCTTTACTATCTGGCCAATTCTCGAAGGCGAGAATGACACCATCAAAATCCTGTTCTTTTATCAGCAATAAAAGATCATTTAGTAGTTCATTATTAACTGGATCGATGGCTATTTTTACAACTATCGGAATAGAGTGACCTTTTGCTAATGCCAACTGACGATGGTGATGTTGGATTTCACTTAAGAAATTAGCAAGCTCCTTCAAATCCGGCTTTAATGCTCGAACAGGGCTACCGGGACGGCTGAGATTGATGACCAGATAGTCGACATGACACCAGAATAACTCCATGCCCTTTGTATAGTCGGCAACAGCGTGCTTGTCTAATGAGTTTCTATGGCTACCTAAATTAATCCCCCAACGTTGTCGATTATCAGCGTTGCTAAATTGCTGAGAGGCTTTTTCCAGATTCTGTATAAATTCAATGGCCTGATAATTGGGTTCCACATTGACTGTGCCAACTTCTATAAAACCAAATCCTGTGATGTCGGAGTAGCGTAAAAATTTACCCTGGCGATCAAACCCGCCAGCCAGTCCAATGGGGTTAGATAAACATAACCCCATCACTTCTACTGGCGACATGGGAAGTGAAAATTTTAAAGGGAGAAAGTGACATAACTTGCAAAACATATAGCTATATAAGTAGGCAAATTTATGCATCAGCGGTTGATTAATGCGACCAATCAGTTTTATGACTAAACGATAGAACATCGAATGAGTTATGAATGGCTAACGGTATTTTGAAGCGTTGGAAGGGAATAATTTGCAGAGTAATCCTGCATAAAATCGATCAGCGTATCCACGCCTTCAACGGGCATGGAATTATACAGACTGGCCCGAATGCCTCCGCGTACACCATGTCCTCTAAGATTAATCAGTCCATTGTGATTCGCCTCGGTGATGAAGTCTTCTGTCATCTCAGGGTCATTGAGTTCAAAACACACATTCACGATCGAACGATCTGCAACATCAACGGTATAATGATAGAACTCATCACTGTCTATAAAGTCATAGAGTTTTTTGGCCTTGTCCCTGTTTTGTAGTTCAAAGTGTTGTATCCCACCTTGTTCCAATAACCACGAAAACATGAGTCCAGCGATATAGACGCTGTACGTAGGAGGCGTATTTACTCTGGATTGCGCCTGACGACCATAGTTAAATACAGCAGGGACAATCTCCATAGCCTGATTCAGCAGATCATCACGGATAATGACAATGGTTAATCCGGTTGGCCCAATATTTTTCTGGGCACTGGCATAAATAAGGCCAAACTGTGAGATGTCCAGCTGGCGGGTCAGAAAGTCAGAGGTGACATCGGCAACCAAAGGAACTGTTTGGATATCAGGTATTTTATGGAACTGTACGCCATTGGCCGTTTCATTGGTGGTGATATGACAGTAGGCTGCGTCTGGATCAAGTTTCCATTGATGGTAGGGTGGTATCTGGTTAAAACCAGATTGCTCGGAACTGGCAATGATATTGACCTGACCATAACGTTTGGCTTCATTGATTGCCCGGGTTGACCAGTGACCAGTTTGTACATAGTCAGCCGTTGCTTTATGGCCCATCAGATTCATAGCAATCAATGAAAAATGGGCGTAGGCACCGCCTTGTAGAAATAAAATGCGGTAGTTGTCCGGCAGGTTAATCAGTTTACTTAAGTCGTTATAAGCACAGTCACTAATCTGTTTGTATTCATCTGATGAAAAAGGCATTTCCATCACCGATATGCCACAGCCTTGCCAGTCCAACAGGTCGTGTTGTGCCTTTATTAATACTTCATTTGGAAGTTGGGCAGGACCTGCTGAAAAGTTATACATGTCACTAATCCTAATCAGGTGTACAAAAATAGTCCGTGTGCACCCGTAACCATGAAAAACAGAGTCACAATTGACAAGATGGTATTGGTTCTGGATGACAGAAAGGTAATGCGAGAGCAACGAATGCGCTCATCATCCGTCGCATAGATAAAGCCAAGTACTTTTTTCTGGTGTGGCCAAAGAACAAACCACAGATTGGCAACCATAATGAGACCAATCCAAACCCCTATTCCTATCACGACTGAAGGACCTGACAGGGTGAGTGCATCGACAAGTGTGTCTCTAAACCACAGCATATAAAGGCCGGTTACCAACACAACTAGCGAAGCATAACGAAAAGTACCATGCTCACGTTTCATGGCAGCTAACATCGCTCCGGGATCACTGGGTTGGGCTGGTTTAAACTTGGGATTTTGAATGACATTGGCATAGTTATGCCCCATCCAGACAAGTATGCCCAAGACGTGTATCAAGCGAGCGAAGACATCAAGTGATGCAGTTAACGTCATTGGTATTCCATTAAATAAAAAGCACTATTAAATAAGTGCCCTAGCTAAAAAGAACAGGGTAGCAGTCAACGCAATGGCTGCAGTGATGCAGCCAGCCATACTGTCATGGGGTAAATTCATAGTTATGACTCAATAAACTCAGTGGTAATCGCCCCTTTTTTCCTGAATACCAGTGGTCGTTCTACCCGATGGGGCAATGCTGCATTGACCACGCAGGATTCGATCACATCATGCATAGGCGACTTGGAACAAACCGGATCGGTATTGGCGGCATCACCAGTTAATAAAAATGCCTGACAACGACAGCCACCATGATCCTGTTCTTTTTCGTCACAATTTTTACAGGGTTCCTTCATCCAGTCGGTGCCACGGTAGGCATTAAATACCGGTGATTCATTCCAGATCCAGTCTAGAGGGTTATCACGGACATTAGGAAATTCAAGACCTTTGATAACCCGAGCTTCCTGACAAGGCAGTGCATCACCATTTGGTCCTATAGTCAGATGTATTGCTCCCCAGCCATTCATACAGGCTTTAGGGCGATCATCATAATAGTCAGGGATAACAAAATAGATCTGCATTTTATTGCCAAGGCGTTCTCGATATTCTTTGACCACCGCT
>Ga0224506_10003476_pt1 | contig 10392 bp, 8 predicted proteins | sample SF_Jan12_sed_USG_2_FD_169108 | JGI IMG/M metagenome (GOLD analysis project Ga0224506, IMG submission 169108) | Sediment microbial communities from San Francisco Bay, California, United States - SF_Jan12_sed_USGS_8_1 | ecosystem: Environmental > Aquatic > Marine > Sediment | place: USA...
CCGCTGACTTCGAATCCGCGTTCGCGGGCGAGCAGGGCGAGGCCCGCCATGAAGGTGCCGCAGATTCCAAGGATATAAATTTTCAATGCATTAAAACCAGATGACGGTGAATTGGTACAACATGAAGTAATTGAAAGCGATCATAGCCGACATTACGGTATTTATCTCGAAAGCGCGTTTAAATATCTGCGACAGCACCGCCAGATTCCAGAATACTATGGCTATGGTGGTATATATCAGGCTGTTTTGTATGGCGGTTTCGGGATTGCCATCGGGTATCAGATAAAAAATCGGTAGCGTTACAGCGCTGATAATCAGGTTAATGCCGATTAATGCCGAATAGGTTTGTTCGAATCGGAAGAGTAAGCCTTTCCATTTCAGTCCGGCGAATGCGACCAGTGCCAGCAGGCTTAATTCGAATAATATCTGCGATGCGACGGCCATGTAATCACGCTGATCATTCACCAGCGCAAAGCCCATCAAGAAGTAGGTGAAAACAGAGAGGAGAATGCAATGTGGGCTGCTTGGCAGGCGATCCGGGCCTGAAACGAATGCGCAGATAAGCGCATAAATCTTCAGACAGTGGAACCATTGCCTCAGGTAATAAAACATAAAATACGACAGTCGGTCTTGAGGCTAGCATGATTACTTACTTGAAGATGGAACACAACTGCAAGAAATCGCAATAGTCACTCGTTTAGTGTGACATATTCGATGGTTTTGTTTGTCAGCACACATTTCCGCAGGAAAAATCATGTCGAATCAAGCCTGTTTCGTTATAATCACGCAAAATTTTTAGAGACTCCAAAATAAAATGAGTATTACGTCGGCGACTGATCTGACTAGCTTTCAGGGCCTGATTCAAGCTTTACAAAATTACTGGTCTGAGCAGGGCTGTGTCATTATGCAGCCACTGGATATGGAAGTCGGTGCGGGCACGTTTCATCCGGCCACTTTCCTTCGCGCAATCGGTCCGGAACCCTGGCGCGCGGCTTATGTGCAACCCAGTCGTCGGCCTACCGACGGGCGCTATGGTGAAAATCCAAATCGGTTGCAGCATTATTTTCAGTTTCAGGTTCTGCTCAAACCATCTCCAGATGATTTTCAGGAGCTTTACCTGGAGTCGCTACGAACCCTGGGTTTCGATACTCTGGTTCATGATATCCGTTTTGTCGAGGATAACTGGGAGTCACCAACGCTGGGTGCCTGGGGGCTGGGCTGGGAGGTCTGGTTGAATGGTATGGAAGTTACCCAGTTTACCTATTTTCAGCAGGTCGGTGGACTGGAGTGCAAACCGGTTTCGGGTGAGATCACTTACGGCATCGAACGTCTGGCCATGTACCTGCAGGGTGTCGATAGTATCTACGATCTGGTATGGGCGAATGGACCCGATGGCCCGGTAAGCTATGGTGATATTTACCATCAGAACGAAGTTGAGCAGTCGACTTATAACTTTGAAATTGCCGATACCGACGAATTGTTCCACAGATTCGACGCCTGCGAAAAACAAAGCCGGATTCTTATCGAGCGTAAACTCCCCTTACCTGCCTATGAACAGGTGATGAAAGCCTCACACGCATTTAATCTACTCGATGCGCGACATGCAATTTCGGTCACGGAACGACAGCGGTTTATCTTGCGAGTACGCACTCTGTCGCGAGGTGTCGCGCAGGCTTATTACGAGTCACGAGAAGTCCTGGGCTTCCCTTTACTGGGAGGTAGCAAGCATGATTAACGATTGTCTGATTGAAGTCGGTACCGAGGAGTTGCCGCCGAAAGCACTCAAATCATTGTCGCAGAGCTTCGCGGAGCTGATGACAAAAGGGCTGGAAAATTGTGGGTTAACACCGCCATCGGTGGAAGTTTTTTCGACGCCACGGCGTCTGGCAGTATTGTTTCGTGAATTGCCGATTCGGCAACCCGACCAGCACATCGAAAAACGTGGCCCGGCATTAAAAGCTGCTTTTGATAGCGAAGGCAATCCTTCCAAAGCTGCATTAGGATTCGCCAGTTCCTGTGGTGTTAGTGTGAATGATTTGAGTCGTCGCGAAACCGATAAAGGTGCCTGGTTATATTTCGAAAAATCAGAACCGGGTCAAAGCCTGGCACAATTGCTGCCAGAGTTGCTGAATCAGGCGCTGGCGCGCATGCCGATACCAAAACGTATGCGTTGGGGTGACCGCGAAGATGAATTTGTTCGCCCTGTAAAATGGCTGGTAATGATGGTGGGTGACGAACTCATTGAAGCTAGCGTGTTTGGAGTTGACTCGTCTAAATTCAGTCGCGGACACCGATTTCACGCACCGCGTAAGATCGAAATTAATCAGGCCGAAGAATACGAAATAATCCTGCTTACTCAGGGGATGGTGATGAGTAATTTCGATAAACGGCAGAATGCAATTCGGACCCTGGTAGAAAGTAATGCCGCTCGACTCGGTGGTGTGGCGCATATTGATGAAAGCTTGCTTGAAGAGGTAACCGCCTTAGTCGAATATCCGGTCGCGGTGAGCGGCGAGTTTGATGAAGAATTTTTGAAAATACCGCAGCAAGCACTGGTAATGACCATGCAGGATAATCAAAAGTATTTTGCTGTATTCGACGAAAATCAGCAGCTTTTACCGCACTTTATCACCATATCAAACGTCGACAGTCAGCAACCCGAAGTAGTCGCCCGGGGTAATGAAAGAGTTATTCGTCCGCGTTTCGCCGATGCGCAATTCTTTTTTCAACAGGATCAAAAGCAGCCATTGGCGAGACTGAGAGCCAGCCTGGATAAAGTGGTGTTTCAGGAACGGCTCGGCAGTATTGGTGACAAGGTTGACAGAATAAGCGCCCTGGCCGAGGCCATGGCGAGTCGGATATCGGTTGACCAGGACCTGGTGAAACGGGCTGCTGAGTTATGTAAATGTGATTTAATGAGTGAAATGGTTGGCGAGTTTCCAAAGCTGCAGGGTGTGATGGGACGTTATTACGCCGAGCACGATGGCGAGCCTGAGCTGGTCTCCAGAGCAGTCGAACAGCATTACTGGCCACAGCACTCGGGTGGTGAATTACCCGAAAGCGGTGTGGCCCAGTGCCTGGCGTTGGCTGATCGGCTCGACAGTCTACTGGGTATCTTTGCCATTGGCCAAAGACCCAGCGGGGTAAAAGATCCTTTCGCTTTGCGGCGCGCGGCTTTGGGGGTTGTCAGGATCCTGATAGAAAAGGATCTCCCGCTCGATCTTGCTGAGCTTTGCGGACTGGCTGCCGGTGGTTTGTCGAAAACCATCGATGCTTCGGCCATGATTGATGAGGTTCTGGATTATCTGTTTGACCGGCTGAGGTCTTATTATCAGGATCAGGGTATTGGCTACGATATAGTCGATTCAGTCTTATGCACCAGACCTACTTTATTGAGCGACTGCAATCGGCGAGTTCAGGCGCTGCATCAATTTCAATCACATGAGGCGGCGGCTGCGCTAGCGGCGGCTAATAAACGCATTAGTAATATTCTGAAAAAGCAGGCATTAGAGCAATCGCTGGAAGTCGATAAAAAATTGCTCGAAGAAGCCGCTGAAATAAAGCTCGCGGAGCAAATTGATATATTGTGGCAAAAAGCTAGCCTGCTATTTAACCAGGGTAGCTATCTAGAGGGGCTCGAACAACTGGCTGAATTACGCCCCACGGTCGACAGCTTTTTCGACGATGTTATGGTTCTGGTGGATGATGAAGCGATAAAGAATAATCGCCTTGCTCTACTAAACCAGTTGTTGCAGTGCTTTCGGCAGGTAGCTGACTTTTCCAGGATACAGTGATTGGTTAGTTAATGTATTTAGACTCGAGAACAGCGGGGTAACCTAAGTGGCACGTATGGTAATTCTGGACCGGGATGGGGTCATTAACCGTGATTCTGCAGACTATATTAAATCGGTCGATGAGTGGGAGCTAATTCCCGGTAGCCTGGAAGCCATAAATCGCCTTAAAAAAGCGGGCTACCTGGTAACAATTGCCAGTAATCAATCGGGTATCGCCCGTGGCCTGTTTAGTGAAGATGGGCTAAAGGCAATTCACGACAAACTGGAGAGCCAGCTAGCGATGCGCGGTACAGGCATAGATGGCATCTACTACTGCCCGCACAGTCCTCGAGATAACTGTATCTGCCGGAAACCGAAGCCCGGCTTACTGTTGAAAATCGCCAAACATTTTAATATCAACCTGGCTGAAACTACATTTGTTGGCGATAACATTAGCGATATTAAAGCGGCAGAAATGTGCGGAGCGAAGCCGGCATTAGTGCGTACCGGCAAGGGAGAATATGTCATGCAGCATTATCCCGAAGCGGTGAATGTACCCGTGTACGATGATCTGGCTCACTTCGTCCGTGACACTCTTAAGAGGAAGTAGTCATTTGTATAAATTCTGGTTAGGCATTCGTTCGACATTTTTCTGGCTGCTGTTTATGGTCGGTACCGTAGTGACTGCACTGTTGTTATCGATATTCATTGCTGCACCGTTAAGCTGGCGCATTACCTTCATTCGGTTCTGGATAAATTTCAGCCTGGCCATGTTACATTTATTCTGCGGCCTTAAATATCGGGTCGAGGGATTGGAAAATATTCCCCAGCACGGTTTTATCGTGATGAGCAAACATAGCTCAACCTGGGAAACTATAGCGCTGCAAAAGTTCTTCGATCCAATGGTCTGGGTGGTTAAGCGAGAATTAACCCGTATTCCTTTTTTCGGCTGGGGTCTGGTCGCCATGAATGCTATCGCAATCGATCGCGGTACTGGTCGTAAGGCCATTAAACAGTTAGTCGTCGAAAGTAAAAAACGCATGGATGAGGGTCGTATACTCATGCTGTTCCCGGAGGGTACGCGAGTCTTGCCAGGAGAAAAGAAACCTTTCAAACATGGTGGTGCGATAGTCTCAGAAAAAACTGGTTACGCAGTCTTACCGGTCGCGCATAATGCCGGTGAATACTGGCCACGACATAGCTGGATAAAATGGCCCGGTACTGTTCGAGTGGTTATTGGTGAGCCTATCAATCCGGAGGGTAAAAAAGCTGAACAAATAATTAATGCAGTCGAGACCTGGGTGACGGCTAAGTGCGAAGAAATTAGCGATCACCAGCAGCTTGAAAGGCTGGGTATTTCTGTCGGTGTGTCAACCGGTGCAGGGCTGGACGATTAAACCTTCCGCGCTTTTGGCGGCGGTTATTCTGATGGTAGTTATGCCGCTGGCGAAGGCCGAATGGTCGGGTGTTTCGCTTAGTCTTAATGAAGTCAATAGTGATTGGTTATTTGAAAGTGGTCGAAGAAATGCGGAAATTTCTCGACTCGATCTCCAATTCGAAGAAAAGACCCCTTCGGGTCTTGGCGTCGGTGCCAATATCGGCCAGATAACAACACGTGTTAGCGATCTTAATGGTCCGCGTAACACCAGAAAATTCGATGGTAGTTATTTGGGTGTTTACCTGCGTTATCCTGTGCCTCTAGGAGAGTTTTTTTCATTACACAGCAAGCTGGCGTATCAATATCATTCGGCTACACAAATCGACAGCAGTGTATACAATCAAATTGAAACTCGAGATATAGGCGTGGAGCTTGGACTGAGTGGCCGGTTCAGTAATCTGCGTGTTACAGCTTTTGCTGCTTATAACGATGTTAGTGGTGATATTAGTGGCGACACTGGAACCGAAATATTTGAAAACGAAGAATCAGTCAGCAGCGGTATCAGTTTCGATCTATTTGTTGAAAGCAGCGGTTATATTCGTTTGCGAATGACCAGAGGAGAACAGGATTCAGCTTCGCTGAGCTTTGCCCGTGAGTTCTAGCCGTTCACCTGTTTGACAGATATGTCTCCTTGCCATTCTGATAAGAAGCCACCAGTGCGTCGATTTTTTCCTGTTCAAACTCACGTAATCCGCTTAATACCATTTTTTTCTGACCTTTACCGATTTTTTCGCCATTGCAACTAAGGTCGTAGTTAAGCGCAACGTCACCGCGCTTACCATAAAGTCGAAACTCGCTGCCCGAGAGCGAGAGTGAAATCGAGTCGATATCCAGGGTGTCCAGCGCAATACGCATGTGATCGTAAATGACTAATGGACGTTCTGGATTAATCATGACGTTATTTTCTTTCATGATCGGAACCAGAATATGGGGAAATGTGTGACCAGAAAACTCAACATAATTTCTGGTCAGAGAATTGATGAGTTCGGGGTTTGTGGTGAGGTCTCCACTGGTCGAGACGTCGAGGTATTTTTTATCGTTTTGATCATAGATAGAAATTTCACGCGATTTAACCGTTGGTAAAACCAGCCTGATATCATCGTTCACCATGCCGGAAAAAGAAAATCCCATCGATTGTCTCAGGCCGTAGTGATGAATAATGACCGAAAACAATAAATCACCGGGCACGCAGAATCGTTTCGAATCGACGTCGTGAATTGGATTGAAATCACCTGCTACAAATTTAGCAAACTCGCTGGCCTGTTCGCGAGTAAAAGATAATTTTGTGCCATCGAGCTGGTAGTAATTTTCTATATTCATGCGGTACACTTATCGTCGTTATTAATTCTATGTTAACGTATTTTATTCCTCGTCTGAGAATTTCTTGCCAAATTCTCCCGTAAAAAATTCTAATTCTGACCGGATGTTGTTTTACCCTGATGCTAAAATTTACTGACCTTGCTCTGCGCCGAGGCGCTACCCTGCTTTTTGAAGAGGTGACATTCACCGTTCATCCGGGGCAAAAGGTTGGTTTAACCGGCGCAAACGGCAGTGGCAAATCGTCATTGTTTTCATTAATTCGAGGTTCATTGTCTGCTGATCAGGGTGATTTCTCGAGGCCCGCGCAATGGGAAATTGCCGAGGTGGCGCAGGAGACTCAGTTAACCCGACAGTCGGCAGTGGACTATGTCATTGATGGTGATGCCGAGCTAAGACGAGTGCAGTCGCGTCTCGGCGAGGCAGAAGAGCAACACCTTGCTGATGATATTGCTCACTGCCATATTCGACTCGAAGAAATAGATGGTTATCATGCTTATAGCCGCGCCGCTAAGTTATTGTCGGGACTGGGCTTCAATGACGATGAGATAGAAAATCCATTGCAGCATTTCTCCGGCGGCTGGATTATGCGTTTGAACCTGGCGCGGGCGCTGATGTGTCGATCAGACCTTTTATTACTCGACGAACCTACCAACCACCTCGACCTCGATGCTGTTATCTGGCTTGAACAATGGTTGAAACATTACCGCGGTACACTCCTGCTTATCTCGCATGATCGCGACTTTCTCGACTCTGTGGTAGGGCAGATAGCCCATGTCGAGCAACAGGGTATTCGGCTATACAGCGGCAATTATTCCGCGTTCGAAGAGCAACGCGTTGAGCGGCTGGCGCAACAGCAGGCGGGTTATGTAAAGCAGCAGCAATCGATTGCCCACATGCAAAGCTTTATCGACCGATTCAAGGCCAAGGCGACCAAGGCAAAGCAGGCGCAGAGTCGAATCAAGGCGCTGGAGCGTATGCAGCTGATTGCGCCGGCACATATTGACTCACCCTTTCGTTTCCGGTTTAAATCACCTAAGGCCATGCCCAGCTCTTTGCTGAGAATCGATCATGCAGCCGTTGGTTACGATGATATCACCGTGCTGGAAGACATTAATTTTTCATTGATTCCAGGTGAACGTATTGGTTTGCTAGGATTAAACGGGGCGGGTAAGTCGACCTTGATTAAATTGCTCGCGGGTGAGCTTGGGTTGCACAGCGGGCAAATGGTGCGTGCAAAAGAATTAAGAGTCGGATATTTTGCCCAGCACCAGGTCGAGCAGCTCGATCCAGAGGCTAGTGCGTTTCTGACAATGCAGCGGCTCGATGAAAAACTCACAGAGCGCGAAGTAAGAACTTACCTGGGCGGCTTTAATTTTAGTAATGATAAGGTTTTACAGAATGTCGGTTCGTTTTCCGGTGGTGAAAAAGCCCGGCTGGTACTAGCACTTATTATCTGGCAAAGTCCGAACCTGTTACTGCTCGATGAGCCGACTAACCATCTCGATCTTGAAATGCGGCTGGCGCTGAACGAAGCTTTGCAGGGATTCGAAGGTAGCGTCATTCTGGTCTCGCATGATCGCCATCTGCTTCGCAGTGTAAGCGATGATTTATGGCTGGTCGATAATGGCAAACTGACACCATTTAATGACGATATCGATGCTTACCCGCGGTGGTTGGCAATGCGAAAGTCGGGAAAGAGTAATCAGGATAAACTCCTGCAACATGATTCCCCGGTGTCGCGGAAGCTGGACAAGCAACAACAGGCAGAGTTGCGAAAGCAGTTACAGCCGCAGATCAGGCGGTTAAAGAGAGTCGAAAGGGAGGTTGAGAAGCTGAGCAGACAAAAAGCTGAGCTTGAGCAATCCCTGGCAGAGTCATCTATTTACGAGGCTGATAATAAGCAGCGGCTAACCGATGTGCTGGCGCAACAGGCGACGACCCAGAAAGAGCTGCAAATACTGGAAGAAGAATGGTTTGAGTTGAGTGAGGAGCTGGAAGGGATTTAATCCAGCCCTGGTTCAGCCTCATCAACCACAAACTCCTCAATCTCAGCCAAAAAAGCCTTACCAAAGCGTTCCAGTTTCTTCTCTCCGACGCCGCTTATTTCACTCATATGCTCCAGATCGAGTGGCTGTATTGCCGCCATCTCGTGTAGGGTTTTATCGTGAAAAATAACATAAGGTGGTACACCGTTTTCGTCGGCTATGGTTTTACGCAGGCTTCGCAATCGTTCGAATAGCGGCTGGTTGGTTTGTTCGATAACAGTCCTGCTAGTGCCGCTGCGTGCTATTCTCCCGGTATCGATGACTTCGCGCAGGTGCAGGCTTTCCTCCCCGGCGAGAAGGGGTTTGGCGCGTTGAGTCAGTCGTAAACCGCCGTGTAAATCGCTGTCGCTTTCGAGGTAAGCAAAGGCGAGCAACTGACGAAACACGCTACGCCATTGTTTGCTGCTCATGTCCTTACCGATGCCCCAGGTGCTGACCTGATCGTGGTGGTTGCGCTCGATGCGTTCGTCGGTTTTGCCGATTAATATATCGATGACATAGTTAGTGCCAAAACGCTGACCGGTGCGGTAAACGCAGGAAAGCGCCTTACGCGCCGCGTCGGTTGCATCCCAGGTGTTTGGCGGTTGCAGGCAGTTATCGCAATGGCCGCAGGGTTGTTCCAGTGCTTCGTCGAAATAAGCTAACAGTGTCTGTCGTCGGCAGCTCACCTGTTCGCAAAAGGCTAGCATCGACTCAAGCTTATGGTGTTGCTGAATTTTGTGCGTTTCCGCGGCATCGTTTTGCTGGTTGATCATGCGCAGGTTAATGACGTCCTGCATCCCATAAGCCAGCCATGCATTAGCCGCTTGTCCATCCCGTCCGGCACGCCCTGTTTCCTGGTAGTAAGCTTCAATGGTGCGCGGCATGTTTAAGTGGGCGACAAAGCGAACGTCAGGTTTGTCTATGCCCATGCCGAAGGCGATGGTGGCAACGATGATGATTCCCTCTTCGACGAGAAACCTGTGCTGATGCAAAGCGCGCTCCTGTGCATCCATGCCGGCGTGATAGGGCAGGGCGATGCGCCCTCTGTCGCTCAGCCAGTCTGCAACTGCGTCGACATTTTTACGCGACAGGCAGTAGACAATACCCGCGTCATTGGCATGGTTGTCTTCGATAAACTGCCATAATCTTTGCCGGTTATTCTGGCCTTCGCCAATCCGATAAAAAATATTAGGGCGATCGAAACTGTGCACGAAACGGGTCGCGTTCTGAAGCCCCAGTTGTTGTACGATTTCTTCTCGAGTACGACGGTCGGCGGTCGCGGTAAGTGCGATACGCGGTATCTGCGGGAAAGCTTCGTGCAGCATTTTCAGGCGCAGGTAGTCACTGCGGAAGTCATGCCCCCATTGCGAGACGCAATGTGCTTCGTCTATCGCAAATAGCGATATTTTAATGCGCTCCAGCAAGTCCGTGAAGTCGGTGGTATTGAGGCGTTCTGGTGATACGTATAGAAGGTCGAGTTGCCCGCCGAGCAATTGTTGTTCAACCTCACGGCGGGTTTCGAAGGATTGTGAAGAATTTAAAAAAGAGGCGCGTATGCCCATGGTGTTGAGCGCGTTTACCTGGTCCTGCATCAACGCGATAAGTGGTGAGATAACCACGCCGACGCCATCGCGTACCATGGCTGGAATCTGGTAACAGACCGATTTACCACCACCGGTTGGCATCAGTACCAGAGCATCTCCACCGTTTATAAGTGTTTGTACAATCTCTGACTGACGGAAGCGAAACTTGTCGTAGCCATAATGGGAGCGGAGTATGTTTAGCGCCGGGTTGGTTGCCGCGGTAGTCATCTGGCTATCGGGTCGTTGAGGGT
>Ga0224506_10003478_pt1 | contig 10388 bp, 8 predicted proteins | sample SF_Jan12_sed_USG_2_FD_169108 | JGI IMG/M metagenome (GOLD analysis project Ga0224506, IMG submission 169108) | Sediment microbial communities from San Francisco Bay, California, United States - SF_Jan12_sed_USGS_8_1 | ecosystem: Environmental > Aquatic > Marine > Sediment | place: USA...
TACATCTTCACTAAATTCATCCACCTTTCGGATATCAATCCGGCAAAGATCGTTTTTATATTCAATACATAAATTATATGTAGAATCTCCTCTCCTTGAATATTCAACATAGATACGGGAAATATGTTCCCATTCCATGTCTTTTTCTTTGTTTTTAACTCCCTTTTTTGAGAAAATAAGCAAAGGCGGAATTGTATGACTTTTTCTTAAATGTAAAATTCCCATAATAACTAAACCGATTGAAATGAATCTAGGTGCCCATGCAAGAATTTCTATCCACTTCCTGTTGTTTGAAAATTCATAGGGAATTAGTCGTGTCGATACTATAACGAGTATCATGGATAGTACAAAATAGAGAATACCAAGCTTATATAATTTGGCTTTCCCACGCGATACAACGTAGGGTTTTGCGGTTGGATTAAAATATCTGGAATTAAACCCAACAGGTGAAACCTCAGATATATCCATTACAATATTTCCATTTACTTCATTCATTCAACCATAGTATTATAAGATTTGCATAATTCGGATTAAATTGAATATAATTTAATCGGGAAATGGCTTTAATAGCCAAAAATCTATGCATATATACTTTAAAAAGGTAAATTTGTAGTTATAATGAACTTAATTTAATTGTTAATTTTAATAAAATCGATGATTTTTACTTTTTTTAAGATACTTATATGAGTCGTTTATTGGTTGTGTTTTTTGCCCTTACTGGATTTATTTTCAAGGCCACAGTAATATTTGCTTCTACATCCTCTTATAATTCTTCCGTATATAGGGAGGCTGTTTCAGGTTTTGAATTTTTTGAATTTCAAATTTGCACTCCACCAACAATTGTTAATGCGCCTACAGACACACCGGTTTGCGAGGGATCAATAGCTACATTCAGTGTTTCTGCCACCGGAACCAACCTTTCCTACCAGTGGCAACAAAGTGCAGATAATATAAATTTTACTGATATAACTGATGGAGGATTTTTCAGTGGAGCAACTACCGCATCACTGAATGTTCAAGGTAATTTTTCACTTGAGGGTACATATTACAGAGCCAATGTAATTGAAAGCCTTTCCTGTAATACCTTGACAAATTCTGCCAAATTAAATGTTTTACAGGTTATAATTAGTTCTTCTTCAACACCAAGTACTAGTTGTGACGTAAATAGTGGTTCTGCAACGATCAATGTTGATTCAGGAAGCCCCTTAATCAACTATAATATTACATGGTATCAGGGAATAGGTACTTCGGGAGCTGTAATAGGTACGAATGCATTTACTGTTTTAAGTTTGGCAAGTGGAGATTATACTGCAGAAGTGACTAATGTTTCTACAAATTGCACCAATACAATTACAGTGAATGTGCCTTTTACGGTTTTGAATCCTATTTTGGTGGAACTTTTGTCATCTTCAGGAAACACATTTTGCGATAGTCAATTATATAATGGAAGTGCTTCCATATTAGTAAATGGTTCAACTGATGGAAATAGTTACTCTGTGCAATGGTTTGATTCTTTTGCAAATCAAATTCCCAACGGTACTACTTTTGTTATTTCTAATTTAGGCCCTGGAATGTATTATGTTATTGCTACTGAAAAAAGTAGTAACTGTGAATCGGCTCCTTTTCAAGTAGATATTCCAGATTTGACCGTAAATCCTACTTTATCACTTTCAACGATAGCCAATACTTCTTGCGTTTCTTCTAATGGAGCAATTTCTACTACAGTTGATCCCGTAAGTGGAAGCTATAGTTTTAGTTGGTCAACACCCTCCGGTTTCACAAGTACTTCACAAAATATTAGTGCACTTGCTGCTGATACATATACTTTATTAGTGAAGGATAATGTATCAGGATGCACAAATAGTGTTTCTAGTACTGTTTTGGATAACCTATCTAACTTCACAAATTTATCCATAACAGGAACTACAACAGTTTGTATGGGAACATCCACTGATATTGCTTTTAATTTTACCGGCGGTGTTGCTCCCTTTACAGTAAATATAGACAATGGGGTGGGCACAATCTCAAATTATACTTCAGGACAAGCAATTACAGTAAGTCCTACCACCACTACAACTTACAAAGTTGTTTCTCTGGTTGATGCCAATGGGTGCCCTCCTGCTTCATTACCTTCCGCCGGAGCTACTGTAACTGTTAATACTCTTCCAACAGCCCCTACCGGTGTAGTCTTTTCGAATATTACAAATACTTCGGGAAAGGTTAGCTGGGTTAATGGAAATGGTCAAGGACGTATAGTGGTAGTTAGTGAGGCATCGGCAGTATCAAATGTTCCCGTCAATGGGATTAATTATACTGCAAATTCCATTTTTGGAACGGGGCAGGAGTTGATCGCCGGTTCGGGCGAGTTTGTTGTTTATAAAGGATCATTTACTTCTGTAAATATTTCGGGCCTATCTCCCGGAACAAATTATTTTGTAGCGGTTTATGAGTATAATGGAACTTGCTTCAGCGCAAATTCTTTGGTAGGTAATTTTCTTACCAACGGATGCAGTATTCCGCCCGATGTTACGGCACAACCGTCAAGTGAAACAATTTGTGACGGAGGCACAACAGCCATTACTTTGACTAGCACCACTCCTAATGTGGTATTTAACTGGACAGCTTCGGGTGTTGGGGTGTCCGGGCAAGCCAATGGAAGTGGTAGTACTATCGCACAAACGCTCTCATTATCTGGAAATACACAGCAACAAGTTACTTATACAATTACTCCTGTATCGGGCACTTGCCAGGGCAATTCAATAACTGTAGTTATTACTGTTCAACCTCCGCCCACACCATTTTCGGTTACAGGGGGCGGCTCTGTTTGTGTGGGCAGTGCCGGTACAGTACCCATAGGTCTCGATGGGTCAACTGTTGGAATTACCTATAATCTTTTTCAGGATGGAACCCAGATACAAACTTTACCAGGAAATGGAGGGGCATTGGCTTTTTCACCAGTAAATACTGCCGGTGAATATACTGTAATTGGCGATAACATTTTATTAGGATGTAGTTCAACTATGTTTCTTTCTGCCATTGTTACGGAGGATCCTCCTGCAATACTTACGGGTACAATTTTGGGTAATCCTTCAGTATGCGATGGTGAAAGTGGAGTTACTTATAGCGTTACCGATCCCGGGAATATTTTAACCTTTAATTGGACCTTATCTTCAGGTTTCACTATTGTCTCTGGTGCAGGCACAAGTTCAATATCTGTTGATGTAACACCAGGAGCTACCGGAGGAACAATTTCTGTAACTGGAACCAATGGGTGCGGAACGAGCAATCCGTTAAATTTAAATATTACGGTTATACCCGGTTTTACAGTTGATATTGTGGCAGAACCAGAAATTTGGGCAGGTAGGTCCACCAATTTTTCAGCGGTTTCATCAGCTTCAATTAGTTCTGTATTATGGAATTTTGGCGATGGTAATACCTCTTCAAACACAGCTCCCTCTTACACTTATAGTAGTTCCGGAAGCTTTACGGTGGCAGCAACTGTAACGTCTTCAGATAATTGTACGCAGCAGGGCACCCTGGTAATTACGGTGGGGGAATTGGCTAAAGTTTCAATTAAAAATGTAGTTACCCCCAATGGCGATGGAGCCAACGATGTGTTGTTTATTGAAAATCTTGAATTATACCCGGGTTCCGAATTACTCTTTTTAGACCGATGGGGGAAGGAAATTGTGAAAATCAATGATTATCAAAATGATTGGGACATGACCGTAAATGGCCAAATAGTTCCTTCTGGTAATTATATTTGCCTGATTAAATTGACCGACGGAGAAGTATACACTATGACTGTTACAGTAATAAAATGATGAAGAAGCTTTACATAAGAATTATATTTATTATAGGGCTTAGTTTGATTATTTTTAATGGAAATAGTCAGGATTTACCTCTGTTTACCCAAAAGTTAACAAACTCCTTTTTATATAATCCCTCAGTGGCCGGAAACGGTATGGGGTCAATTTCATTTTCCAACAGAAGCTTTTGGTCTCAGGTGCCAGGTGCTCCAAGAACGAATTTCTTAAGTTTTCATGCCCCTTTTGGATATCATAAATTTGGTGCCGGTATTAATATATTACAGGAAAAAATAAGTATTTATAACAACCTTTATTTGAATGGGGCCTTTGCTTATCACCTGAAATTGAATGAAGAGAACACGTTGTCATTTGGTGTTTCCTCCGAATATGCCCATTTGAAAATCGACCAATCACGCATAGATGTGATGGACAACACGGATGTTTTACTTTTAAATTCAGATTCAAGAAGTAGCCTGGATTTTTCTTTCGGTGTGAATTTTAGAAGTAAATATTTTGATGTTGGTTTATCTTCCAACAGGTTGGCCACGGCTTTTCAAATTGCCGATTTTCAAACCCAGATATCACAATTTTATACTGGATATATTTATGGAAAACTCCAGGCTGGCCCGGATCACTTTTTTGAGCCTATGTTCACCTATCGTCATCTTACCGACAGGGCTTTGCAATGGGATCTTGGAATGTTTTATACGTATAAAAAATCCTTTATTTTGGGAACATCCTATCGTCAGGGTGGTGTATTAAGTCCGGCTTTTGCACTAAAATTCAAAAACAAATACTTGATTGGTTATAGTTTTGAAATGTTTGGGTCTCAAGTCCAAAAGAACATCGGAAACACCAATGAGATCACTCTAAGATTGGATATTAGGGATGATTCTTACGTAAAAAATACCAGAAATTCAGGAGTTGTCATGGAAAATGCAGTGGCTTTCAGGCGGAAAACCATGACAACAAATACATTTAGAAGCAAACCAATTTCGGCTTCCAGCTCAAAATACAAAAACAAGCTTCGACGAAACTACATCAAGTCACCAGATTTTCGTACAAGTAACTCGAGTAAATTAGAAAAATCCAATAATAGAAAAGTACAGCAAAAGAAAGGATTGTTTTATCGCATAAAAGAGCGTATAAAAGAGCGTAAAAAACCAAAGGTGCACCAAAAACCTGAACAGAGAAGTATTAGTGGAAATAACGTTATTAAGAAGAAACCTGAGTCGTTTCAAACTTCTAAAAAGAAGAGTTCTGGTGGAAATAAAGTTATCAAAAAGAGAAAGAATAAAAAGAGAAGGAAATGATTTATGATGGATTTTTCAATACCCTTCTGATATCGTTGGTTTCCTTCATAAATTTGTGTATTTCCTCACTATTTTCACTGTCTAATATTTCTTTGAAATAAGTAAGTTTTTCAATGTACAATTGCAAGGCTCTGGAAACATTCTTTTTATTTTGGTCAAATATTGGTGTCCACATATCGGGAGAACTTTTGGCTAAACGAACAGTAGAATCAAATCCAGATCCGGCCATTATGAAAATGTTCTTTTCATTTTTTTCAATTTCCAAAACAGTAGATCCAAGGGCAAAACTGCTTACGTGAGATAAATGAGATACAAACGCGATATGTTCATCATGTCCTTTTGATGTCATTATCTCTACCCTCATTTTCATGAGGAGAAATAGATCTTTGATAATTGAAAGAACGTCAGGATCAGTTTTGTCAACATCGCAAAGGATGATCATCTTACTTATAAATAAATCTGAAAAAGCAGCCCCGGGCCCTGAATTTTCAGTACCGGCAATAGGGTGTGTGGCTATAAACCTGCTTCTTTTAGAATGGTTTTCTACCGATTGGCAGATGAGATGTTTTGTGGAGCCAAAATCAAGGACAATGGCATTCTCTTTGATGAGATCCAGTGTTTGGGGTACTTGCTTAACCAATACATCTACGGGGGTAGCTAAAACTACCAAATCAGCCTCAGGCAAGGCTTTTTCAAGAGTGGAAACCTCATCGACAATTTTTAATTCGAGTGCCTTTTTACTATTTTCTTCCGAAATATCCACCCCAATATGGTGTAATTCTGGTTTGAATTTCCGTAAAGCCAGGCCAAATGACCCCCCCAATAATCCCAAACCTACAATACATATATTTTTCATATACCTTTTACCCTATTTATGGCATTTACATAGTCTTCTGCAACTGAACACAAAGATATACGAATATATTCTTTTCCTTTTTCCCCGAAAAGGGAACCTGGCGTAATAAAAATATAATGATCTCTCAAAATTTGGTTTGAAAACTCTTCTGCCGTTTGCCCTTCCTTAATTTTCCCCCAAACAAACATTCCATTTTGCTCGCTATTATAGGTGCAGTTCAATGTTTCCAATAATTCAAAGGCCAGCTTTTGGCGCTGTGCATAAATTTCATTTCTTTCGGTGTGCCATTGGTCTTCCAATTGCAAAGCCGTAGCGGCGGCTTGTTCGATGCCCTTGAACATGCCCGAATCGATGTTGGATTTAATTGTCAGGATGTTTTTGATAAATTCGGCATTCCCACATATCCAACCCATTCTCCACCCTGCCATATTATGTGATTTGCTCAGTGAGTGCAACTCAACAGCCACTTCACGACTTCCTTTCATAGAGAAAATAGACAAGGGTTCCTTATTCAGCACCAAGCTATAAGGGTTGTCATGAGCAATTAGGATATCCGACTCTATACCAAAATCGATAACTTTTCTAAACACTTCCTTATTTGCTTTTGCTCCTGTTGGCATATGCGGGTAATTTATCCACATAATTTTCGCCTCTTTCATTTCGGGAGTAAAATTTTCGAAATCAGGATAAAATTGTTCGTTTAGGGGATAGTAAATTACCTTTAAACCCAACATTTTACTAATTGAAGTATAAGCAGGGTAGCCTAATTCCGGTACAAGCACTTTGTCGCCTTCATTGGTATAGGCAAGAGAAATATGCATAATCCCTTCCTTACTTCCCATAAGTGGAAGGATTTCAGATTGCTCTAAAAACTGCACATTATATGTTTTTGACATCCACTCTGAAACGGCTTTTCTTAAAAATATATTGCCATTGTAAGGTTGATATCCATGATTGCGCGGGTTTTTGGCAGATTCAACAAGTGAATTGATAACCGGGTCGGCAGGAGATAAATCAGGACTTCCAATGCCCAGATTAATTACCTGGTGTCCCTGGTCCCTAAGTTCTTGTATTTCCCTTAATTTTTTGGAAAAATAATACTCTGATAAAAGGGATATTCTTTGCGCGGGCTTTATGGGCATAAAAAAGGGATTTAAAGAATCAAGAGCTAATCTTTGCCAAAATATTGATTTCCGAAACGCTGTTTACATTACTGGCTACAGAACAGTATTTTTCAACAACCATTTTAGCCTGTTTTAGTAATTCTTCTTCAGTTATATTATCAGATTTTAATGAGAATATAAGGTCAATTCTTTCGAAATAACGCGGGTGTTCCTCTCTTCTATGCCCTTTGGCTTCAATAGAAAAATCTGTAAATGTTTTTCTTCTTTTGTTAAGAATTTCAACCACGTCAACAGCACTGCATGATGCCAAAGCCGTAAGAAGTAACTCAGTTGGACTTTGCCCCTTTTTGTTTTCGGGGTCGTACATATCAATTTTTACAGTGTTCCCTGACTCATTTACAGACTCATATTCAAATGTGTCTAAATGCTTAAGTTTGATTTTTGGATATTGATTAAATGCCATGGTGCGAATTTATGAAATTATCGATTTCCTTTACAATTTTATCCTGCTCTATCAGAAACCCATCGTGACCATAATTGGAGGAAATACAGGCATAGTGACTCTCAGGAATGTGAGCGGTTATAAATTTTTGTTCTGATGGGGGGATTAAGGTATCTGTGTCAATACCGATAATGAGTGATTTAGCACGAATACTTGACAGTGCTTTTTCTACAGAACCACGTCCACGGCCCAAATTGTGTGAATCAAGGGCTTTGGTAAGATGCCAGTAGGCGTAGGCATTAAACCTTTTTTCAAGTTTATCTCCCTGATACCGAATATAAGATTCTGCTTTGAATCCATCCGTTCTATCGTCATTGTCTGTTTGTCTTTCTACATAGGAATCGAAAGTTCGATAACCCAATAAGCCAATTCCACGAGCGGCTTTCAGGCCCTTTGCCGCCGCTTTTTCATTTTTGTCTCCCCAGGTACCATCGGCTTCAATAGCCATTCTTTGTGTGGTATGGATGGCAATACTCCAGGCCGTTTCTTTTGCACTGGCTACAATAGCCATTATGTTTTTCAACGAATCACCCAACATTACGGCGAGTTCGAGTACCTGTTGGCCACCACAACTTCCTCCAATTGCAAAATAGATATTATCAATATTCAAATGGTCTTTTAAAAGCAAGTGAAGCCTTGTAATATCCCGAAGTGTGAAGAAGGGAAAGTCTTTGTAAAAGGGCTCACCTGTTGCGGGGTCAGTGTCATTGGGATTGGTAGTTCCATAGAGTGATCCCAAAATATTGGCACATACGATAAAATGTTTTTCAGGATTGAAATAACCTTCCGGTCCTGCTACCTTCCCCCACCACTCTGGCACATTACTGTTGGCAGTGAGAGCATGGCAAACCCACACAACGTTGTCTTTTTTCTCGTTCAATGTTCCAAAGGTATGATATCCAATTCGAGGATTTTCAATCACCTTCCCGGATTCCAGTTCAAAACTTCCCTGGTAATTAAAATGTTTAAGCCCCTCTATCATTTTGAAATTCTTATAGCGCGATCAATATCCTCAATAATATCTGTAATATTTTCAAGACCTGTTGAAATACGAATAAGTGAATCACTTACATATACAGATTCACGTTCTTCAGATGTAAGTTTTGAATGAGTGGTAGATGCAGGATGGGTGGCGATGCTGCGTGTGTCTCCTAAATTGGCTGTAAGAGAAATCATTTCCAGCGCATCCAGAAATTTTTTCCCTCGTGCAATGCCTCCTTTTATTTCAAAACCAACCAGACCTCCTCCTTTTAGCATATACTTTTTTGCCAGATCGTAAGAACGATAACTTTCTAAATGCGGGTAAGTAACTTGATTAACTTCAGGGTGTTCTTCAAGAAATTTAGCAAGTTGAAGTGCATTGTCGCAATGCCTGTCCATTCGCACCGCCAAAGTTTCAATGCTCTTACTTATTACCCAGGCATTAAAAGGGCTAAGTGTAGCACCTGTTCTTTTAATAAAGGTTTTTACAGTGTTAATATTCTTTTTTGATCCTGCAATAACTCCGCCAAGCACCCGACCTTGTCCGTCGAGGTATTTGGTGGCAGAATGTACAACCAGATCGGCCCCCCATTTGGCGGGTTGTTGAAGATAGGGAGTAGCAAAACAGTTATCAACAACTAGCAACGCTCCAACACTTTTGGCTAAACCCGATAAAAATTCGAGATCAATCATATCCAGAGCGGGATTGGAGGGATTTTCTACAAACACTGCCTTAGTGTTGGGCTGTATGGCTTTTTCCCAGGACTGGTTATTGCGAATATCAGCATACGTAACAGAAATGTTCCATTGCGGCAATACTTCGGTCATTACTTTGTGTGAATTGCCAAAAATTGAAGCAGAACTCACCACATGGTCGCCTGATTTCAGGAATGGTGCCAACGAAGCAAATACTGCTGCCATCCCAGAAGCGGTGGAAAAGGCATCTTCGGTACCTTCCAACAGACTCATTTTCTTTTCAAGCTCCTGGTTGTTGGGGTTGGAAAACCGCGAGTATATATTGCCTTCTTCTTCATCGGCAAATAGTGCCCTGGCCTGTTCAGCATCATTAAAAATATAGCTTGATGTCAAATAAAGAGGTACAGAGTGTTCTCTTTGTTGAGAGCGTTCGGCTTGTGTGCGGATTGCAAGTGTTTCAAATTTTTTCATAACCAAATAATTTACGGAGGAAACAAAACCGAACCCTTGAATGATGATATAAGCTGATTGCTATTTGAACTTCGCTTATCTCTCCCCATTCAGGGGTAGGAATTGGCACCATTCTGCATTTGCGGTCAGTGGTTGCCAAGGTTTCGCAGGGCCTAATCCCTCCACCTTTCATGATAAGTATCACTAATTAAAGTACAAATATAGGAAAGAATTGTTTGATTCTGCAAAATTGTGAGCAGTATTGCCAACGGTTAATTTAAAGCTTAGCCGATTTGCCGGATTAGGTGAGCCGTATAACCTGTATCTTCCTTGTAGTTAGTATCCCTTCAACGGTCAAGGTTTTCCAGTGATGCGACCAATCTATATTCAACTTAGTTTTAGCAAAGATGAATATAGATCTTTTGGTGGGTAGGTTTGATAGAAAAGGATGAGGTTAGCAAGTAAACTTACTCTATTCAATCCGGGGGTCAGGCAGCAGATATAGAACATCTAAAAACCAAGAGTTAAAAACAAAATACCGTTTCAGGAAAATTAGACGTTTATAAACGGATAATTTGTTTGAAAATCCCGATCTTACGAACCTTTCGAAGGTTTGGAACCTTCGAAAGGTTTCGTAAAACGAGTATTTTGGTCAAA
>Ga0224506_10003479_pt1 | contig 10387 bp, 14 predicted proteins | sample SF_Jan12_sed_USG_2_FD_169108 | JGI IMG/M metagenome (GOLD analysis project Ga0224506, IMG submission 169108) | Sediment microbial communities from San Francisco Bay, California, United States - SF_Jan12_sed_USGS_8_1 | ecosystem: Environmental > Aquatic > Marine > Sediment | place: USA...
TCGTGTGCCCCCACCCCCCCCAAAGAAATAACAACTTGGTTACTTTCTTTGTGAGCATGGTTAGGGGTCCACATTTCACCATTTTTATAATAATTAACATAAATACCTAAGGCATTATTGATAGTAATACCTGCATTTTTTGCTACAGATACAATCATTTGGTCAACCAATGGAATGTCCCCAAAGTTTATTGGACAAGCAAGTCTAGTGAATCCTTTTCTAGATTTAATACCTTCTTGCCACGGAAGGATTTCTCTGAGAATTGTAAACATACTTTGGGCTTCATCAGTATTAATATAATTTTCTTTAATAGTAATGTTTTCATTTTCTATGTTTGTCCTTGAAACAAGATTAAAATTTTTTAATTCAATTTTATTTATATAAAACTAAATTCTGGGTCGAAAGTGTCGATTTTAACTTAAGACTTAAATTAAGAGATTCTTTAAAATTTATCAACAACGAATAATCTTTTAAATTTATGGTTTGTTCTGTCATCGACAAGGATGATTTTTGAATATGTGTTTGGATAATGGTTTCTTATCGTTTTTTCTTGTTTTATTCCATCAGGTGCCATATCTCTCGTCCAACAAAAGACAAAACAATTTCTATTAAAACCACTCAATCTAAGAAAATCATTCATTCTTTCTTTTCCATAAATATTAGCAGTCCATAGTGCAACATGTATATCAAGTTCAATTAGAATCTTTATAAGCTCAATAAATCTTAATTCGTCTCTGTTATTAATAACAGTATCGTCTAAATCGAATACAACAAGTTTCATAATGTATAATTTTATACATTTTTCTTTAAACTAAAAATTATTTATTTTATACATAGTTTTTCACGCCAATTATTTATTGGGCTATTTTACGTTATAATTAAGGATCCGAGTCCATCTTTCCTTAAATTGATCCCCTCAACTTCTAATGTAATTATTTTTCCTGTGAGTGTTTTACAGAATATTTGCATGATTCTTTTTTTTCTTCTTAGTTTACTAATTCGTCTTAACCTACTTAACCCCTCTAAAAAGCAAGAGTGTGCTGATTTAGAGGGGTTAACAGTGATTTAGTTTTTAGTTTTTTCAGAGTTTTTTAGTTTTTTCAGAGTTTTTATTTTTTAGGAAGAGCCAAAAGTTCTGCCTTTGTGGCACCTTTGGAAAGGATCGCCTTTAACAATTCATCTTTTTTCATTCTATTTCTACCTTCAATACTGGCAAACAATGAATGTTTTCGGATCTGCACAAGTGTAGGTTCTTTGGGTTTCTGTGCTTTTTTAGCAACTTTCTTTTTTCCCGCTAAGCGTTCATCAAGTTTTTCTTTGGCTTCTTTTCGTTCCTCTTCCCTCTTTTCTGTATCTTCAACTAGTCGTTCAATTTTTTCAATAAACTTCACTCGTTTCTTATCGGTAACAATATCGGGAGACTCTTTCAATATTTTTTTAATAAGTTGGATTTTTGGAGTTTCATCATCAAACTCGACACCGAGTTTTGTGGCAATCTTGGCTAAATCCAACAATTTTATTTTCCTGAGTTCATCAATTTTCTCCTTTCGCTTAGCTTCACCGGCTTCTTTCGCCTTTTTCCTAATTTTCAGTTTTGTTTTTAATCCCTGTGTGGTTGTTGGCTGAAAGACTGGTTCACGTGTTGGATCCTTAATAAACTCAATTCTATCAGGGGCAACAGCGCCAACAGTACCGATAACTTGATTAGGCATATTTTTCAACTCTCCAGTGTCCTGATCAATCGCAACCATTACAGTCTTTCTTCTTTTTCCAAGTTTATCTTTTTGTGCTTTATTAATTTTATCCAAGAAAGCTTGTGTTTGGTCAAGTTCTGATACACCTTTTCTTTTGGCTTCAATCTTTTTTCTTTTTTCTATAGCTTTATTTCTTCTTGCTTCCCGTTCTTTTTCTTCGCGTGTCATAAATTCACGTTTTTTGCCAACGTGTTTCGGTTCAACAATCTTTTCTGCCACTATTTCCTGTCTCTTTTCTTTAAAGGTAGGTTTGGGGATAGTAAAAGACTCTGGGTCATTCAGTCGATGGAATCTAGTTAGTGCGCGATTACGAACCTGGTCGTTTTCTGTAACATTGTTACTAGTCTCTGCCAAACATATAAGTGCAATAAGTTCATTTACACTTTTATTTCTTATGTTTTTTATTCTAATTAACTCAATATCCTCGAAAACATCTTGACCACTATAATCCCCATCGCCTTTTTCTTTTTCGTTTTCAGTCCTAGTATCGATGTTTCCAATTACCTTTGGGATTTCCAATGAAGCTACACGTGTTTTTCCTGCCACTTTGATTATTCCGTCTTTCCCTTCCCTGTTGAATATCTTTTGCATCCTTTCATTGCAATTTTCAAATTTCATCACTTTCAGTTTTTGTTCTTTAAACTTTCCTGCGGTTTTCGATACATTTTGTTCCCATTGTTCAATGCGGAACTTGGCAATTTTTTGAATTAATTTTACCTTTGTATCTTTATCAGATACAGGCAAGCCAAGTCTCAATGCAGATTGTCTTAGTTTTTCCACAGGCTGTTTTGCGAGAATTTTGAAAATCATACTTTTTGCCTTTTTCTTTTCAGAAACTACAAGAACGGGTCCAGTTTGTCTTTTTTCTTCCAAGTTCTTTCTTCGATTAATACGGGCATTTTTTACGTGTTCAATCGCGTCAAGTGTCGCTGGCAATGCTTCAATCTCCTTCACCATTTCGTCGAAATCTTTATTTACCTTTTCTCCGCGAGAATTTATCTTTGATTTTACTAATCTAATTATACGTTCTCTTGCTTTCGAGAGCAAACGGCCATCGAAAATTTTATATTCGACAAAAAGACGCGCGGCAATTGTAACAATGAGTTCTCGTTTATCAGCCTTTACGACAGGATTGTCTTCGGCAAACTTAACAATGTCTTTTACCATATCAACAGTAATGTCAAATGGAAAATTAAATGCCCGAACCAAGTTTTCAGCTTCATCTTTGACTTGTCTGACAAATTTTGCATCTGGGCTCAACTGGTCAATTGGAATTTTTTCTGCTTGCAACTGGACCAAGTTTCCTTCTTTGTCCTTTTCGAGTCCTGGAACAAATTGACCCCCCGTTGCAACTAATCCACACTTTGTACACACAAGATCTCCGTGGCCAACTTCCTTAAAGTTCTTGGGGAGACATTTTTTACAAGTCTTAATGCCAAATATCTGAGCCTTCTTACGGGCCTCTTTGATAACTGGTATGACCGGTCCTTTTTTAGTTTTCTTGACTTTCTTGGGATTGACAAATTCATCAACCATTTTATCAACTTGGGCGTCCAAGTCTCTAATCATTTTCTCAATTCTATCAGCCTTTTCGCTAAGGCTAACAAGTTTAACATCGTCTCCTTTTGCATCGTCCATCTGTTTTTGTATTTTTTCAAGTTGTTTTTCATATTTATTTTTCATATTTGTAATTTTTTCAGGAACCTCAAATGTTTCTTCCAATTCACCAATGCGTTTCAGACCGGCAAATGGGATTGTATACAAATCATTATTTTCTCCGACGAAACCAATATCCGTTTTGGATTTCAGCTGTTCTCGCAATTGTTCTTTTTGTTTACGCGTCATTTTTTCTTTTTCAACCTTTGGAAAAGGAGTCATTTTAGCAAGGATTTGTTGTAGCGATTCAGTTTCATGAACAGTTCTTTTCTTATCATTAGAATTTAAACTCATTTTGTTTGTTAATATAGTAGTATATAAAAAAAATTGATATTTAATTATTTTTAATATTCAAGAATTTTTCAATTCAATTTTTTTTTTCGTTTGTTTATTGTTATATTTTTATAAACCAATAGTAAATAATGAGTTTTGCTCCATGGAATCCAGAACCAGACGTTCACACGAGGCCGAGAATGCGACAAGCTCCTAGACAACAAGCTCCTAGACAACAAGCTCCTAGACAACAAGCTCCTAGACAACAAGCTCCTAGACAACAAGCTCCTAGACAACAAGCTCCTTCGAAACCATACATTGTTTATTTTTCTTGGAAATGTACTCATTCTAAAAACTTTCTTCTAACCGTTAAAAGAAAAAACGCTGTTAAACATTTTTCATTTTTTAATATCGACAAAGTCCCTGTTAACCAAATCCCTCCATATATATCAAGAGTTCCGTCAGTTGTTTTCGTCCAAGAAAAGAAAATGCTTGAAGGAATGGCGGCATTGGAATGGATAGGTTTTGAAGAAAAAAAACAGAGAAGAACTATGGGCAATGACAATGATAAGAATGATAACAGGGACGAGGGAGATAGAAGTGGTAATCATTCGAGACAAGCAAATACACGTCATATAAAACGTAATGATAGAAACTCTGGAGGAAATGGAAATGGAAACGGAGAAGATTTTCTACCGGGATTTTCAGGGGAAGACGAAGGATTTTCCGACATGTATACAGAACTGATAGGTAATAATGATGACGGTTCTATAGATTACCAAAGAGGAACTGCGAGTACCTCGGACGACCTGTTTTATACAAACCAGCCAAGAATAGCATCATCGGCCTTTAGTTCTATTGACGCGGTAGACAATTTTAGAATATACGCTCCAGACGAAGGAGAAATTAATCCAAATGATATTGATAACGTAATGGAACGTATGGAGCGAGAAAGAGATCTCGAAGAAAAAATGCGCGCAATGCGAAATTAGACTCTATCTATTCTTACGTGTTCCGTAGCGGAATTCTTGGTTTAACAATTGTTCCTCTTTTTGCGGCCCTCGATGCTTCAGAGAATGCAATTGCAATCGCCTGTTTTCGGTTAGTCACTCTTTGGCCACTAGAACTTTTGAGATTTCCCATTTTAAATTCATTCATAATAATTGCAAATTTAGAATCAAAAATGGACCGTTTCTTAGAATTCTTTCCAGGAACTCTTGTTCTCTTGTTTATTTTTAATAAAGCATCACACAGCGCCTCCTTGTTCATTTTACTACGCCCTTTTATTTTTTTTGCAGTTGCTTCTACTTTCAAGCTTTTTAATGTAAACTTTCTACAGTCGCTTTTTTTGCGAATATTCAGTGGCATTTAACAAATTATCTTTTTATATATAAATACAATAAATTTTTTATATATAATAAATAAGAATATGAATTCCGACTCGGACTTAAATTTAAATCCGCAAGTAATAGCCGAGATTGAGGTTGATGACGAAGTTTTAAACATTTCAGCCCGCAGAAGGGAAGGCGAGAAACTAGATAAATTAACAAAAGAAGAAAATGAACGTTTAAGAATTAATCAGGAAAAATCAAAATTTTTTAACAAATCCTTATATGATTTGGGCGAAGATACTGCAAATGCTGCCGTTGCTGTTCTTGACGATGTTATAAATTCAAATAGTCTGTCCGACGTTACAGATGCATTTATTAAAGACGATAGACTAATATACATAGGATTAATAACGGTAATTTTAGGTATTATTATAAGCATACTTTTAATAACGATAAAAAATTAATTTACATAAATCCATACGAATTAATTACATTCATTATTTTAAAATATCGCTCGTCATTTTTTCTTTTTTCTTCAGCATCCTCATCTGCTTCTTCGATTGTTATCATTTTAAATTCTTCTTGATTATCTGATATAGGTATATCTCCTTTTTTAATGTATCTTATCCATTGAAATATGTTATAAAATATGTAATTGTCGTAAATAAACGGTGACAAATCGTCTGTTCGTGTAACAACATGTTCATTATCATTAAACTTAAAAGTTAATTTATATTCTTTATTATTATCAATAGTATCTTCATTGTTAACAGATTCCATGTCTAATTCCGATTCTAGTTTTAACCTTAACCAAGAAGAAAATATTTTTTCTATAGACGTACAAATAGAAAATTATAAATATAAAGAGAAGTTGAAAAATGAAATACTTGACGAATTATGTCCTGATGACCGTCTGAATTATAAATCTAGACTTAAAAACTATATTATTCTTGAAAAACTGAGAGAAATTAAAACTGGCCAGTATATTAGATATTTCGTCAAGAACGATAAATGCCAAGCAAAGTGCGCTTTAACCAGAGGTGGTATAGTAATGTATAAAAATGGAACGTCAATTGTTTTAAAATCCCTTGGAAAGTATAGTAAAAAATGGACGATCAAGCTTGAGAAAGGAATAGTTTATTTATTTAGAAAAAAAACTAAAACTGATACTCTTATGGAAGTTTTCATGAACATGAATCTAGGAAATTTAAATATTAATCTAGAAGAAGAAAGCGAAAGCGAAAGCGAAAGCGAAAAAAGAAATTGAATCGATATTTATTGAACTTAAATAAATAAATAAATAAATAAATAAATATGGCTTCTATGGATATTTTTATCGGAGTTCAAGAACAAAACCATTTATCAGTATGTATGCACGCAAATCTTGATTTTGTAAAATCTTTTATGAAAGATTATATGAGTGGATTGGCTGGTGAAAAGGCATATATTCTTAGACACACAATGTACCGTGACAACGATGACTGTGAAATTATGTATTCAAACTCTGATGATAGTATGGTTGTTGTTAAAATCGTTGTGGATGAACACGGTGACGCTAAAAAAGTGTTTGACTACGAAAAAGATATACTACCACACTTATACTCACCAACCGGTCCTTTACCACACGAACTATCTTAAAAAACTAAAAAAATTTTAAACCACTGTTAACCCCTCTATTTGGCACACTCTTGCTTTTTAGAGGGGTTAAGTAGGTTAGTTCGATACTCTAAGATTGATTTTTATTTAAATCAACTTAAAAAAATACATTCATAATTATTATTATATTTTTCAATTAATTATAACGTAAAATAGCCCAATTAAGGGCTTTATTTTTAGTTTTTTAGTTTTTTAGTTTATCTGAAGAAAATCAGTTTTTAATTTATCAGAATGTTGTATAAAATATTGTTTTTCAAAGCAAATTTAAACATTTCGAGATTAAAAGAAATACATAATGATATTAGCGATTGATTTTTATCGGATTTAGACAAGTTAAAGAGATCTTACTACTATAAATTAAAATTAATGAGTATTACTGCCGTGATTGGGTTATTTTACGGCAATGAAGGGAAAATTAAAACTATTCATCATTTAAATGTGAATGGATTCAATGGAGACAAGTTTTCCCTTTGTGTCCGTGCACAAGGAGGTCCGAATACAGGTCACGTTGTAAAAATAAAAGACAAGACGTTTAAATTACACACGATTCCGTATGGAATATTGGTTCCTGGTATGCATTGTCTAATTGCCCACGGATGCGTCGTTCATCCAGAAAAACTTTTGGACGAAATTAGACTTTTAACAGATGCAGGCATTACAGATATTCTTGATAGGCTTCATATTGCAAGCAGTGCACATATTATTATCGATCAACCGAATAATAACGTGGCTGATGGAATTACATCTACATATTCAAATAAAATAATCAAGGACGGTATTAGAATGGAATTTTTAGCTTCAGAAGAACCCTGGACTACGATGGTCGTGGATGGCGTTCATTTCATGATTGAAGCGATGCGGACTAGAAACAACATTTTAATCGAAGGAACAGATTCTATTCTTTTAGACAATGACATTGGAACGTATCCTTTTGTCTCGAGTTCAAACACGACTATTAGCGGTATCATGACAGGAACAGGTATTCCGCCTAGATCCATGAAAAACATTGTTGGTGTTATGAAAGCGTATACAACACGCAACGGAAATGGTCCATTGCCAACAGAAATATTAGAAGATGACGTGTTAAACCATTTACGAGTCGTGGGCAATGAATATGGTTTACGTTCCTGCAGATACGGGTGGCTTGATATACCTCAATTGTTATATTCATGTTGGATAAATGGAATTACTCATATCAGCATGAACAAGTTTAATGTGTTAACTGGTATATCTAAGATTATGTATTGTACACATTATAAACGCGTAGACGGGTTATTGTTAAATTCAGACGAGAATGACATTTATACAATATGGCCATCTGATTGGAAATATGTCATTAATCGATATGAACCAGTGTATAAAGAATACCCTGGTTGGACTCGGGACATTTCGAAAATTAGAGAATTTGACGACCTTCCCGAAAATGCAAAAAAATTTATTACTGGTTTCGAACGTGATAGTAAGATTGGTATATCTATGATTGGTGTAGGTCCGGAACACGATGATATTATCTATAGATAATTTTACACTCGTTTCTGTAAAAAAGAATAAAATTGAATTGAAAAAATGTAATTTTATTTAAAATCATGAAAAAAATATAGAAGAAATGGACAATTTCAAAGATGTCGAAGATGCTTACATAAAGTCGCGAGATTTATATATACATGCTTTGCACGATAAATTAAAGGGACAATTGGTAGTAGATAATAATATAGGAACCGGAGAAGAAGAAATTCCGTTAAAGATAACACAATTTTACGATTTAGATTTGCTCATGAAATATCTATGTCTTGCAGAACCCGGGGTCACAGATGTAGATTACGATTATAATGATATTGAGTTAACTACAACGGAAGATTGGCATAATTCACGAAACGATTTCGCAAATTATGGACTAACTTGTTTAATAAAAGATAGTTTATCACTTAACAGTGAGCCTGAATTTTTATTAGAACAGACTGATGGAAACTCATATACGTTAAAATTATCGTTAATCGATTTAGCACACGATTTAAATAGCGGTTCTTAAATAGCGGTTCTTAAAAAAAAAATAAAAAAGCTCCTTAATTGGAGCTTTTTTTACGTTAACAGATATACCTAATTAACCCCTCTAAAAAGCAAGAGTGTACTAAATAGAGGGGTTAACAGTTATTTTTAGTTGCATAACGCCAATAAGTTTGTGACGGTATCAATTTTTTCAATTATACATTCAATTTCCTTAATTACTTGCTCTTTTTTTGAGAAATCTGTATATTTTATTAAAAATTTAGATTTATAATAAATTACATCACAAAAATTTTTATCGCGAAAAAGGAAATTGTTAGAATTCAAGTACATATATATCATTTGCACATATACAATTTTATTTGTTGTATCATTTGTCTCTGCTTGAAGATCAAGTAACATTTTCATGCGATCAATATATTTTTCGTATCCATCTTCATTGCATAAAACATCGTTTTTATACATATCGTACATTTCTTGACTTTTCATTCCCTTGTCGAGGTTGTTGGTGATAAATGTTGCAAAGCTGATCATTTTGTTTAATAAGAGTATCTTAATAAGAGTGTGTTAGTTTCAAGTTTTTTCATTTCAATTTATTTTTTTTGATTCAAGGCGTAAAAAAATTTTAGAGATTATGTTGCAATACAATGTCGTAAGCGTCAATATATTCGTCTTGAAGATGCAATAAACCCTTTTCAGTGATTGGTGCTGATGCTTCCGCTATATCTTCTGCTGACGCTTCTACTGACGCTTCTTGTGTTTGAGTCGATACACTCACACTCTTTTTAAGTTTAAGATTACGCTTGCTGATAATTTGTCCCATTTTAGTTTTTATAGTTTTATTTTTATTATTAAATAAATAAATAAATTCAATTTTCTTGTATTTATATATACAAACTTATCCTAGAAAAAAATGGTCGATGCTAAGAAATGGGCATATAGTGTTCTAAAACTAGCTGATGGATCTTCAAGGGGTGATATTTTACAAAAATGGAAAGAAGGTGTTCTTAAATGGCATCCAGATAAATTTCCACACTTGAAGAATGACAATGTAAAGTTAGAAAAAGTAAAGCTGAATTTCATGGTCTTTGATAATGCAAAGAAAATTCTCTTGGGAAGAGAATCTCAACAAAAGGAAGCCGAAAAATGGTTAAGACGTGAAATCTCAAAAGAAAATAAAAAGACTCCACCATCTTCCTCTCATCCATCGTCTTCTGGTAAAAGTGCTGGATGGAAAGCAGCAGAAATGCGCCATTTTCAAAGAATGATGTCACAAACGTGTGACAAATTAACAAAAGAAGACGTAATTGAAATACTAAAATATCTAGGTAAAACTTTTTCATACGACATGTCCAAAGCAGAATTATGTAAACTTGCAGGTATTAAAGCTGGTGTTAAACGAGCAAGTACTACCGGTAAGAAGAAAACGCCCGCTAAACCCAAGTCTGCTATTAGTGCATGTGGCGGAAGAACAAAACAAGATTTATTCGACATTTTGGGAAGAAACCCAAAACTTAACGAAAAAGTCAAAAGTAATATGTCTAAAAAACAATTATGCGAACTAGCCGGATTTGTATATTAATCATTTTTAACGTAAAAAAGCTCCAATTAAGGAGCTTTTGTATTTTTTAGTTTTTTAGTTTTTAGTTTTTAGTTTTTAGTTTTTAGTTTTTAGTTTTTAGTTTTAGTTTTAGTTTTTAGTTTATGTATTTT
>Ga0224506_10003480_pt1 | contig 10387 bp, 9 predicted proteins | sample SF_Jan12_sed_USG_2_FD_169108 | JGI IMG/M metagenome (GOLD analysis project Ga0224506, IMG submission 169108) | Sediment microbial communities from San Francisco Bay, California, United States - SF_Jan12_sed_USGS_8_1 | ecosystem: Environmental > Aquatic > Marine > Sediment | place: USA...
AATTTTAACCCAAAATCAAAAGAGGTAAAAAACTATACGGAGGTTGACGGGCTGATGAGTAATGAGTTTAACCTTGGGGCGCACATGCAGTCAAAATCAGGAAACCTATTCTTTGGTGGAATCTATGGGTACAACCATTTTGATCCAAGCGAGCTTCAAGACCAGCAAAAGGATATTGATGTTGTGTTTACGAGATTTAAACTAGAGAATGACTGGCTCACACCAAACAGCGAGGGCTCTCCTTTAGTTGAACCAATTTTTCAAACAAAAGAGATATACTTAAGCTATAAGCAACGAAGCTTTACAATTAAGTTTCAGTCATCAGATTTAAGTAATCCAGAGCAAATCAATTATAAATACATCTTAGAAGGTTCAGATGAAGGAGAGGTGTTGATTGGAATAATGAACGAAATTCACTTTAGCGCGCTTTCTAATGGATCATACACATTAAAGGTTTATGCCCGGTATGCAGAGGGGGAGTGGAGTAAAGTGCCGGCAACATTACACTTTAATATAGCGGCGCCGTTTTGGCTACGGTGGTGGTTTTGGTTTACAGTGATCATAATTACTGCGATTTCGGTGCGGATATTTATTCGTGTACGTGTAGAGGCGGCACGTAGAGACCAGGTGAAACTTGAAATTAAAATTCGTGATCGAACACGTGAAATAAAAGAGCAGAATAAAAAAATTGAGTCGCAAAAAAAGAAAATTGAAGAAGAGCGAAACAAAGTGATTCGACAACAAGAGTTGCTACAAAAAGAAAAAGATAAATCTGAGAAACTACTGCGAAATATTATACCAGAATCAACAGCCGAAGAGTTAAAGAAGAGTGGTAAAGCTAGGGCTAGAGCATATAAAACGGTTTCAGTTCTTTTCACGGACTTTGTTGGGTTTACAAAAATTTCAGACCGCATGACGGCGACTGAATTAGTAAAAAAGCTGGATGTTTACTTTACTAAATTTGATCAAATTATAGTTAATAATAATCTTGAGAAAATTAAAACAATTGGAGACGCATATATGTGTGCTGGTGGAGTTCCGGTTCGAAACAACACCAACCCAATTGACGCATGTATAGCAGCACTTCAAATACAGGCATACATGTTAAAACGTAAGAACGATGCGATCGCAAACGGGAGAGAGTATTGGGAGCTACGCTTAGGAATTAATACAGGGGAGGTTACAGCAGGAGTAATTGGAAGCGAGCGACTAGCATATGATATTTGGGGAGCAACAGTAAATCAAGCCCAAAGAATGGAAATGCTTGGCGAACCAGAAAAAGTGACAATAACTGGAGCCACCTTTAAGCATATTGAGCCATATTTCGAGTGCTCCTTTTTAGGGCAAGCACAATCTAAGAGTCGTGGGTTAATTGATATGTATGTTGTTGACCGTATTAAACTTGAACTTTCCCAAAAAGGAGAGGGGATTATTCCAAACGAACGTTTTAATCAGATTGTAAATCTTCACCATTACAGTTCAATTAATTATTACAAAGCTGAGCGTCACATTATAAAAGTGCTAGAACAACGATTATCAAAAAACCTACACTACCATAGCATAGCACACACAAAAGACGTTGTGTCTGCTGTAGAGCGCCTAGCGTTATTAGAAAATGTAACAGACGAAGGTTTATTCCTGTTGAAGTCTGCGGCGACATATCACGACGCAGGGTTTGTTGAAAAGTACGATAACAACGAGGCTGTTGGAGCTCGATTGGCAGATGAGATTTTACCGACCTATGGGTATACGGAGAAACACATTGAACGTATAAAAGAATTGATATACGTTACAGAGATTCCACACGACCCTAAAAACCAACTGGAAGAGATAATTTGTGATGCCGACTTGGATTATTTAGGAAGGGATGACTTCCATGAAATCGCAAACAAATTGCGAAAAGAACTTAAGGAGCATGGTAAAATTAAGTCAGATCGACAATGGGATGAGATCCAAATTTCTTTCTTAACATCACACAAGTACTTTACAAAGACTGCGCAAAAAACACGCAACAGGAAAAAGCAAAAAAACCTTAAAGAGGTAAAGGAGCGCTTAGCGCGCAACGAGTACGATGATTAACACTTAAAGGGTTGGTGGGGCAAAAAAACTACCCGTTGAAATCAACAGACAAAGTGTTTACACCTTCAATAGGATTCATAATTAATGCTGGAATTTTAGCATCATTAGTGATAATGTACTCCTCATGATTTGCTGTTAGAACTCCTAATACACTATTCTTATTGAGGTTCATAATAGCAATTAAGTCAGCATCAATGTTCACAGCGTGTTTTACCACCTCTTTATCAAACCCACTACTAGGAACAATCGCGGTTGTTACAGAAATATCACGCTCTGTGAAGTATTTTTGAGCAAACTGAATGTTTGCTTTCACTTGGTGACGAAGAAACTCATCAGATTCTTGAGGAGTGATGACGTGTACATTTGAACCAAAGTAACGAGCAAGATTAGCAACGATAGCTAACTTTTGTTTAGTTTCCTTATTTAAATCTAAAGGGACCACAATATCGTCGTACCCCGTTTCTTTAGGTGTTTTTTCTTGAACCACAACAAACGGAACAGAAGAATGAGTGATTACTTTCAACGCGTTCATTCCTGTAACGTGCTGCCAGCCATGTGCTCCGTGAGTACCCATAAAAATCAACTCCGCGTGATGCTCCGCGGCGAAATCACCAATATCTTCGAAAATATTACCCACACGAACAGAAGGAATGATTTTAACAGAAGAATCATAGTTCGCAATTACTTCCTCTAGTTTTTGTTCTGCCTGAACGATGTCTTTATTTTTTGCTACAACATGTAAAAGGAATACTTCTGCGTTTAGTGGTTTTGCTGTGGCAACTGCATGATCTAAAGCAATAGTAGCAACATCAGTAAAGTCATGTGGTACGATAAAGTTCTTAGTCTTCATTTCTAGTGTTTCTGGTTATAAGTTGATGGGCACAAATATAGTAATAATGCTTCTGAACAACCATAACGAAAAAAAACTTTTAATGTTGTGTAACGGAATAAAACAGACTGAATTTAAGCGAATTACAAACAAAGGTTATTTTTTATATGAACGCAATAAACCATTTGCGATAACAACCAAAACAATTACAACTGAGCCGAGGTAGAACTTCGCGCTAAGAATGTCATTCTCATTTAAAATAAAAATAGCAAGAAGAAAAGTGTAGACAGGTTCAAGGTTGATGCTTAGTGAAACAGTGAAAGCACCCAGACGCTTCATTATTTGAATAACAACTAAGAACGCAAAGGAAGTACAAACAACCCCAAGAAAAAGCAGCCACCAAAAATCCGCCCAACGCATAGAGAAAATACTATAGTCTAGTTTTCCTTGGAAAAACAACACCCCAGTTAAAAATATAAAAGCAACAAGCATTTCATAAAAGGAGATTTGTATTGGAGAGGTGTCTTCTGCTAGTTTTGTGTTGAAGACAGCAAAACATGCTGCAAACAATGCGGACGCTAAACCATAAACTATTGCAATGTATTGTTTAGGGTCTATTTCACCGGAAACAAAGTAAATACCATAAACCACCACGAGACTTAATAGAAACTCAATCCATGAAAAACGGCGCTTCATAATTATTGGTTCTAACCAGGAAACATGAAGAGTTGTCGTGGCTAAACATAAAACACCAAGAGAGGCAGTTGAGAGCTGGACAGCTTTATAAAAAGAAACCCAATGAAGACCAACAAGAATTCCAACGATACTAATTTGAATAAGGCGCTTAATTGACTTTACCCTGAATGAAGACTTTATGAAAGGCATTACAACCGCCAAAGCAAATGCAGCGATAAACACGCGGTACCAAACAATAGTGTATGCTTCAAGTTTAATAACATGACCTAATATTCCAGTAAACCCCCAAATAAAAATAATGAGGTGTAGGAGAAGATGATGTCTGTATTTTGAGAGCATAACAATAAAAAAAGCGGTTGACTCATGTGAATCAACCGCCTCAAAAATATAAATAGCGTTGCTTAATCCATCTTTTTCAGCAACTTCTTACGCTTATCATCCAATTTAGCCTGTTTTTCATCAAGCTTCTTGTGGTCTTCGTCAAGCTTTACCAAGTCTTCAGAAATGTCTTTACCTTTCTTTTGCTTCTTTTCGAGTTTCTTTTTGTCCTCGTCAAGCTTTTTGCGGTCTTCATCAATTTTTGCTTGATCTTCATCTAACTTAAGAAGCTTTTCTTCAAACTTTGCGGCTTCCTCAGCTTTTTCTGCGGCTTCTTTCAACTCTTTTTCAGCCTCCTTTGCATCTTTTTCTGCTTCTTTTGCTTCTTTTTCAGCATCTTTTTCAGCTTTTTCAGCATCCTTTTTCGCTTTTTCAGCTTCCTTGCGTTTCTTCTCTTCTTCTTCAGCTGCTTTTTCAGCGTCTTTTAAGGCCTGTTCTTGATCTTTTTGAGCTTGATTAGCATCCTTTTTTGCGTCTTTTTCTGCTTTTTTCGCAGCGTCTAATTCAGCTTGCTGTGCTTCCAACTGTTCAGCGCGCTTCTTTGCTTCATCTTCGCGTTTTTTTGCTGCTTCTTCACGGGCCTTAATGTCTGCTTCAAGTTGATTTTTCTTTTCTTCAGACATTGCTCCAGAGTTCGCGTTTAACTCTTCTAGTGCCTTTCTAGCTTCTTCAGCTTCTTTTCTAGCAGCTTCTGTCTCCTCTTGTGCTTGTGTTGTTGAGGCGTTTAATTCTTCTGTTTGTTGTTGAAGCTCTTCCTGACGTTTCACCTCTTCAGCTTCACGTTCAGCAATTTCTTCTGCAGAATCACCCTTCTGTTTCATTGAAACAGGGTAGGTTTTCCCATTTTCAAGCCTTATATCTTGTAGCTTTTCAGACTTATATAAAGAGTGATATACCTCAATACTTACGGTTTGCCCATTATAAAACTCAATATTTATAGAGACGTTACCACTTTCATCTGTAGTTCCAGCTCCAATTACCATACGCTCAGAAACAATTTTAACCAAGGCTCCTTTAACAGAGGCTTCGCCACTTTTTACGGAAATAATAACTCCTACACTTTCTTGTGTAATGTTTTCAATCGTTACAGATGGTTCTACTGTATGAGCAAACGTACCAAACGAAGCCATTACAACAGATACTAAAATGTATACCTTTTTCATTTTTCTAAATTTTGTTGGAACCTAAATATAAGGAATTCCATGTTCGACGGAGCAGTCTAGGCAAAAATAATTCCAAATTTTCCAGTACTTTTATCGAATGCAGTTTTCAGCGGTTGTAGGACAAGAAGATCTCAAGCTTCACCTTGTGAATGAGATCAAAGATGAAAAGGTGAGCCACGCTCAGCTTTTTCTGGGAAAACCAGGTTATGGGCCTCTTCCGTTAGCTCTAGCTTTTGTACAGTATTTATTTTGTGAAAACAAGCAAGAAACGGATAGTTGTGGAGAGTGCGCATCTTGCCGAAAGGTAAGTTCGCTACAACACCCAGACCTACACTTTTCATTTCCGACAGTCCAGTCTATTAGTAAAACGTCCGACGGATTATTAAGCGAGTGGAGACAACAACTTACAGAAACCCCATATTTCGACCTCAACACATGGATAAAACACATCGATGTTAAAGAGCGAAAACCAATAATGGGAAAGGACGAAAGCCAGGAAATCATTAAAAAACTAAGTCTTCGCTCGTATGAAGGCGGATACAAAGTGATGATGATTTGGATGGCTGAAGAAATGAACGCTTCCTGCGCAAACAAGTTGTTAAAAATTCTTGAGGAGCCTCCAAACAAAACCTTGTTTATTTTGATGGCAAATTCAGCAGAATACATGCTTCAAACGATTTTATCAAGGACACAAACAGTGGTTGTTCCACGTGTGTCAATGAGCGATATCAGCTCGTATTTGAGAAAAGAAAAACAAATTGGAAAGGAAACTTCAGAAAGTGTTGCCGCAAGAGCAGACGGTGATTTACTGGAAGGGCTTGAGTTAGTTGGAGACCATGTTGAGCATGATGAGAATTACAAAATGTTCATCCAGTTAATGCGTGTTTGTTATAAGAAAAACGTTTTGGACATGATTGCTTGGGCAGAGGAAATTTCATCAACAAGCAATGAACACCAGAAGGTCTTTTTAAAATATGCTTTACACATGTTCCGTCAAAGTATGTTGCGTAATTATACAGAAGACCACTTAACACGTGTTTCTTCTGAGGAAGATGGATTTCTTCAAAATTTCGCCAAGTTTATTACTGGAAACAACATTATGAACCTCATGGAGATTTTCGATAAATCATACTACCAAATTGAGCGTAATGCTAACAGTAAAATATTGTTTACGAACCTCTGTTTTCAGGTGATGAGGTATATCAACGCAGCATAAAACTCATAAACCCAAGATATCAACGAACCCCAGTTGATTCTTGAGTCTTTTCACCCAAAACCCTTCAATTATTATATGTATTTTTATCGCAAAGAAAGATAAACTATGGGTTGTACCAATTGTGGAGATGGAACTCCGAACGGATGTAAAAACAATGGTGCCTGTGGTTCTGGAGGATGCAACAAGTTAGAAGTGTTTGACTGGTTAGCGAATGTTTCGTTACCGAACGGTCAAACACCTTACGATATAATAGAAGTCCGGTTTAAAAATAGCCGAAAAGGATTTTACAGAAACACAAAAAACATTACACTCCAAGCTGGAGATGTTGTGTTGGTTGAAGGCTCTCCAGGAGTCGATGTAGGTGTTGTTTCTGTTGTTGGTGAACTCGCCAGAATACAGGTGCGTAAGAAAGCTCCAGGTTTCAAACCTGTTGAAGCAAAGAAAATAAAGCAAATTGCAGAGCAAGATCACATTGACAAGTGGATCAAAGCAAGGTCGCTAGAAAAAGAAGTGATGTACAAGGCCCGCACATTAGCGGTAAACCTTGGTCTGCAAATGAAAATTTCCGACGTAGAATATCAGTCGGACCTTACAAAAGCAACGTTTTTCTATACAGCTGAAGGACGAGTAGATTTCCGTCAGTTGATAAAAGATATGGCGGATGAATTCAAGATTCGAATTGAAATGCGTCAAATTGGCTCACGCCAGGAAGCCTCTAGACTTGGGGGAATTGGTTCTTGCGGTAGAGAGTTGTGTTGCTCAACGTGGTTAACGGATTTTAGATCTGTTTCAACTTCGGCGGCTCGTTATCAACAACTATCACTGAACCCTCAAAAACTAGCAGGGCAATGTGGTAAGTTAAAGTGCTGTCTGAATTATGAATTAGACATGTACCTAGATGCTATTAAAGCCTTTCCAAAAGGAGATCTTCGTTTAAAAACAGAAAGAGGCTCAGCGATTCATATTAAGACAGATGTGTTTAAGCGAGAGATGTGGTACCTGTACGAAGGAGAAACAGGAGCAGGAAACGCGATGGTTCCATTGGACCCTGACAGAGTGAGAGAGGTTTTGCGCATGAATAAAGAGGGTAAAAAACCAGCAGATCTTCGTGAGTACATGGAGGAAATAGAGATTGCGGAGCCGGATTATACAAATGTTGTTGGTCAAGATAGCCTGAATCGTTTTGACAAGGCGTTTAAAAAGAAGAAAAAACGTCCAAACAAAAGAAAAGGGGGGGCTCAAGGCAATAAAAAGCAAGGAAACAACCAAAACAAAGACAATAACCACAACAAGCAAAAGCAGGGTGATCAGCCTAAAAAAGGAAACAACCCGAAAGCTAAAAAGCAAGACGGTGGGGGTCAGGGGCAGAAAAAAGGCGCTGGACAAAACAAAAATAAACAACGACGAAATAAACAAAAGGACAAACCCAACAATAAGAGTAATGAGCCTAAAGCATAGTTTTATTTTATTGGCAGCAATTTTTATGCTGAGTGCATGCGGTGATGCGCCAATGTATGAGAAGGTGTATTCTTTCGATGGTCAAAGATGGGATCAAAACGTTAAACTTGAGTACCCGGTGAAAATCGACAACGTAGATAAAGAGTATGATTTCACACTGTTTTTACGAACGACAACGGACTACAAGTTCAACAACCTTTGGGTGTTTATGAAGACAGAAACACCAGACGGAAGCATTGCCAGAGAGCCTTTTGAAATTAGAATAACTAACGATGATGGGTCTTGGATTGGGACAAAAACAGGAACAATTGTTGAGACGTCGCTCAACTTTGTACGCAGAAAACTTCCGGAGGTAGGAACATACACATTTACACTTGAACAAGGAATTACCGAGTCAGAAATTGATGAAGTACTAGACCTAGGCTTTAGAGTCGAAGAAGCTAAAGCAAACTAGAAGGAGTAAACATAGGATAGGTTTAAGATGTGCCTAACCCTTGTTACAGGAAAGTTAATAACCTTGTGGTCTATACGATAGCTAACACCAATTTTATGAGGTGTTTTTAAGTCTAAATCAACACCAACATTGTATCGAATCTTAGTGAATCCGGCCGTTACAACATCGCCACTTATCGGGTTTAAGAAAACCTCAGCACTTATCTTAGGTGTTAAGAAAAAGCCTTTAATATCATAAGCAATGGCAGGTTTCCATCGGATTAAATGATTCAAACCATCATCCTCTTCAACATCAACAGAATGACCTGTAGAGTATTGATACCTCAAACGTGCAGAAAGCTTCAAACGCTTATCAACAACATGTTTAAAATTGAAATTAACCCGTATGCTAGATGAGGAGCGATACTCTAATAAATTATTCTTGTCAAATACCAGACGGTAGTCAATACCAGGTATAAACCATGAGTTTACTTTATACTCAAATCCAATTTGTGGAAAAAAGGTTTTTAACCCAAATTTATTAAATCGTGCATTGAAGTCGGCAGACCAACTCAAAGGCTTAATAATTTTTCCTTCAGCCCCAACAGTGGTCCAAGTCATATAGTCGGTTTTCGTTTGTGAAAATGAGCTAAATGAAAGGAAAATAAAGCTTAGGAGAAATAGCTTTTTCATTTGTAAATGTTAATAGTTCCTAGGTCAACAACCTGATTATTTTCAGTTACATCAACAGTTGTAATAACAGCACGCCTCCCGTCTGCGCAACCCTCAGAAACTAAACACTTCTCGTAAACAAACACTTGATATGTACCAATTTCTAAATTATCAAATCGAAATGATCCATCATATGATGTTTCAATGTCGTCATCATAAAATGTATTTTCATCACCGAAAATAATATAAACATCCTCTTTTGGTATGTCATACTCGGCTATAACGGTTCCAAACCCATCTCTAACCTGTGCGTGAACAATACCGGTAATAGAGGATTCAGCGACAACTTCTTTGGCACAAGAGCCTAAAGTGAGTAACAGAATAAAGGCGAACGAATATTTAATAAGCGATTTGGTTTGATTCATGTTTTCTATTTTTTCTAACAAAGGTTTAACACGTTTTACACAACTTTTTTCAATTGGTAGTACAAGAAACCTGCATTAGGCGTACAACCATAGGTGTATTTTGTTCGTCACGAATATACAATATTGTTTCAATATTTCTTAATATTGAAGTAATTGCACCTAATTATGGGCAATTGATAGAACAAAAGTCTAGACTATGAACTTAATAAAAACTACTTCCAGTATAGCTGTGTTTATACTATCGTTGATTACAAGCCTGTCTATTGCACAGATTGGAATTAACGAATACTCATGTTCAAACATGAATGGATATACAGATAATTTTGGTGAAACCGAAGATTGGATTGAAATCTATAACGGATCAGGAGCATCGATTGACCTTACTGGATATTATCTTTCAGACAAACCATCGAACCTAACAAAATGGCAAATACCAAGCGGATCCGTTCCTGCTAATGGTTATTTGGTTGTAATTGCCTCAAAGAGAGATGTGGTGAGTGGAGGAGAGCTTCACGCAAATTTTAACTTAAAACAAACTCAAGGAGAGTGGATTATTTTGTCAGATCCGACAGGAGCAAACGTTGTTGATTCAATCAAAATAGTACACATGACGAAAACAGATCACGCGGTTGGTAGAGAAACTGACGGCGCACCAACATGGAAACTATTTACGACGCCAACACCAGGAGCAGCAAACACAGGAGCACAAGATTTTTATGAGCCAACACCAGTAATGGATATTGCACCAGGGTTTTATGCTGGAGCACAAACTGTGACAATTACTTGTGCTAATCCGGCCGCAAATATTTATTACACTATGGACGGGTCTTACCCAACAACTGGCTCCATACTTTATACAGGCCCCGTCAACGTACCAACAACAGCTGTGTTGAGAGCAACAGCTTTTGGCACAAACGAACCAAGCTTTACAGAAACTAACTCCTATTTCATTAATGTAACACACACTGTTCCGGTGGTTTCGGTTTGTAGTGATGATGTTTTTGACCTTGTTGCTAATGGTAACCAAGGTGGCGGCTGG
>Ga0224506_10003481_pt1 | contig 10386 bp, 7 predicted proteins | sample SF_Jan12_sed_USG_2_FD_169108 | JGI IMG/M metagenome (GOLD analysis project Ga0224506, IMG submission 169108) | Sediment microbial communities from San Francisco Bay, California, United States - SF_Jan12_sed_USGS_8_1 | ecosystem: Environmental > Aquatic > Marine > Sediment | place: USA...
ATATTATGTGTTCCTATGCTGGAAAGTACATAGTTATATTGCACATTATACGTTAATTGATTTACCACTCTACCAATGTTTCCCTGAGAAATCATCGTATTATTCATATAAATCTGGTATGTATCAAGATTAAAATCATCAACTGCCCATTTTAGTAAAATCGAGGATCCAAGTTCATATTGAGGAGCAACCGTTGTTTGAGAAGATATTACTGGTTGATTATTCGTCAGGATCAAGGACCCAGTAACCGTGGTTACTAAATTATTACTATCCTTTACTCGAATTGCATAACTTGTTGTTCCTGATTGAGTCGGATATGCTGTGTTTGTGAAGTCAATTGTATGTGAGGAGCAATCTGTTGTAAATGTACGATCGGTAGTAAATGTTGCTCCATTATATTGATAATCATATTCACAAGTTTGAATAGTTCCTTGATCTGTAATAGAGACAGTAGGATAAGTAATTGATTGTCCGTAAATTGCTGAAACTGTTGCAGGACTTGAGACAGATGGGGCGTTGTCATAAACATAGTAACTATAGTATACTGTTGCAAATCCAGATCCATAACCAATATTGACTTGAGCATTAATATATGTATTTGGTGAAATACTACTGGTAGGTATATTCACTGTAGTTTGTCCTGGACACTGATTGCTGTTAATTGCAGAATTAAGATCAGTACCTGAATTATCATTTTCGACAATTTTGATAGTAAATGAAGTATCTTGTATATTAGAATATGTGTATTGCACACCTATACCCATATTTTGGCCATCATTAATTTGTTTTTCACCTGACCAAAGAACTGGAAAACCGGGTTTTGATATATATACATGCCAATCTCCAGCTCCTCCTAGTAAATCATCACAGTCGTATGATACATATAAGCTATTAATTCTCATTATGATAGAATAATTTCCAGTTGTAGTTACTGTATCCAATTCAACTCCGCCGGAATTTAATGAGAAAAATAATATCGTACTTATTAATAAAATTATCACATTTCTTTTTAATTTAATATTGAAACACCTTTATTTGAATCCATGTAATCGCGATTCTTAATAAAGATTATCGCAATTGTGATTTATTTATACTACAAAATTTTAAATTTTTCTAGTTTTTACGTAAAATTTACTATAATTAGGTTAGTATTTATCCATAAATGAAATAGTAAGAGAGGGGGAGGATATTTTATATGTGGTGAGACTATACCCTCCTTAATCTAGTATAATATTGAATAATATTTAAACTTTGTAATATTCTAAAATTTTAGATTAATTTTCAAATAAGTAGTTTAATACTTCAACTACCTTTACAATAAGATAGGAATTGATTTGTGTACTTGGTAACAACTCTTTTTGTATTATGATTCTAAATTTGTGAATTCTATATTTCTGTTGGAATTTATTAGCCTAATATATTGATATTGTTAACCCAGATTAAATATTCACCAATACTTGATATTAGATTGTTATTGTCTAGAAATCAATAAATCAAGGATTAATAATAGAAATACCTTACAAAAATTTTATCAAATTGTATATCTCAGTAATTATATGGATTCTTTCACTATGGAGGTGATTTCCGCAATAAAACAAATCCCATCTGGAAAAGTTAGTTCATATGGAAGAATTGCACGAATTGCTGGAAATAGTCGAGGAGCAAGACAAGTATCTAGAATTTTACATACTTTATCAAAAAAACATAATTTACCTTGGCATCGAGTTATTAGTTCAACTGGGAAAATTGTTATCCAGGATGAACAGAATGCCATCCTACAAAAAGAATTACTTCTAAATGAGGGAGTACAAGTATCTCCTCAGAATACAGTGGATATGAAAATTTATGCTATTTACTAATATTCATAATAGAATATTCTTTTGCAAGAAGGGAGATTTATTATTTTACTTAATATCTGTTAATGAGTATAAATTGGAGTATCTTTAAACTTGATTGTATTCAAAAATATTAGTAGAGATCTCATCCAATTTGGGTTCTATATTACTTGAGGTACCAGAATTCATTAGATTTACTTCATTCTTACTGTTATCGATAAAATTATTTAGTTTAACTAGACTTGTATTTGTATCTCCCTGATAAATATACCCATATAAATTCTGATTTGCTTGTTTTACGGTAATGATGTATTGATTATGCTTGATTTTATTGACATAGCTATTTAATTCACCAAAGGTCTCATTGCCAAAAAGATTTATTGCTTGAATAAAATTACCTATTTTTTCATTTAAGATTGCCATTTCATTGGTAAATGATTTGGTATATACTGCCTGACCCTTATTATTCAAAATAAAAAGAGCTACTGGTTTTTCATGCTTTTCTTCCTGTCGTATTATTGATTTCCCATGTATTAAACTATCTATGAATGATGTAAGCTCAGGATTATTTTTTACATTTTCCTCTACAGAAGCATTAGCAACCATACCTACTAATTTTTCATGATTCAATAGATTTTCTAGTTCAATCAAGATAATTCTTTCAGTATTTTTTTCATGATGATCTTTAGACTCTTCTATTAAATCCATTAGAATGTATTTTGCATTACTAATCTTATTATCCAAAATAAGAACTTTTACTTTGAGAAATTTTGCCTTTAGTGTTATACTATAATTCGAGGTTTTCTCACCAAACTTTTCAAGTTGAATAATTAATTTATTTAATTCTTTAAAAATTTCATCAGAAAAGCTCATTTTTAATTGGTATATATACAAAAGGCATACATTAAATATTGATTTTTCGTAGAAAGATGAATGTACAATTTTACTGTTAATAATCTCTAAGAAAATATCTTCTGCTTCGATTTTCTGTCTTAAATTAGTGCTTTTACTTAAGATTAGTGCCTTACTATACATAAAATGCATTTTAGTTCGTTTATTATTTTGGTTCATAGTGAAGTAATGTTCTAGCATATCCAGATATTTTTTTGAATTAGTAAGGTCATTCATAACAACAGTTGCTTGGATAATATTTAGTAGATTTAAGCTAATTAAATCAATATTTTGTAATTCCTTATTAATTTCAAAGCTTTTGGTAAAGTATCCAATAGCTTTTTCAAGCTTTTCATCATTAAAATGATAAAATCCGATGTTATTATAACTAAGAGCAAGTTCTGCTTTCATACCAAGTTTGAGTTTTAACTCTGCACTTTTATAAAATAAATCTATAACCTCTCTATTTTGTATTTTTTTAAATGATGATAAAGCCTTTAAATTATAATAATGAGCCCTTAGTTCCTCAGACTTAGTATAATTTGGATTTTCTTCAATAATATTATTAATTTCTTCTAATATTTCATGATTTTTATTAAATTTACCAAGATACCAATTACATTGACAGATTTCTATTAAGATATCTGCTTTCAAAAATGGTGGTATATCCTGTTTAATTGTCTCATGGGCCAACTCCAATGCTTCATCATAATTTGCTTCCATTCTTTCTAATTTAATTTTATAATAGATAAAATTGTCGAGATTAGTAAAATTATTTATATTGGATCGGATGGTAATATAATCTCCTTTATCAAAAAGATTCTTAATAGAATCTTCAGTAATTACATCCAATTAAATCTAGATAGGAACTAAGATTATTAAGATTTATTTAATAAAATAATTCAAATGTAATTTATTTTATATTAGATCGTCTAGTGATAGTTTTTGATTATTTTATCAATTTTCTTCAATTTCATCTGTTTAGTGTTCATATTTCCTCTAATAAAGGTTGAAAGATATTATCCATAATGTGATCTAATTTATTCTTTAGTTCATAATCAATGACTATAAACTCTCTATGCTCTGAAAATACAAATGAAAAATGATTTATTAGCTGATCAAGACGAAAGATAGTCATATTAGTATCTCCTCGATGAATATAACAATATAATAAATCAGTCTCTTTCTTAATGGTTATATTAAATTCTTCTTGGGTAATTTTTTCAATATATCCATCATCTGATTCGAATATATGATTTGCAATAATATTAAATGCAACTATGAAATTTCCAACTAGGTGAGTGTTCATTTCAGTCTCTTCAATGAATAATTTTGAAAATAATTGGTTACCATCGATATTTAGTAATATAAAAGCAACAGGTATCTCATTTTTCTCTATAATTTTAGGATTTGTACTGATAAAATTATACAATAAATTACTAATGCTTTGATTTTTAATTTCATCTTGAATATTACCTTTTGGTATTACATCCATAATCTTCTCTTGATTCAATAAAATTTCTAATTCCATAGAAGTTAGTTTTAATAATTCGTAGTCTGTTGTTTCCGTGAATTGTTTTTTAATTTGAAGAAGAATATTTTTTGCCTCATTTATTTTCCCTTCCATAGCCAGTAACTTGGATTTCAAAAATGAGGCTTTTAAACCAATATTTTCGTATCTTGTATCCTTTCCGAACATTACTAATTTATTAATTAATAATGTAAAGTTTTGATATGTAATTTCGTCAAACTCAAACTGTAATTGAAATAAATAAAGGTTACATAAATTGAAGATTGATTTTTCATAGATTGAAAATGACATCAATTTATCTTCTATTATCTCTGCAAAAATTCCCTCAGCTTTGAGTTTATCACGTATCTTTGTACTCTTTGATAAAATCAACGCTGTGGCGAATTTATACCATAATTTAATCCAATCATGGGATGAATATTTTGTATAAAGTAGCTCTAATTGCATGTAATAATTGTTTAAATCATTAGATTTTTCATTTTGAACTAATAATTCGACTAAATTAATTAGACTCAACCCTATTTGATAGATATTATTTAATTCATATCCAATTTTAAGACCTTTAATAAAATATTCGTTTGCCTCTTCAAAATCATTACTGATTAATTTTCCCACTCCTAGATTATTATAACTTAATGCCAGCTCTCTTTTAGCACCTAATTTTTGTTTTATTTCAACACTCTTGAGAAATATTTTTGTAGATTCCTCTATTGAAATTAAATTTAGAACAACAAGACTAGATGCTTTAAGATGATAATAAGTAGCAAGCATTCGTAAGCACCTATTAGTGGTTGTATCAAGTTGAAATATCTTTTCTTCAATTATTGGTAGAAGAGGAACAAATATATTTGTATTTCCTAATTGCCAGTTGATATAGAATTGTTCAAGTAAAAATTCGGTTTGAAGATATTGATCCTCAATGGTTTCTATTGATATTTCATATAATAGTATTAGTGCATTTCTGTGATTACCTTTTAGTCGTTCTATTTTTATTGTGTAATAAGCGATTTCAGCAGATGTAAATCCAGATGAGATTAGTTCTTGTATTGACTCAAAATCTTCATAATCAAATAACTTCTCGATTTGATCATATTTTGAATCAATTTGATTCATAAGACTCAGTTAGATTTACCTATCATATTAAGCTTATTCTTTCTCCATCTTTTATATCATTCTAATAGTTTAGTTTTTAACTAAGTAAGAAATTGTTGATAAAACTACCCCGTTCTAGCATTGAAACCATACCTTTTGATACCATTTGTTTATCCTCTGCTTGAATACCCATATCTGTCAATTCTTTAATTAAATTGTCTTTTTGTATAATCTTGCTGTAACTCGTGGATAAGACGAAGTATACTCTCTTAAATGACCCATTTTCTATATAATTTAGTAGCCAATCCTTTGCTCCAGCATCTCTCCAAAAATTGCCTATAGTTGACGCGATTAATTTTGTATCCTGTCTTATCTGATAATTTCTAACTGGATCATTATATCCTACTAATCCATATAATGCAGACAAAATTATCAAATCATAATTATTATTTGCAGTTAGGGAACGCCACGCAGCATCTGTTATTTTTGAATAAGTCCGTCCGCTGTATCGTAGAAATGCTGGTAGATATTCATCATCTTTTGGATCAGCAATACCTTGAGCGATATCAGGTCCAATTGAGATTTTCACTTGTTCCAGTAGATTTTCTCTAGCAGCAATTAATGCGGAAGAATGGTTTTTACTCAATTGTGAATGAAAAGGTTTCGATGAATATGAAAATGTTTCTTCTACATATTCCCTTTTTGACTTCGAAGAGGCATTTACAATTAGGGTCTTCATAAGTTATTTTTATTGCGACTATACTTTAAGACTGAGAAAATATATCGTATTGTTTTAATTGTCTCTGGATAAGAATTAGCATTTATCTTGAGCTCAGTATGTTATTTATATTTTAATCGAATAATTCAGAAATATTATAAATGGACTAGAAAATTAACAAATGATAAACTAGAATATTTACTTAATTAATTCTAAAGAGATATAACTTACTGTTTATATTTTTTGTAGATAGAGATTTAATTTAGAAAGTGGATAATTTTAATAAAGTTAAACTACAATTTATTATTCATGAATTTTTGAATCGTTTCCTATTATTTTTTCCCTTCTGGATTATTTATCTCTTAGATGTAGGATTAACACTCCCTCAAGTTGCTATGATGGATATTGCATTTTGGCTATCAATATTTATATTTGAAATTCCAACAGGCGTTATAGCAGATAAGATCAGCAGGAAATTTTCTGTGATATTATCCTTTTTTATTCAATCAATTTCCATCTTTCTATTTGCTTTTGTTACCGATATAGTTTTTTTTCTGATAATCTATATATTTTGGGGTATCGCGGTGACATTAAACAGTGGTGCATTTGAAGCTTGGTTTTTTGATGAAATTAAGTATATTCATGTAAATAAGACGGATGAAGAATTGCAGAAAATTTTTCAAGGAGTTGATGGTGTAGTACAAAGTGTGGGGTTATTATCCAGTGCATTGGCTTATTCAATAAGTGGATATTTTGCAGAAATTTCACTTAAACTCCCTATTATATTGACCAGTATTGTTTACATTTTTGCAGTTATCTGGTTGTTATTTATACGTGAAACCCCATTACCTCAATCGTCATTAAACTCAAACAAAGGAAATGTAAAACAATCGATAAAAACTATTATTTCACCTCAATTAATTCCATTTGTATTGGTTACTATAGTTTTATCAAGTTTTATTATGTCACTAATTTTTTGGATGCAAACATATTTAGATTCATTAGGCATATTATATACAAATATTGGATTTATCTTGTCTGGTGCTGTTTTAATATCCAGTGTAGGTAGTTCATTATCTTCAACGTTTAGCAAATATTTTAAGAGATATACGTTATTTACATGTAATTTACTTATAGGTGTATCAATGATTTCAATGGGTTTATCTTCCTATTTGCCATTAAATATTGCATTATATTTCATGATTCGACTGATAAACGCATCTATTAAACCATATTTAAGCTCAATGCTGAATATGAAAATTGAATCAGATGTTAGAGCAACCACTTTATCGATTATTGGTTCATTTTCAACTTTATTTATTCTAACAGTAGAATTATTTAGTGCAATTTATATTGATGCTAGAGGATATCCAGGTTATTTTATATTATCTGGAATATTTTTTTTGATTTTTTGCATTCCATTGTCAATTATAGTAATAAAACAAATAAGCTTGTTGGCTAATTGATATTAAAATGTAATCCTCAAATGGTGTTGATTAGAGATAAAATTGAGAGATCAAATTATTTACAAAACTTTCGATAATGATTAACCTTATCCTTTTTTATTCAGTAAAATCTACTCTTTTATATATTTGATGTCTTGAATGTTCAACTTTAAAATATTTACGCATGGCATTGGGCACTTGTTCAGTTCCTCCCAATATTAAATAACCACCGGGATTTAGAGAGTGATACATTTTCATAAAAATTGGATCTGGTTCATTAAAATATATCCAAATATTTCTTGCAAAAATCACATCTATATTAGATGGAAATGGATCTGCTAACAAATCAATTTGCTTAAAGTTTACATTTTTCTTTATTTTATTATCCACCACGTAAGCATCTTGGCCCTGCTTATCTAATATCTTTTCAAAATATTTTACTCTTTCCAAATCATTAAGTTCTCTAATATGAAATCGATTATATGTACCTTTTCTAGCTTGAGAAATGAGTTTAGGATTTATATCTGATGCAATTATCTTGAAATTGTAATGATTTATTTGATCCATAAGAATTGCAATACTATATGCTTCTGCACCTATAGCTGCTGCTGCAGACCAAAACTGAATGCTACCACCCTTTCTCTCCCTAATTAAATTTGGTAATAAAGTGGATCTTAAAAAATCCCAAGTCTTTCTATCTCTTACAAAACTAGTTACACATATACTTAACTCTCCTTTAAGTATCTCAATTTCTTCGCTATTGGTTTTAAGATAAGCTAAATATTCTTTTAATGTCTTCATTTTAAGTGACATAACTCTTTTTCTTACCCGTCTATATACGAACCTAGGTTTGTAATTAGCAACATCATTTTGGGATTCAGACAAAATATCAATGATGAAGGATAAGTATGAAATATCATTTGCGATGGTTTCAATTGATCTATCTTTTAATTGATCATAATATTTGCTCTTTCTATCGTTTAACTCCATTTTCAATCGGACTATATCCATGTTATGTAAATCTTTCGCAAATACATCCACATCTTCATGTTGTACCCTTGCAGGAGAAGTATTTTTTTGTTTTTCTTTCTCCAATTCTTCAATTTCAGGAATTACTTCTGTTTTTTCTTTTTGTTGAAATGAGGATGAACCTTTGTCTTTTGTGGTTTTCATGCGTATTTGTTTAATATACTCCTCTTTTCTTTTTTGTATCATCTTGGAGACTAATTCAGAATTTCCTTCTACTAATGCAATATCCTTTCCAAATATTTGATTAATTGTTGTTGGTTCTTGTGGATTGGATTTGGATTGTTGTTGTAATCTTTTGATTTTTGATAGATAGATCTGTTTTTGTATATTTATTTGTTTTTTGAATTCCATCAAATCATCTTCTGATCTTTCTTTATGATTTTCAAAAAATTCATCTATATCCACCAAGGAATGCAATTCATGTTGATTCACCTTAATTTGCTCTATTCTTACTAATTTTTCGAGATCTTTTAGATCTTTAATTTGATCAAGAATTGAAAGAACAAGCTTTTCCCTATCTTCATTTGTGGATTGATCTAGATCAGACAAGAATTAATGTTATTCACTAGCTATTCATAAATCATTGCTTAATAAATCATTAATTTGATAATTATTTATAGAGAATATATTCCTGCATTAATTGTATTATAAAGAGATGTTGATTTGTCTTTAAGTAAAAAAAGCAATAATTTAAATAAAATATAATCATGTTTTATAATTTCATAGTATTAGTTATTTTGTAATTTAATTAAATGTTACAACGAATATGACATAAAGAGAAATGATTAAATTTGAATAATTTTAAACTTCGATTTATGATAGTATGGGATGATATTCGTGAAATATTGATTAAAGATACAAAGATCGCTTTTGACACTTGGAAATCAATGATTTATGAATTATTTCCGGATGATATTGAATATTGTTACGGAAAAGGTTCTGCAATAAAACCAATTGAATCTTTGATAGATTACGTACCTCAAATAAGTGACATTGATATTCATATCAAAGAAGTTGATGGTAGAAATATGTTTTCTAATTATGATGAAGCTATTAATGTTAGTAAAATATTTGAATCAAGATATATTGAAGCTCATCCTGATTATTACCATATACCGAGAACTCAAATTATGTTTCTTCATAGATTAGAAACAAAAGTTAAATTCGTATATCCTAAATTATCGGATATCAAACAGATTTATGGTAATATCAAATTTCCAAGCAATACTATTTCAAATGAAGAGGTTAAAAAAATTGATCATAATAATATACTTGAACAAAAAGCCATAGTAGATAATGCACCATACAGATTAATTGATAGGTATGGTATTGATTATTGGTCTTTTTTAAGAGGTTTAGTATTTCGTGTTTCTCCCACTCCAGTAAGGTTACTTACACAATTTGTTGATGAGCCATTAGAAATTTGGAAGTTAAATAGAACTAAAATACACAAATTATTGCTCTCAAATAATTTTACAGATATAGCTTCTTCATATTTCAACTACTACAAGTTCGGTTGGAATTTATTTGAATCGGATATGAAAACATCAAAATCATATATTCCAGTTATATCATCTGGATTAAAAGTACTTGAATTAACTTATAATGAGGCAATTAAAATTACAAATGGTTAAAAAAAATACCATAAAGAAGAAAATAATAAATACTATTTGAGTGGAGTTAAATTAGGTAGTAATAGGATGTGGTATCAGGTTACTCAACGAATTATTTTTGTTTAAGCCACGTCAAAGTTTACTATCAAACCAATGTTTTGAACCAATTATTATAAGAGGTGACTATAGTGAATACTACAAATAGGACGTGGTATCAGGTTAACACCTGATA
>Ga0224506_10003482_pt1 | contig 10385 bp, 10 predicted proteins | sample SF_Jan12_sed_USG_2_FD_169108 | JGI IMG/M metagenome (GOLD analysis project Ga0224506, IMG submission 169108) | Sediment microbial communities from San Francisco Bay, California, United States - SF_Jan12_sed_USGS_8_1 | ecosystem: Environmental > Aquatic > Marine > Sediment | place: USA...
AGTCGGTTCCCAAAAAGTTCCGAAAGACACCTTCCAATTAGCTGACTTCAACATCGCGATAGGCAACCAACCGCACTCTGAAATAGCGGCATTAGCCATATTCTTAGACAGACTGTTCCAAGGGAAAGAACTCAAAAGAGAATTTAAGGAAGCAAAAATAAAGGTGTTTCCGCAAGAAAAAGGAAAGAAAGTCGACTTTCAACCCTAAAAAAAATCGCGGGAAGGGCGTATGGGGAATCAAGCGTTAAAGGTTCCGCCGAGCTGTTTCACACGTCCCCTCACTTTGTCTGCAAACCGTGGGATTGACTCAAAAACTACGTTTACGCTTTCACCCTCATACTTGAGATCACGCACATCGACGTGACTGAAAAGCCACGAAAGAAAGGACAGTGATTCACTAGTTGTTGGGAGGGAGAAGGATGCTCGAACATACTCTCCTAGGTGGGCTATTATCTCTCGCTTGAGCGAATCCAAGTTCATCTTATACAGGGCGGAGACGGGTACAGGGTTCGGCGCAGTCCCGCTCAAAGCTTCAATTTCACGCTGCTTCGCAGTTTCTGACACTAAATCTATCTTGTTGAACACCGTTACGATAGGAATTCCCGAGGCACCTATTTCTTGAATCGTGTCGAGGCAACAGGAGAGTTTCCTCTCAATCTCCTCGTGGAGCTCGCTTACATCCACAACAAGAAGAATCAGATCTGAGAAGATGGTTTCTTCGAGGGTTGAGTGAAACGCTTCTATGAGTGTCAGGGGAAGACGGTCTATAAACCCAACTGTGTCCGTTAGCAAAACTTTCCTCTCAGATAGGCTTACTGCCCTGGTTGTTGTGGAGAGGGTGGTGAACAAACCTGGGTCCACGGGAACAGCTTCTTCGGCGAGAGCGTTGAACAACGAACTCTTGCCAGCGTTGGTGTACCCAGCCATGGAAATCAGAGAAAAGCTTAGTTCGAGTCTGCGGACTCGATGCAGACGTCGTTTCTTTCTTATTTTCCTCAGTTTGTCCTTTATAGAGTAGATTCGTCGTCTTATGGTCTCGTAGTAAAGGTCTACCTCGTATTTTCCCAACCCCATAAACCCTGGTTGCTCGCCCATCCTTGCCAGTTGCACCCTCTTTCTTGCACGAGGTAACTCGTATCTCAGTTTAGCCAGCTCGACCTGAAGCTTGGCTTCGGAGGTTGACGCTCTCCGCGCAAAGATCTCCAGAATGAGTTGGAAACGGTCAACAGCCTCGACGCCGGTTGTCTTGGCTAGGTTGTAGGCCTGAACAGGTCTCAGCTCGTTGTCAAATATGGTTTTCTCAACCCCGTTTTTAGCGACCAGCTCAGCCAGTTCCTCTGCTTTGCCGCTGCCGATCTGATAGCTCGGATCTGGCTCTCTCACCTGTTCAAGAGAGCCCACAACCGTGTATCCAGCCGACTCGGCGAGGCTCTGAAGCTCGTCTAAGGTAGAGCGCTCGGACGGAAGTCGCCGCTGAACTATGCTTGCTCTCGTTCTTTAGTTACCTCCGTTTTCTTCTTCACATGAGCTACTTCTCCGAGAGTTACCTTGCGAAGCTGAGGTAGATGTGTGGATGGAACCTTGGGTTCTGAGAGTGGAGCAAGTAACTTCACCCTCAGCGTGTATTCAAGTTTGCTCGCAAGCTTGTGATCAGGGGTCATTTTCCCGCTCTCAATCTTCCTAAGAAGCGAAACCTTTTCACCGATTTTTCTCCCCAAATCCTTGTGGCTCAGCCCCAACTTTTCTCTTCCCCGCTTCACGCGCAACCTGAAATCGCCCACAAGCTCCAACTCTTCGGTGGGTTCCGGAGGCTGCTTCTTCATGACAATCTTGGGCAGAGACGGTCTGACTGGCCTTTTCACGCGTTGTGGGGACGGTAGCTTCCAAGAGGCTGAACTCAGCTTGACGCAGTTTCCGCAAACAATCATTTTGGCTCCTTCGATCGTTGCTCTGTAGGGTTTCCCCACGATTCGATGCCCGCAGACCTCGCACCGCACAGAATCTTCACCCAAACGGTTTTTATCGCCAACGATTCCTTATACTCGTCGAACCTAAATGGTGAAAACATGGGTGATAAACTTACCGCTCTCCAAAAGATCAGGAGCATAGCAAACTATCAGTTTGGAAAGGGAGTGGGAGAGAAACTTTTCCCAGACGAGGTTGAAATTGTTCATTCCAGAAGAACAGGGAAAATACGCCACGTTTATCTAAGTGAAAAAATACTGGCAACCCTGCGACCCACCAACGGTCTCTTTTCATTAACCATTGCAGGAGCCAAACAAATGGTGGAAAGCGTGAAAGCCCGACGGCTGTGGGTTAAAGTTGGGGAAGAAGCCGAACCGTTTGTCGTTAGGGGCAAGAGCGTCTTTGCCAAACACGTGATCGACGCTGATGAAGAGATTCGTCCTCAGGAGGAAGTGATCGTTATTAACGAGGACAACAAAGTTTTAGCCGTGGGAAGGGCGTTGCTAACTGGAAAAGAGATGAAGGCTTTTGAAAGAGGAGTGGCGGTGCGAGTGCGGAGAGGCGCCGCAGAAGAAGTTAAGAAGGAAACGGCGAGAGTATAATAGACGAGGAGAACCGCGTTGATAAGAAGGAGAGTGAGCCCGAGAGATGCAAAAAGAATGATGCAACGCATGGGCCTCAGCATGGAAGGAATAGCCAACGTCGAAGAGGTCATCATACGAACCAGCACAAAAGAGATCATTGTGGAGAACCCGGAGGTCGCCGTGCTTGACCTTCATGGACAGAAAATCTTTCAGGTGACAGGACAGGTCACTGAGAAAAAAATTGAAAAGAAGACGGAGATTCCAGAGGAAGACGTTAGACTCGTTGCGGATCAGACCGGCAAAAGCATGGAAGAGGCGCAAAAAGCGCTTGAAGAGACAGAGGGGGACCTTGCAAAGGCCATACTTCTTCTTCAGGCAAAAGGCTAACCGCATCCTAACAACAGAGCTTCTCTGTATATGTTAATGCGGAGTCAGAATTGTTTAAGCACGTCTTGTTTTTCCATGATGTGGCCGCAGTAATGGCACTTTAAGCGAAGTGGTTCCTCACGTTCAACGTAGAAAGTTGGCTGTATCGGCTCACTGCTGTTGGAGACGCAAGCGGGGTTTGCACATTTTACTATCCTACGTAAGACAGAGGGTAGCTTAACCCTTTGTTTTTCCACAACCTTGTAGTCCCGGACTATGTTGATGCTGGCGTGAGGGGCCAACAACGCTATCTTATCCACCTCTTTTGAGTTTAGTTCTCTCCCCTCCACTTTTACCATGTCTTTCACTCCGAGTTTTTCGCTGGGAACGTTCATAGCTACGGTCACAACTCCTCCTGTGCGCCCGGTTATTCCCAGAATTTTTACCACGTCAAGTGCGTGGCCAGATGTTATGTGGTCAATCACTGTGCCGTCTTTGATCTTGGACACCCGCAGGGTTTTTTCAGCCATATCCATCAGCCTCAAGATTGATATTTAAAGGCTGGTAAAAAGTATTTATGACTTGTCAAAATTGTTTCCTTTTATACTCTATATGTAGTTTGGTTTTCGTCTTTTCAAGAGTTGCTTAACCTGCCAATCTCAAAAGAAAACTTAGGATGCCATAATCAACATTCTGAACAAAAGAGTTATTTATCCATAATTAAAGTCTGTTTGGTGTCAAGGTTGGAGTTTAAGGGAAGAGACATAATTTCAATTAAGGATTTCACGCGTGAGGAAATCGATTACGTTTTGAAAATTGCTGGTGCGATAGAGCCAGTTGCAAAAAGCGGCTCGGACATGCTTCAAAGAAAGACGCTCGCAACCCTATTCTACGAGCCTAGTACACGAACTCGACTGAGCTTCGAGGCAGCCATGCACAAGCTTGGAGGGTCCACAATAGGGTTTGCAGAGGCGGAGATAGCGTCGGTCAAGAAGGGGGAAAACCTCGCGGATACCGTGCGTGTTGTGGAAAGCTATGCGGATGTCATTGTTTTGCGACATCCGCTGGAGGGAGCGGCTCGACTCGCCGCAGAATTCGCAAAGGTTCCGATAATTAACGGTGGGTCTGGTGCGGAGGAGCATCCGACACAGGCACTTTTAGATTTGTACACGATTCTGAAGGAGAAGAGACGAATCGACGGGCTCAACATTGCCTTAATAGGGGACCTGCGCTACGGACGCACAGTTCATTCTCTCGCGTACGCGCTTTCGCTCTACGACGTGAGGTTGCACATAGTCTCACCGGAGTCTCTTCGGATGCGGAGGGAGGTGTTGGACGTCATCAAGGAGAAGATAGAGGTTGTTCAGCAAACCGAAATTGAGGAGATTCTACCAGAAATGGACATACTCTATGTGACAAGGATTCAGAAGGAGCGTTTTCCAGACCTAGCAGAGTACGCGAAGGTTAAGGGGGCGTACAGGATAGACCTTGAGACGCTGAAAAACGTGAAGAAGGACATGATTATTTTGCATCCGCTCCCTAGGGTTGAAGAAATCGCCGCCGAAGTGGACGAAACACCACACGCCAGGTATTTCCAGCAAGTTTGGAACGGCATAGTCATGAGGATGGCACTTCTAGCACTCGTCTTGGGCGCAATAGAATAAATCTGTTTACAATGCAACTCTGTATCTGTCTAGGAGTTCTTTCTTTTTCGCTTCGTTCCACCCGCTTACCGCTTGGTAGTACCCTGTTACTCTCGACCACCATTCTAGGTCACTGGACCCACAGTTGGGACATAGCTCGTTGATGCCTCCTGTAACCTTTCCGCAGCTGCTGCAGATTGTTAGGTCTTTCGTGTAAGCGTAGTAGCCCACTTGAGTTTGGGTGGCAATCCTCTGGGTCAGTTTGTAAAGTGCCTCTGGATCTGGAGAGTTTTGTCCAAGCCATACGTGGAACATGTTTCCTCCGCTTAGGAGTGGGAAGAACTTCTGTTCTATGTTTATCCTCTCAATTAGGTTTGTTTTGGCCCCGACGTAGATGTGAGTTCCGTTGCTGTAGTAGACTGGGGCATCAGTTTTCCCTTCGGCGAGCGAGGACTTTGCTACGTTTAGGTCTCCTTTAACAAGCTTCTCAGCCTTATCGCGATAGTTTTCTGTTAGGAGGTCTGCCACCGCGAATCTCTGAGCTGTGGACTCGGCTGGTGTCCTAGCCAAAGTGAGCTTTAGTCCACTCTTTTCTTGGAGTTCCTCCTTGTACTTTTGCATCTCCAAGATTAATCTAACTAGGATTCTGATGGCATCCGGATGCTCGTGAAGCTGATAGCCTGTGTGCCACTGAGCCATTTCATTTCCACCCACGAAACCCATGGTGAAAACAAGTTCGTCGAAGTCTACAGCTGGAGGACCTTTCCGACCGGTCTTAGGGTCCATCGGGCGTTGGGTGGCGAAGGGAATCCGATTGTGCTTTAATATGAGGTTCATCCACTTCTTCTTGATTCTAAATATTTCAACAGCGTAGTCCATGAGCCTGCGACTTTCCTCAAAGAGCTTGGAGTCGTCTCCGTTGGCTTTGTAGGCCATTCTCGGAAGGTTTAGGCTTACAACCTGCCAACTTCCCATGGTGAAGTGTTTTCCGTTATTGAAATAGAGCTTATCTTCGAAGTCTGGACTGTCTTCAGGTGTTTCAACAAAGCAGTAAGCGCAACATTGATAACATGATACGCCTTTGCCGTAGCCCCTGTAAGCTGGCATCATGTTGTCGAAGTAGGGTGTTCCGAACTTGGCTACGACCCTGTGAACGTCCAGCCATAACTCGTCGTACTCCGACTTGAAAAACTCGGGGCTTATGCTGTTTTCGAGTTTCGGGAAGTTGAAGGGCTTCCCCCAGTAGTCACCTTGATAAGCAACGTTGTAAAGCGCCTTAAACATGAGGCGAACCTCGTCCTCGTAGTCTCCGTAGAGGTCTGGTCCAACCTGCCCCCTCATTACCACGGGAACCTTTCTCCAGAGCTCTGGGACTCCAGGCTGCACCTGAACGTTGCTGAAGACGAGTTGCCCGCCCCTAGCCACATAGGCTTGGGTGTACTCAAAAAACATCATCTGCATGAGCTGTTTAACTCTGTCGTAGCTTAGTCCCCTCACGTAAGGAGCGAGGAAAACCAAGAAGTTGTAGAAGCCCTCACCGCCCGCGAAGTTTGTCTGTGCAGAAGCAAGAATCTTGGCGGTGTGAAGGATCGCAACCTCTGGATGCTTGGCTGGACCCGCTATGCTTGTTCTGGTGCCCATTCCGTCGGGCATTAGACCGTAGTAAAAGAAGTAGCGGAGATCCCAGTCTTGACAGAAGGGTCTCGTGCCGAAGTATTCTAAGTCGTGTATGTGCAGGTCCCCGGATAAGTGAGAGTCAGCCAGTTTGGAAGGCATCAATAGCAGGTACTCTTCTCCGGAAACCCAGTCCGCCTTTCTCTTGTGAGCAGTTTCAGCGTTTGGCTGAAGATTCGCGTTTTCGTTAGCTTTGTATCCCTGCCCCACATCCATTAGGTAGGCGTCATAAACGGGTGCCCCCACCCTTGTTAAAATGTTACGATAAGTGGCGTACTCCGGCTTTTCCCTCGACTTATCCAGTAGCACATTGTTTACCAGCTCTCTTATGAGCGGTCCGCTTATGAACCGGAGCCGTAGGTTTAAGATCTTTCTCTCAACTTCAACGGCTATCTGTTCAGCCTCTTTCTCACTGATCGGCTTTACCTCGTAAAATTCCTTGGCGAGCTTTGTCTCTGTTAAGAGCTGTTTCACAATAGCGTTTCGATCCCACGGCACGATGAAACCGTCGGTTCTTCTGACCATGGGTCGCTTTTCACTCGTGTCCACCTACTTCCCCTCTAAAATCTCTGAAATCTTAGCATCTGCTAGTCTGTCTGCCTCGAAAATTTGGTCCTCTGTATAAAATACGTTTCCAACCTCTAGAGCTGGTGCCGACAGAACCACCAAATTTCTCATAACTAGATCTGCCATAACATCTACGTTGTCTAGGCTCTTCTCTTCGAACTCTGTATTCCTGTCTTTCAGCCACTCTTTAAGCAAGGTGCATCTAGGGCATTCGTTAGACGTGTAAACTACTACTTTGTTTCTCCAAGACAGCAAGTTCACAGATTGTTTAGATGAAACCAATGAAAACCACCCCACACGGCGCGGTCAGGTAAATAGAGTAGGGACGCGACTGGTATTTTAAACTAATTAGAAAAACTTGTTTAAAATTTTGTATTAAATCACTCTGAAATTAACATGTACGGTGCTCGTTCGCCCAAAGCAAAACGCTGGGCTGTCGTCCATCGAGATGATGCCAAATGTTTGGCGGGTACACGACTGAAGCAAACTAGCATATTAACCGACCCACACAACGGGCACTTCGACACTACCCCATAAAAAGTTTTTTGACAACGAGTGCAGTAAGCGAGGTTTCGGTTATAGGCGTAGAGCCCCACATGGTAGGTTCCTGTGATTTGCCTCGTGGCGGACAAAAGCTCGTCAGGGCTCTGCTCTGAGTCAGCCAACTGTACGAGGGCGAGGTGGCTCCCGGGAGTCAACCTGTGAAATCTCTGCTCGATGCTCAAGCGGTTTTTCCAAGGAACGTCGGCGTTCAGGGGTACAGCAACCATATCGGTGTAGAAGGGCTGTTTCTTGCCGCCCTGAACCTGAACTCTGGCCCAGCCGTACTTCTCCACATCCAATTCCGCCAGCCTTTTCGCGGCGTTGGCTTCGGACACCATGGAGAGAACTGCACGAGCTTCGGGCTTTTTCGCACCTCTCCTAACGTCGTTGAAAAGGCTCTTCACGATTTCTTCAGCTAAACCCAACGCCTCTTCGTCTTCGTATACGGCTTTTCCAGACAACGACCGAACTGCCTCATTTAGCCCCACAAAACTGACGAGACGAGTGGAGTTTTCAAGTCGGAAGTAGCGGTCGCCATCGGCTTCTTGAGTGAGGAAAGGAAGAAGGCCCTCTCTTACGCGGTGCTTGATAGTCCGGTACTTTATTTCTAAGGCGCGCAAAGTCATCTCCAACTGTTCGTCTAAGAGCTTGAAAAATCTTGTTCGATCTCCCCCCGACTCGTATGAGACTCTCGGCAGGTTTACTATGACGCTGTCGAGGCTTCCCGTTTGCAGGGTGTCTAGCTCCCAGTCTCCTTTCCAGTCGGTGGCGAACCTGCACCCCGTTGCGGTGTAAGAGGCTTGCCTCTGTTCTTTGGGGCAGAGGTTGGCGAAGTAGGGGAGTCCAGTTTGGGCCGCGAGCTTGTGGGATTGGAAGAGGAGTCCTTCGCACTCTTTGCTTCTCAGCGCTTCTGGCCTTAGCTTTATGATTAGACTTGGGTTAAAAACGGGTTTGTGCCTGTCGTCTTCGGACATCACTTCGAGGAGGAGGGAAGCGATCAAACGGGTTTCCTCTGCGAAATCTGCGTAGTGGCCGACATGCTTTCCATCGGGTCCTATAGCGTTTTTTTCCTTTAGGAACTCGGGGACAACGAGCTCTATTCCGAGTGAAGCCTCTATGGAAAGGCCCTTGTCTGACAGGAACTGGTTTAGGTTCGAGATGAAGAAGCGTAGGCCTCTTCTTATCCTCTCTGCTGTGAGGTCTTGGACAAAGGGCGCTAGGAAAACGTTGAAGAAGTCTAGGGTTTGCTCTCCAGATATTTCTGTGGTGGCGAGCTTGAGGAGGTTGGACGCCGTGAGTAGTGCAGCTTCGAAACTTTTGGGAGGCAGATAAGAGGGTCCTGTGAAGCCGGTTCTTCCGGGGTTTAGTCCCTTTCTGAAGAAGAAGCGAAGATCGTGCATGAACTCGTTGGGTTTAAGTATCCAGCAGCCCAAGTTGTTGATGTGGATTGATCCAGAGAGGTGGGCGTCGGCGATGTCTCTGGGAAGCACGTTTAGGAGCGTGTACTCCTCCAGCACCGCGTCTCCCGCTGCTCTGTGGACGGCTTCAACGCCCAGCGACTGGGAGCCCATCGATTGTATTAGTTGGGTTACGTCGTGAACTGGGAGTCCTAGGCGTGTGAGTTTGTGTCGGTATTCTTCTAGTCCCTTTTCTATCAGGATCGTGTTCACGATTTCTCTTATGAGTGGGGCTGTGAGATATTTTGTTTTGAATTCTGAGAGGCGTTTTTCTGTTTCTCTCGAGATTTTTTGTGCCAGGTCTATGGGTACGTTTGCCTCTTTTGCCAAGGACTCTGCGATCTTGTTTCTGTCGAACTCTTCCATGGCCAAGCGTGAAGTGCGAACGAGCATCTTTCTTCTTTTTAAGAAGCGTTCTCTGATTTCTTCAGTGACGCCGACCATCATCTTTCCGAGTTCTGTGAGTCGGTATTTCTTGGTTTTCACGTCTGGCTCGATGAGGTTTGCTTTTAGGAGGAGCTTTAGGTGGTAGGCGAATCTTCCGGCGTCTCGAGCGGGGTTTAGGCGTAGGATGTTCATGATTTCTGTGTAGGAGAGGGGTCCTTTTTCGAGGAGGAGGTTTAGGACTCGGAGTCGTATGTTGGATGAGACGGCTTTGAGTACTCTTATGCCTGAGTGTCTTTTGGGCAATACTTAGGCACCATGTAATTAGTAGTGTTGGTTTAGTTTAAAAAATTAAAGTAGGTGTTTGTGTTTTGATTGTTTGGGTTGGTTTCTTTGTTTTTAAAGGTATCTGAAAAAATTTTGACTCCCCTATAGAGGGGGGGTCTCCAGGATGGGTTGGGTTTTTTAAGAGAATGCTTATGTAAAGCCTGTTGTATGACATGTTTTGTTGTGGGGCTGTCGGCTAGCTTGGTCTAGGCTCTGAGCCTCGGGCGCTCGGGACGGGAGTTCAAATCTTCCCAGCCCCACCATGATCTAGCAGTTGTTAGTGAGATTTGGAAGCTGATAGATGCTTTGTGCCTTCAACGAATAGCGTAGCACACCGCTTGATGTGAGCGTGGAATATGGGATATACATTCTCCGATAATTCTTCTAAAGAGTCAGTCCATGTATCCAAGTCATCCTTATAATTGTCTAATTCTTCCAGACATTCTAACAGCCTTTTCGTTAAATCATCTGTCTTACATGACATAGATCTCGCCTGGGCATAGTTTGTCGCATAAGAGAGAGCACATTGTAGCTTATCTTTAGTCAATCTTGAAGATATAAAATGTGCGCGCGCCAGCGCGCCATTAATCGTCTTGGCGCTGAACACCAGCCTTCTTTTCAGCTTCAGCGCAAGAAAGAAAGCAGAAAGCATGTGTGTGTGCATATGATCCAAATATGCCGCGGTGGAAAACCCGCTCCTGCTGAGAGGCACTGTTGTCGTTGTTTTCTGAATTCTTCGCTTACCAACAACAACTCCGGGCTGCCTCACCATGAGAATTCAGCGGTTAGTTTGCGGTTTTGTTCCTCTTCACGATTTCTCTGGCGACGATTACTCCTGAAACCGAGGCTTGGACGAGCCCTCTGCTCACTCCGGC
>Ga0224506_10003483_pt1 | contig 10384 bp, 10 predicted proteins | sample SF_Jan12_sed_USG_2_FD_169108 | JGI IMG/M metagenome (GOLD analysis project Ga0224506, IMG submission 169108) | Sediment microbial communities from San Francisco Bay, California, United States - SF_Jan12_sed_USGS_8_1 | ecosystem: Environmental > Aquatic > Marine > Sediment | place: USA...
TAACCAATTTTGATATGATAGACCAAATGGGAGCAGCCGTTTATGAGCGCTTTGGTAAACTGGACATTCTTATCGGTAATGCGGGGCTGTTAGGACAGCTTTCACCGCTAAGCCATATTGAGCCCAAAAAATGGGATCAAGTAATGGCGGTCAATCTTACGGCCAACTGGCGTCTTGTTCGTAGCTTTGATGCCCTATTGCGCCAATCAGAGGCAGGCAGAGCAATTTTTGTTACCTCAACCGTTGGCCATGTGGCGCGCGCCTATTGGGGGTCGTACGCAATTTCCAAGGCAGGTTTGGAAATGCTTGCAAACATTTACGCCGAAGAAACAAAAAAATCTAACGTCAGGGTCAACCTGATTAACCCCGGCGGAACACGCACCGCTATGCGGGCCGAAGCGATGCCGGGCGAAGACCCCGAAACAGTTAAACCGCCAGAATCTATTACAGAATATTTTGTCGAATTGGCCGAAACATCATGCGCGCGTCACGGCGAATTGATAGAACCCTAAAACACCCAAAACAAAGGTAAAGCCAATGGCACGAATTGCACTAGGCGGCTTTCATCACGAAACAAACACCTTTGCCACCAGCACTGCCACATATGATGATTTTGTTGCTTCTGATGCATGGCCGGGGCTGTGTTCGGGTGATGATGTTTTCAAGCTAACTCATGGTATTAATTTGGCCGTGAGCGGGTTTGGCGACGTTGCAAAAAAAATGGGGCATGAATTGGTGGGCCTTGTCTGGTGTGCGGCACCGCCATCGGGCTTGGTCACGAACGATGCCTTTGAAGCCATAATGGAATTGATGCTGGCCAGCATTAAAGATGCAGAAAACATAGATGCGGTTTTTATGGACCTGCACGGGGCCATGGTGTCTGAAAATTTTTCTGATGGCGATGGCGAAATATTAAACCGCATTCGCACAGCAGTTGGGCCCGACGTGCCAATTGTGGTTGCGCTTGATTTTCATGCCAACATAAGCGCCAAAATGTGTTCCATGGTGGATGGATTGGTGGTTTATCGCACCTACCCCCATGTTGATATGAAACAAACCGGTGAACGTGCGGCCAACATTTTAAACCAAATAATTATTGATACTAAAAAACGCCACGTGGAACTTGTCAGTGCGCCATTTTTGGTTCCGTTGACATGGCAGGCAACCACATCGGAACCGGCCAAAGGAATTTATGCCCGCTTGCGCGAATTTGAAACAGATGGGGTTGATGCGGTTTCCCTTGCCATGGGTTTCCCCCCGGCCGATGTGTTTGATTGTGGGCCAGCGGCGGTGGCATCGGGTAGCGATATTGAAATGGTAAAAAAAGCCGCAAACGGGGTAATGCGGTTATTGGTGGGATGCGAAAAAGATTTCGCCGGAACCCTTTATTCGCCCGATGAAGCGCTTTTGCGGGCCAAAGAAATTATGGCGCAAGGCAAATTATCCGGCCCGGTTATATTGGCCGATACCCAAGATAACCCCGGTGGTGGCGGGGATGGCGATACCACCGGGTTATTAAAAGCGATGATAAAAGCCGGAATTGATAATTCAGTAATTGGCATTTTTGCCGAACCGATTGCGGTACAAACGGCAACGGGCGTTGGGACTGGCAACAGTTTCGAAATGGATTTTGGCGCAAGAAAGCGCATTTATGGCGATACTCCACTGCACGCAACATTTAAGGTTTTGGCCTTGGGTAGCGGTAGCTTTATGGCCGAGGGGCCGTTTTATGCCGGCGCAAAAATTGATTTAGGGCCAATGGCATTATTGGAAACCGGTGGAGTAAAAATTGTTGTATCGAGCAAAAAACAACAAGCCGCAGACCGCGCCATGTTTGGGCATTTGGGTATTGATGTAAATAAATGTGCGATATTGGGCTTGAAAAGTTCGGTCCATTTTCGCGCTGATTTTGAAAAAATTGCGTCTGATATTTTAATAGTCGAAGCCCCGGGCGTAAATACCGCCGATCCCCGAAAGTTAAATTACAGAAATATTAGGCCCAATGTTAAGCGCTTTCCCGCAAGCTAACCGTCAAGCGCACTTTCAAGACGATTGAAAGCTTCATCATTTGCCGGAATACCAAAACGAAGCCAGTTCGGGTTTTCATCAAATGGGCGAACCAAAATACCATTTCTGCCAAGGCGTTCATAAATTTCATTTGCGCCAACAACACTGGCCAGACGAAATAGTGTTGTGCCGCCAATAATTTCCATGCCCGTTTTTAACAAAATGTCATCTAACCTTTTGGCATTTTCGCCAAGTTGTTTTTTGTTTTGCAAAATCCACTTTTCATCGTTCATTGCGCTTATTCCCGCCCATATAGCAGGGCCCGATACCGCCCACGGCCCAAGGGCGCGCTCTATTGATTTGGCTGTTTGTTTGTCGGTAACAACAAAACCAAGCCTTACCCCGCCCATACCAAAAAATTTTCCAAATGATCGCAATATTATCAATCCAGGTTGACCCGCATGAGGACAAAGCGAAAGTTCCGGGCAGGTATCAGCAAATGCTTCATCCACAACCAAGGCGCCGCCCCGATCAAACATTTCTTCGGCCAACGCTAAAAGCCCATCAACCTGATGTTTTGTTCCGGTCGGGTTATTGGGGTTTACCACCAGCGAATAATTTGCTGTTCCCGCCGCCTGGGCGCAGGTGCTCTCAGCACTAACAGCAAGGTGCCCGGCTGATTCCCACGCCGGTTGGTGTTCGGCGTAAGTGGGGCCAAGAATCGAAACTTGACCGTGGCTAAATATTGTCGGAACCAACCTAACCAATGCCTGCGAACCCGGTGCGGCAATAATTTCTGCATTTTCCGAAACACGGTAATAGTTTCTGGCTACCTGTAAAAGACGGTTCATTTCGCCCCTGCCCGGAAGCCTTTGCAAAAATTCTGGCGGAATTTCAGCCAACGGGTACGGGTTTGGATTTATCCCGGTGGAAAGGTCAAGCCAGCCATTTTCAGGGGCACCAAAAATGGCCTCGGCCGAAGCTATGTCCCCGCCGTGACGAACCGCGCCCAAGGGATGGGGGTGGGGTTTTGTAAAATGTGTTATCGCATCATCTTTCATGGTTAATAATAACTACCAGATTAAAAGGATTTTTACGAGATGTGGAAACCACAAAATATCTTTTATAAGACCGCTTTTGTGATACCGTTCCCGCCATGACCGAAACAGCGCTTATAGCCTTTGCCACATTTTTTGCCACTATCGGCCCCATAGACGTTGCCGCCCTTTTTGCTGCCCTTACTACGCGCTCCAGCGCACGTGAACGACGTAATATGGCGCTAAAAGGTGTGGGTATTGCAACCGCCATACTATTGCTGTTTGCATTTTTCGGTGGTGCGGCACTGGAACATCTTGGCATTACGTTAGCCGCCATGCGCGTTGCCGGGGGATTGCTGCTTTTCCTGATTGCCGTTGATATGGTTTTTGCCAGACCATCGGGTGGCACATCAACCACCGAAGACGAAACGATTGAGGCCAAACACCGTCAAGATATTTCAGTGTTTCCGTTGGCCACCCCGCTAATTGCCGGGCCCGGAACCATGGGCGCGGTTGTGTTGTTAAGCGCCGATGCCGGAAACGACCCCGTCAAATTAGCCGGCGTAATAGCCGCACTGTTGGCAGTGCTGGTTATTTGTCTGGCGTCACTTATGGTTTCCAGCCAATTACAGCGCGCACTTGGGGTTACCGGGCTTAACGTGCTTTCGCGGGTGGTGGGTGTATTATTGGCGGCGTTGGCGGTACAGTTTGTGTTTGACGGTTTGGCCAGTAGCCAACTTTTTTAAAAAAACCCCAAGACTGTATTGCTTTGGCGTGCTAGAACCCCCCAATCATGAGCGAAGATAATAATAACACCAAAGAAACAAAAGACGACCCGGTTGCCGCGTTTATCATTGGCGTGCTGGCGGGTGGCAAGACCATGTCTTTCAAAGATGTCGCCATGGCATTGGCCGAGAAAAAACGTCGTCCCAAAGACGGGCCTGAATTATGGCGACGTTATATTAATGCCATAAAACAACAAGCTGTGCACCTTGCGCGCAAGGGTCGATTGGAAATAATCCGCAAAGGCGAAATCGCCGATCCTGATGATTTCAAGGGAATTGTTAGAATTCGCCTGCCACAAAAATAATTACTTCAATTGGTTCATGGCTTTTTTGCATTTTTAATTATTCTTTTTTCCGCTTCTTCAATTTGGTAGCGGTTCATTTTTGATTTTATTTTTTCTAACGCCCTTGTCGGGTTGTAGCTACGATTTACCGCAATCGTTTCCTCGGCCTTTGGTTCGGCCATTTTGTACCACATGTAGGCAACAATATAATCCTGCGTTACACCCCAGCCTTCTTCATACATTGCGCCAAGGATGAATTGTGCAACCGGGTGGCCCTGGGATGCGGCTTGGCGGTAAAATGTTATGGCCTTGCCATAATCATGATCCACGCCACGACCCTTAAAATACATTTGCGCTAGATTGAATTGGGCATCACGATGGTTGCCGAAGCTTGCGGCCAAACGATACCATTTTGATGCGGCAAAGAAATCTTGATTTAATCCTTCGCCGCTTTCGTAAATTTTACCAAGGCTGAATTGTGCCGGAACGTGGCCCTGTTCTGCCGCCTTTTTATACCAATAAGCGGCAATGCCCATATCGGGGGCAACCCCTTGGCCGGCTTCATAATAGCCGCCCATTTCATATTGGGCTTCCATATCGCCGGCTTCGGCAATTGGTTTTAGTTTTTTTATTTTTGAGGCGAGTTTGATTTTTTTAACAACTGCGGGGTCATATTCGGGATTGCCCTTTAACACCCACACGGTCCCACCGATAACAAATATCAGAATTGATATAGCAATAAAAAGGCGTTTCATTTGTTACCCGTAACTATAAATCTATCTACATGACAGGACGTTTGTTTTTTATTCAACGCTGCGTCTGTCCGGGATATTTTGCGCTACCTACTATTTTTTCTTTTGGGGTGTTCGCTTCCGGTTGTGAATAGCACGTTACATCACCGATAGTATTATAGCACGTTACTTCTGGAGCGGGGTTTGGTTCATCTTCCACGCAATATGTACGCCCTTGCTCCTGACGGGTGGTTCGGCAGTCCTTACCGCTGGCAGCCGATACCGCATGGTCTGCTATTGTTTTATCGGTAGTCATTATAAGTGCGGTATCAATTGGAAATAGGTTGCCAATCGTTGACATTATCGGCTTTGGCATTACGTCGTAAAAGCTGCAGCCCGACAGAAAGGCGGTTAAAAAAGCAACCGTGGAAATCCTAATTAAATTCTTGCCAGATAGTGACATACCAATATTTTCCCTTGGGAGCAGCAAAGCAGTTGCGCCACAAAATTGAACCGCATTATTGTTAAGCATAAGATTCCACTACCTCAGTTAAGTATTCGTTAACCACGCCACAACCAACAACCAAAAGGAGCAGAAAAAATGCCGGCAATGGAAACCCCGATTTGCGATTTTGGCTGGAAAGCCCCGGAATTCAGCCTTCCCGGTGTTGACGGAAGGACATATTCCCTGTCCGACGTCAGGGGACCCAAAGGCACCTTAATAATGTTTATATGCAATCATTGCCCCTATGTTTTAGCCATCCAAGACAGACTGATAAGAGACGCTGGCGATTTAATCAAAATTGGTATCGGTGTGGCCGCAATAAATTCCAATGACGCAAGCCAGTACCCGGAAGACAGTTTTGAGAGAATGCGGGCGGTAGCAAAAGAAAAATCCTACCCCTTCCCCTATTTATTTGATGAAACGCAAGAAATAGCGCGCGCCTATGACGCCGTATGCACGCCAGACTTTTTTGGCTTTGATAAAGATTTTGGCCTGCAATACAGAGGTCGGCTTGACGAATCGCGCAAGGAAACGGCCCCCGAAGGGGCAAGGCGTGAACTGTTTGAAGCCATGGAAATGGTCGCCAAAACAGGTGATGGGCCGGTTGATCAGATACCCTCCATGGGCTGTTCGATCAAATGGCGGGCCACCGCCTAAGCCCGCCAACCCCCGATTTGCACAATCTTTGGGGGCTTTTGGGGGATTTGGGGGCATTGCTATTGCCCGGTTGCATGGCTATCTTAGGCAACAACTAGGGCAATAACCTGACGGAAAGAAAAAAGTGGCAGATCATAGCGAAGATGCGCTAATGCGCGAAATCAACGAAGAACTGCGTGAAGAGCAGATGCATAAACTATGGAAGCGCTACGGCGGTTTCATAGTTGGTATTGCGCTGTCGGTCGTTGTTGTGGTTGCGGGCTATCAGGGCTGGAAAACATACACCACCTCTGTTCGTATGAGCGAAAGTGAAATTTTATACAGTGCCGAGATGGCGGCCAGAAGCGGTGATACCGATCAAGCGCTTTCTGAGTTAGGCAAGCTTGGGGCTGAGGGAAAAAGCGGCTATCAGGTTTTGGCGCAATTCCAGCAGGCCGCACTACTTTCTAATAAAGGCGACAACAAAGTAGCGGCGGTTATTTACCAAGAAATTGCCGAAAACACATCTAACGATGGTGATGTTCGTGGGTTGGCGCTTGTACTTGGTGCGTTACAAGAAATAAAAGTAGCTGGCGAAAATCGCGATGAATTAAAAAAACGTCTTAATGCGGCTAATAGCGATAATAACCCGTGGCGTTATAGCGTGCGTGAAATATTGGCCTTGTTGGAAATTGAATCTGGCAACAACGAAAATGCAAAAAATATTTTTGCTTCTCTTGGTAACGATTCCCAAGCGCCTGATGGCATACGTTCGCGTGCGAGAAAATTATTGGCGGTGCTTGGCTCTTAAATAAGGAAATATTTTGTTGATTGTCAAAAAACATATATTACGCGTTTCACTGCTGGTCATGTCAGCGGTTTTGCTCGGTGCGTGCTCATCATGGTTTGGGCTAGAAGAAGAAACCGCGCCGCTTCCGGGTGATCGCATATCGGTTCTTTTGCACGAAACAACCCTGTCGCCTGATTTGAATGCCGAGGAAGAAGCTTTGCAAATAAGGCTTCCCGCCCCTTCACCTACACCTGATTGGCCGCAAAATGGCGGCTATGCCGACCATGCCATGCACCACATTCAGGCAGCGGCAAATCTCAACAAGGTGTGGAGTGTGGATATTGGTGCGGGCGCAGACAGCAGTGCGCGTTTCACCACATCACCAATAGTCGCCGAAGGAACGCTTTTTGCGATTGATACCCAATCAAACATTTCTGCGTTCAATGCCGAAACCGGAAAAAGACTGTGGCGCACAGCGCTAACACCTGACAAAGAAGATGATGGCCACATTCAAGGCGGAATAGCCTATGAAAGAGGCCGGGTTTTTGCCGGAACCGGTTTTGCCGAGGTAATAGCCATAGACAGCAAAAGCGGAAAAGAAATATGGCGGCGCAAAGTTTCCGGCCCAATACGCACCGCGCCAACGGTACGCGGTGGACGCATATTTGTAGCCACCATTGATAACATGCTCCACGTACTATCTGCCCATGACGGTGCCACACTGTGGAACCATTCCGGATCGCGCGAAGACACCATCTTGCTTGGTTCTGCCAGCCCTGCGGTTAGCGAGGACGTGGTTGTGGTTCCCTATACATCGGGTGAAGTAGTGGCGCTTAAAGTAGAAAACGGACGTCAGCTCTGGTCGGTATCGCTTTCATCGGGCAACAAAACAAGCGCATCATCGCTGATTTCACACATTCGGGGAAATCCGGTTGTTGATCGCGGCCGGGTATTTGTTTCCAGCAACTCTGGCCTGATGGCATCTCTTGACCTTAGGTCGGGAACCCCTTTGTGGGAAAAAAATATAGGCGGCTATCAGTCTCCGTGGGTGGCGGGTGATTATATTTTCACCATTACCGGCAACCAAGACCTTGCTGCGGTTGAGCGAAACAGTGGACGGATTTTATGGGTAAATACTTTGCCAAGCTACGTAGACCCCGAAACCAGAGAATCACACATTGTGTGGAACGGGCCGTTGCTTGTTAGCGATCGCTTGATTGTGGTCAGCAGCCAAGGTGCCGCAGTTGCAATATCGCCATATAGCGGGCGGGTTATTGGTTCGGAAAAAATGCCTGACGGTGTTTCGGTACCGCCAATTGCCGCAGGTAGCTACGTTTATTTTCTTGCTAACAACGCAACACTTGTCGCTTATCGCTAAGGTTGGCGCCACACACATTTCGGATATGTATTAATGACATTTACAGTTGCCATTATCGGGCGGCCCAACGTGGGCAAGTCAACCCTGTTTAACCGTCTTGTCGGGAAACGTGTGGCCATTGTTGATGACGCCCCCGGCGTCACTCGCGACCGCAGGGAAGGTGCCGGAAAAATAGCCGATATGCAATTTCGGGTTATTGATACTGCCGGACTTGAAGACGTTAATGACGAAAGCTTGGAATCGCGCATGCGCGGGCAAACCGAAATTGCCCTTAAAGAAGCAGATGTTGCGTTAATGATGTTTGATGCCCGTGTCGGCATAACCCCTGTCGATAAACATTTTTCAGGACTGCTACGCAAAAGCAAGACACCGGTAATAGTGGTGGCCAACAAATGTGAGCGCGGTGCCGGCGAAGCCGGACGGTTAGAAGCGTACGAACTGGGCCTAGGCGAACCGATTGCCGTTTCATCCGAACACGGCGAAGGAATTGATGGGCTTTATGACGCGTTAAAACCTTATTTTGATCGCGCCAAGAAAAACAAAAATTCTTTTAAATCCTATGATTATGAATTCGAAGACAATGATGACGATGATGCGATCAAGCAAAGGCCGCTACAGATGGCCATTGTTGGGCGGCCAAATGTTGGCAAGTCAACATTGGTAAATTGTCTTTTGGGATCCGAACGTATGTTGACCGGGCCGGAAGCCGGAATTACCCGCGACAGCATTTCCATACCATGGCAATACAAAGGCCGGGCAATTAACCTGATTGACACTGCCGGTCTTCGGCGCAAATCACGCGTAACCGAAAAGGTTGAATATTTAAGCACCAACGACACCCGGCGCGCGATTGATTTTTCGCAAGTATCGGTTTTGGTGCTTGACGCTGAAGACATGCTTGAAAAACAAGATTTAACCATTGCCGGGTCGGTTATCGATGAAGGCCGCGCATTGGTAATAGCCGTGAATAAATGGGATTTAATCAAAGATAAAAAAGAAGCAATGCAGAAACTAGAAGATCGCTTGCAAACATCCCTACCCCAAGTTCGCGGTGTTCCGATTGTCACTATCTCGGCACAAAAAGGAAAAGGCATGGATAAACTGCTGGATGCGGTTTTTGATGTGTTTGAGGTTTGGAACAGGCGTATTTCAACAGGCCAGCTAAACCGTTGGCTCGAGCAGGTGCTGCATGACCACCAGCCGCCACTGGTTGGCGGCAGAAGGGTAAAGGTGCGCTACATGACGCAACCAAAAACCCGCCCGCCGACCTTTGCTCTTTTTGTTAGCCACACCAAGGGCCTGCCGGAATCATACCAGCGCTATTTGGCCAACGCGCTACGTGAGGATTTTGAATTATGGGGCATCCCCTTGCGCCTGCATGTACGCAAAGGTCGCAACCCATACGACAACGATGAATAATAATATTTAATCTAGCGTATCATCATCAAATGTCACGACCACCGCGCCAGGTTCTTGGGTTATGGTATAGCCATCGCCCGGATCAACATCGTTTAGGGTAACCGAAACATTACTGTCATCGCCAAATGTTATGGTTGCCCCATCGTCTGAATGCTGGATAGAAAAATCATCGGCGCTAAATTCATCGCCTTCAAAGCGAAGAATATCACCCTCAGCGATATCAAGTATTACATCATCGCCGTCATTATTGGTGAAGACGAACGTATCGGCACCTTTGCCGCCTTCTAAAATATCATCGCCTTCCCCGCCGATAATGGTATCGGCGCCTTGGCCGCCTTCTATTTCATCATTTCCGGCACCGCCATAAATGGTGTCGGCGCCTTGGCCGCCTTCTATTTCATCATTTCCGGCACCGCCATAAATGGTGTCGGCGCCTTGGCCGCCTTCGATTTCATCGTTTCCGGATCCACCATACAAAACATCGTCACCGCGCCCGCCTTCAATTTCCATTCCCGGTTCTGGTTCTGGTTCTGGTTCTGGTTCTGGTTCTGGTTCTGGTTCGGGTTCGGGTTCGGGCTCTGGCTCTGGTGGTGGGGCTTCACCCACAGGCGGCGTAGCGGCTGGTGTGCTTGGCGGTTGCGTTGTTGTGGGCGCAGTACCCTGCTCCACGGTTGGCGCAGGCTCGGGTTCGGATGGAATAAATGCCTGATCCAAGCCTTCGCTTGGGGGCAGCTGGCTGCTTCCATCACCTAATGTCACCTTAATGACTTCATCGGTTGGGGCTACGAGCGTATCTGCGCCACCGGTGGCGG
>Ga0224506_10003484_pt1 | contig 10384 bp, 11 predicted proteins | sample SF_Jan12_sed_USG_2_FD_169108 | JGI IMG/M metagenome (GOLD analysis project Ga0224506, IMG submission 169108) | Sediment microbial communities from San Francisco Bay, California, United States - SF_Jan12_sed_USGS_8_1 | ecosystem: Environmental > Aquatic > Marine > Sediment | place: USA...
GCTATTGATACCGAACTATTCAACCCTTCGGTAGTGCCGCTAACGCAGTTTTCTGATTCCCGACCAAAAATTCTCTTTCTCGGTCGTTTCGAGCCCAGAAAGGGCCTAAAGTATCTATTAAAAGCGTTACCTCATATCAAAAAAGAAATACCTGATATTCTACTCATCGTGGTCGGTACCGGACTTTGGGGCTATGCTTACAAAGAATATATCAATAAAGAAGTCGAAAAAAACATTCACTTCGCTGGACTAATCTATAAGGAAAGACCTGCTTACTATGCCACATGTGATGTCTTCTGCGCCCCCTCAATTGGTCACGAATCTTTCGGTATCATACTCTTAGAAGCAATGGCAACTGGCAAACCGGTCGTTGCTTCTGACATTGCTGGCTATCGGACGGTTATGGAAGATGGTAGACAGGGTTATCTTGTCCCTCCTTGTGCTCCTGAACAAATAGCAAAGGCGATTATCAAAATATTGAGGGATTCTCAATTGGCAAAAAAAATGGGCGAGTCAGGCAGAAAAAAGGCACTCGAATATTCCTGGAACAACATTAGTCGACAGGTTGAGGCTTACTATGAGGAGTTGATTGCTCGTTTTCACCGCATTAATCGATTCGCAAACTACGTTTTCTCCTAATTGCATTGATTAATTTAAGTAATCGATTAATAGAACCTCAGATTATATGAAGATTTGCATGGTCTCGGATGTCTATTCCCCCTATGTTGGCGGCATCCCGGAGCACATTTATCATTTATCCCAGCAGCTCAGACAACGCGGACACACGGTTAAAATCCTGACCTCCAATTTTGGCGGTACCACGGTTGAGACCTTGAAAACCTGTCCGGATGAGAAATTTGTTTACAGGATTGGTAAAAGTCTTTTGATTCGTTCTAATAAATCATTCGCTCGTTTACCGATTGGCTGGCGACCGATGAATAAGGTAAAAAGGTACTTGGAAAAAGAAAATTTTGATGTTATTCATATCCATGGCTCCTTGGCGCCCACTTTACCCATCATCGCTATCCGGCAATCCAAATCGATTAACGTCATCACCTTCCATGCTGACCATTCTAAGAGCAAAGGCTATATGATATTTCGACCAATATTAATGCCTTATTTTCGTAAGCTGCATGGGCTGATTGCAGTATCTAAAGCAGCCCGTGATGCCTCGATGCGATTCTTCCCAGGTGATTATCAAGTCATTCCTAATGCGATTGATATCAATTTATTTAATCCATCGGTTAGCCCGCTGGCTGATTTTGGCGATGCGCGACCCAAAATCCTCTTTCTCGGTCGTTTTGAACCGCGTAAGGGTCTAAAATACCTTCTGAAAGCCTTGCGCTATATCAAAAAAGATATCCCTGATGTCTTACTCACCGTGGTCGGGGTTGGACTTTTAGGTTATGCCTACAAAGAATATATCGCCAAGGAAGTTGAAGACAATATCCATTTTGCCGGACTAATTCCTAATGAAGCAAGACCGCGATATTATGCCACTTGTGATGTCTTCTGCGCGCCTTCTATCGGCTATGAATCATTTGGCATCGTTCTCTTAGAAGCTATGGCTACCGGCAAACCAGTAGTGGCTTCTGATATTGCGGGTTATCGGACAATTTTAGAAGACGGCAAACAAGGTTATCTTACCCCACCCCGTGACTACGAAGCTATCGCCCAGGCAATCGTTAAGATTTTACGCAGTCCAGCTATCGCTAAAAAGATGGGTGAGGAAGGAAGGAAGAAAGCTATTAAATACTCATGGGAAAGCATCGCGCGCCAAATCGAGTCATACTATGAGACATTACTTGCCCAACACCGACATATTCTACATCATCAATCTCCCAATACCGGTCAAACAAGTAATCCAGTACAACCAGACATAACTCAATTTCCACAAACCAAGCTAAACAGAACTGCGCCAGTCAAAAACAAATGCCAGAAGTTATTCTCAAAAAGTTAGTATGATTTTATATCCAAGCTTTTTTGTCAAATACCTGTTTTCCAATCCCGATTAACTTATTGTGCAGAATTCTGAACAAGTAATACCGCGCCCCACCAGTCAATTCCTCTCCGTTTTACGGATTCGAAAATTTATGGTCTTTTCGGTTTCCCAGGCAATTTCTCTTTTTGGCGATAAATTAGATTACATGGCGCTTTTGGCAATGATTGCTTTCTTTTCCACTAAATACAACTGGGAATCAGCCCGGGCGATCTCCTATCTTTCGGTCATCATTACCTTACCCACCATCCTTTTTGGTCCTTTAGCCGGAATTCTGGTCGACCGTTGGAATCGAGCCAAAGTGATGATAATTTGTGATACCGCCCGAGCATTGCTGGTTTTCGCCATACCTTTGTTGATTTTAAAAACCGGCAGTCTGGTTTTGGTTTACGCCACCGCTTTCTTGGTATTCCTTTTCGGTTTATTTTTTAATACCTGCCGGCTCTCGGTTATCCCCAATTTAGTTTCGCCCCGTCGCCTGCTCGCTGCCAATTCTTTTCTCAATTTTGTCGGACGGATTTCCACTTTTCTTGGTATGTTCTTAGGTGGTATATTAGTTGACTGGCAAATCTGGCGGAAAATCGGTATTCCCTATAGCTGGAGTGCTGGCTTTTATTTAGATTCTTTGACCTATTGGGTCTCGGTAATCGCATTAATTTTTATTGCGCAACAAATCGGGCTTAGAAAAAATAATCGGATTTCTGAGCCCATGGTCAAGAAAGAAAGAAGCCTGCCACAACTTTTCTATGATGAAATCTCTAAAACGATACAAGATATCAAGCAGGCATATCGGGTGATTCGACACCTGCCCCCGGTTTTGTTCGTCTATGCTTCAATTATCCTCATGGTTATCTTAGGCGCTGCAATATTCGTTCTATTTGTGCCGGTTATTCAGGAGGCACGGGCTGAACTCGGTTTGGGTTTAGGAACCAAAGGCGTTGGTTTCATCGGCGCTATCGGCTCAATCGGATTGGTTATAAGTTCTATGGCTTATGGTTTCATTGGTCATCGTATCCGAAAACGGAATGTAATATTAGGCGGTTTTATGATTTTAGGGTTAATCGCGGTTTTAATGGCTGCGTTTAAGACCTTTTTGCCGATAATCCCTTTAGCCTTTTTTGCCGGAATCGTCCTCTCGCCAATCTTCATCGCCCAAGACACCTTAATCCACGAAACCGTGCCCGAGGAGACCCGGGGTCGGATTTTTTCGACTCGAGAATGGATTCTTCACCTCAGTTTTGCAATTTCCGCTTTTTTAATCGGTCAGCTTACCATCTTCTTTTCTAAACGCCGTTTACTATTCGGGGTTGGTATCTTTATTATTATTCTTTGTATTATCGGTCTCTTTTTAACGCGCAATAAAAAAATCGGATGATTGATTTAAGAATTGAAAAGATGGCAGAGGTAATAGTGAGCTATTGCTTATCTCTAAAAGCCGGTGAGATTTTGAAACTCGAAGCCTTACCACCGGCTGAGCCATTAGTAAAGGCGGTGTATAAACAAGCACTGCTGGCGGGCGCTAATCTGCTGACCCGCATCACATTTTCCGAATTATACGAAATCTTTTACAATTATGCGAATGATGAGCAGCTTTCTTTTCGGTCCGAGATTGACCGTCTTGAAGCGGAAACGATTAATGCCCGGCTTCATATTTATAGTGACCAAAATGTAAAAGCGTTAACCAACATCGACCCTAAAAAAATTGGGCGATTTCGTGCTGCTCAAAAACCAATTCTTTCCCGAATGCTTGAAAGAAAAGCCAAAGGCGAATTAAAGTCCTGCCTGACTCTATACCCAACCAATTCTTATGCTCAGGAAGCTGAAATGTCATTAAGTGAATACGAAGATTTTGTGTTTGCTGCATGTTTTCTTAATGCCAATGACCCGATTAAAGAATGGCAAAAATTAGCCGCCGAGCAAGAACGACTGGTTCAATTTTTCGATAAGACCAAATACATCAAAATCGAAGCTCCTGATACCGAGCTAAGTCTTTCCGTTACAGGCAGAAAGTGGATTAACTCGGACGGTAAAGCCAATTTTCCATCCGGTGAAATTTTCACCAGTCCGATTGAAGATTCGGTTCAAGGCAGAATTCGATTCACCTATCCGGCAATTTATCTGGGCAGGGAAGTAAGCGGTATAAATTTAGAATTTAAGAACGGAAAAGTAGTCAAAGCTCGGGCGGAAAAAGGCGATGATTTGCTCAATTCTTTATTAAATTTGGATGAAGGGGCTCGTATCTTAGGTGAATTTGCCTTTGGCAACAATTACCGTATCCAGCGCTTCACCAAAATGATACTTTTTGATGAAAAGATTGGCGGCACCATCCATTGTGCCTTAGGTTCATCCTATCCTGAAACCGGCGGTAAAAATCAATCCGGTTTTCACTGGGATATGATTTGTGATATGCACCAAGGTCGAGTCTTCGCCGATAAGAAATTGATATATGAAAATGGTAAATTCCTGATTTAATCTACCTTAACGCTATACGCAATATGCCTTATGCAAGAGAATCCTGTCATTAACTTTAACTTCTGGCGTTTAGCGTCAAGCGTCGGACGTTTAGCATCGTTTTAAGAAGGAAATAATGACTGACCCGAGAATTGAAAAGATGGCAAAAGTGCTTACCCGTTATTCATTGGAATTGAAAAAAGGTGATTTGTTTCGAATCGATGGCGGTTATCTTACCGAACCATTGATTAAAGCGGTCTATAAAGAAGCCTTGCTCATGGGAGCTAATCCGTACACCAATATTTCGTTTGAAGGTCTGCTGGAGATATTCTATAAAAATGCCTCGGATGAACAACTCAAGTTTGTTTCAGAGATTGACCGGATATCATATGAAAAACTTAATGCCAATCTAACCTTATGGGGTGATTGGAACACTAAATATCTAACCAATGTTGAATCAAAAAAAGTTGCGGTTTATTTGGGAGCAAGAAAAGATTTATTCAATCGAAGGTTGGAACGCATTGCAAAACGTGAACTAAGATGGTGTGGGACCTTGTATCCGACCCAAGCCAATGCCCAGGATGCTGAGCTATCTTTGACTGAATTCGAAGATTTTGTTTTCAACGGTTGCCTTTTGGATAAGTCGGATCCAATTAAAGAATGGCAGAAACTATCCAACCAGCAAGCAAATTTTATTAAAGAGTTAAGCAAGCGAAAACAGTTCCGGGTAAAAGCACTCGATACCGATTTGACCTTTAAGGTTGACGGCAGAAAATGGATAAATTGTGATGGGCATATGAATTTCCCGGATGGCGAAATCTTCACCTGCCCGGTCGAAGAATCGGTTGAGGGGCATATCCGTTATTCTTTCCCAGCAGTCTATCAAGGTAAAGAAGTGGAAGATGTGCGTTTAAAATTTGTTAATGGCAAAGTAACCGAAGCCAAAGCAACCAAAGGCGAAGAATACCTGAATTCAATGCTTAATACCGACCAGGGGGCAAAATATGTTGGCGAGTTTTCATTTGGCAACAATTATGGCATCCAGAAATTCATCAAGCATATCTTATTCGATGAAAAGATTGGCGGTACAATCCATATCGCGCTAGGCGCCACATTACCTGAAGCCGGCGGCAAAAATAAATCCGGCATCCATTGGGATATGGTTTGCGATTTAAGAAAAGGCAGCGAAATCTATGCGGATGGCGCATTGATTTACCAGGATGGTAAATTCCTAATTTAGGAAAAATTATTACGAAGAAATATACCGATTTTGACGATACATTTGAAAATTCCTTTATTGTTGTAATTTTATCTCTTTATCGCTATAATCCATTAAGTTATGAATATCGAAATAAAAAGGGTTGAAAACGAAAGGCAATTAGATTCATTTGTAAAATTACCGCTGAAGCTATACAAAAAAAACCCTAATTATGTCCCGCCCTTATTAAGTGATGTGAAACGAACCTTAAATCCAGGCAAAAATCCGTTCTTCAAGCATGCGGCAAGGGAACTGTTCCTTGCTCGCGAAGGTCGACACATTTTTGGTAGGATTGCCGCGATTATTGATTACAACTATATCGAATACCATAAAAGAAAAATCGGTTATTTTGGCTTCTTTGAAGTTGAAAATAATTTCGAAATTGCCAATGCTCTGCTTGATACGGCAAGAAATTGGTTAAAAGAAAAAGGGATGGTGCGGATGGCTGGACCATCCAATCCAGCCCTTTATGACGAATGCGGTCTTTTGATTGAAGGTTTTGATTCTCCGCCCATGATTAAAATGACCTACAATCCCAAATACTATATAGAATTTGTTGAGAAATATGGCATGCAAAAGGACAAGGACTTGTTTGCCTATTTGATAAGAACCGACCAACCAGCACCGGATAAGTTAAAAAGGGTTATCGAAGCGATAAAAAATAAACCAGGGTTAAAGGTAAGAAGCATAGATTTCAGCCGATTAGAAGAAGAAAAAAAGAATATTAAAGATATTTACAACAATGCCTGGTCTAATAACTGGGACTTTGCCCCGCTGACTAATGAAGAAATCGACGATATGGTCAAATTATTAAAACCTTTAGCCAAACCCGAGATAATACCATTTGTTGAAATCAATGGCGAACCGGCTGGAATGAGCATCGCTTTACCCAACTATAATGAGATACTGATAAAATTGAATGGTCAGCTCTTTCCATTTGGCATAATAACATTTCTGCTTGAGAAAGATAAGATTAAATCAGCCAGGCTTTGGGCATTAGGGGTCAAAGACAAATTCCGTAAAATGGGGCTTGATGCGCTTCTTTATTATGAAACCTTTGAAGGTGCCAAAAAACTTGGCATCGAATGGGGCGAAGTCTCCTGGATTTTAGAAGACAATATCGATATCATCCGACCTATTTTATTGTGGGGCGGCAAACTTTATAAAAAATATCGCATTTACGGAATTGATATTAAATCTTGATACAAAACTTCAAATATTCTTTCATAGTAAGCTAACGTTTAAAATGTGGCTATGAACAATTTGGTTGAAACCGCCCAAATCATTTGGCAAAATAATCAAGAAAGGGAGTATAGATGACCGGAAAAAATCTTATCGGCTATTGTGGTTTATATTGTGGTGCTTGTAGTTTCAAGGCAGCGTATGATTCAAATGATAGAAGGCATATAATGCCAATGCCGTCAAAATATGATAGATTCAAGAATGAGGAACTACGGTTTTGTCCAGGTTGCCAGTCGGATAAAATGGGTAAAGACTGTAAAATTCGCAATTGTGCGGTAAACCGAGGACTTGCCCATTGTGGTTTGTGTGCTGATTTTCCTTGTGAAATTATAACCGGTTTCAACAACGATGGCATTCCTCATCATAATGAAGCGATAAAAAACTTAAAACAGTTACGTGAGTTGGGTGATGAATCATGGTTACAGTCACAAGAAAAGCAATGGACTTGTGAATGCGGTTCAAGGTTCTCCTGGTATGTCGAGAAGTGCTTAAACTGTGCCAAAAAAAGGTTAGATTAAAAATAAATGCTAATCCAACTTCAGGTAATCAAAATTCCAGGGACACTTACCATTTTTGAAATGGAAGTTAGGCTTCCAAAGTTTACCTCGCTTTACTCAGTGGACTCTTCGAGTTTCACCTTCCTTCAGTTGGGTATTCTACAAACAGAATCTGCAGATAAAAGCAGATAAAAGTCATCTCTGCTCTCTTTGTGGTTAAAATTTTTCAGGCCTGCTTTCGATGTTCTCATAATCTGTGTGAATCCGTGTCCATCTGTGGTTATTTCTTTCATTTCATCCGCCTTAAGCGGAAAAGAAAAATTCTAATGCTTGAAATTCGTTCACTTTAAACATGAAACCGATAAACTTATAAAAAAGGAGATAAAATGCCCAAAGAAATAATAGTAAAACTACCTTATAAAACTGTTATTGAGATTCTAACAAAACTACCGCTATCTGAGATTAAGAAAATAGAACGCAAATTAGGCAAAGGTAAAAACCAAAAGGTCCCTGTCTTCAAACTTTCCGCTTCGCCTTTTTTTGGTCACAAGCCAGTTAACCTTAAAGAAACATCGGCTGAAGCGATTGATAGGATTATCGCTGAACAGACATAAGGGATGAGAAAAATCTTTGCCGATACCTCTTTTTTAGTCTCCTGCTATAATGAAACGATAAAAATCATAGGGATACACGGAATATAACAAAATCACTTGAAGGTGAGAATATTCTTTGGATTATTTCCGATTATATATTTGATGAATTCCTAACCGTCCTACTTGTAAGAAGAAATAAGCAATTTGCCATAGAAATTGGGCAAGCAATTCTCGACGACCCTAATATCAGCCTTGTAAAAATTGAAAAGGGATTTTTTAATAGAGCTTGGAAATTATTCCGTAGAAATAAAACTCAATCTTGGAGTTTTACCGACCGCACATCTTATATTCTCATCAAAAAATTAAAAATTACCGAGGCAATTTCTTTTGACAAACATTTTAAGGAATTTGGAATTAAACTGCTTGCGTGACTGACCAACTAACCCACTTCAAAATGTAAAATGGGAATAGCGACCATTTATTTATAATGGATTGAATTTCTGAGAACTTTTTATCCAATTGAGGCGGAAAGAAGAATCCGCCTTAGACGGGCTAATATTTCAAAGTCAAGACTCGACCTATTCTCCTATTGACTTCAGTTTGACTTTTGGTAAATTGAGTTTATGAATCGAGCGAAGAAGGATTCAAGAACCGCCGATAACATAGTATGTTCGACAACAGCTCAGAAATATGGGAAGGGTCCTCAGGAATCAAACGAGGTGCTTGACACTAGGAACGCAAATCACCCCTAATAGGAGAACTTTAGGGCTGGATATGGAAGAATCGATATTTAATCTAAAAACTAATAACCAATCCGCCAATGGCGGACTTAGAACTTACTTTTTTGAAATAGGAAAATAAAAATGAACAGGTTTGAGGGAAAGATAATCAGTGACCCAAGGATTTGTAGTGGCAAGCCTTGTATTAAGGGAACTCGAATTCCAGTCCACCTTATACTTGATTTATTGGCGGCTGGCGAAAGTTATGAAGGTATAATGAAAGCTTATCCAAACATCAGCAAGGAAGACATTAAAGCCTGTATTAGTTATGCCGCATTATTAGCCCAAGAAGAAGCTGGGGTGACGCCTTGAAAATTATTGCCAATGAGAATGTTTATGAACCGATAATCGAGTTTCTGAAGTCAGAAGGGCATAATGTAATAAATATCAGAAGGACTTCTCTTTCCGGCGCTACCGATGATGAGATATACGAAAAGGCAATAAAGGATAAACTCATAATTCTCACAATGGACAAAGATTTCTCCCGCATTGTGAGATTTCCACCAGAGCGATGCGGTGGAATAATTGTCGTTAAACTTTATGGAATGATAGTGGCTAAGACCACCGAAATTTTTAAGCAACACTTCAAATCTCTGGACGAGAAAAAGATAACCGGGCGTCTCGCAATTATGACCAGAGAAGGGGTTCGATTAAGAACCTCAAGAGAAGTTACAGAATGAAGTATCAATAACTAAAAATCAATCCGCCTTCGGCGGACAGCGGTTAAAATTTTTCAGGCTTGCTTTCGATGTTCTCGTAATCTGTGTCAATCTGTGGTTATTAACCTCCTCCTGTCTCCTCTGCTTTCTCTGTGCCCTCTGTGGTTAAATTTTCTTTAAAATCAGACCAGGAGGCAGCCCCCTAAGTAGCCCCCCAGACAGCCCCCTAGGCTGCCCCCGAGCCTGCTCCCTAGGTTGCCCCCTAAGTCGCTCCCTAAGCAGCCCCCTAACCTGCTCCCTAAGCCGCTCCCCAACCAGCTCCCTAAGCTGCTCCCTAAGCGACTCCCTAGGCTGCTCCCTAAGCCACCTCCTAAGCCGCTTAGGGGGTCGCCCCCTAGGCGATACCCCCTCCCTTTGACGAAAATACGATAAGCGCTTGACGAAGGACGAGTTAGAAGAAAATTTGGCTTGATTTTATCTTTAATGACAATACAATTTAAAATAGGATAATGCGTAAAATGACTTTTGTTTTTACCAAAGAAATGGCTGAACTTTTAAGAAAAATTCATGAACGGCTGGTCTGTCCCAGGCTGATGTCGCCGAAAGAAAAGAAGATATATTGATAAAATTGAAAGAAAAAATTATACTGGTCTATGATAGTTTGCGAATGAAAAGGATGCTTTAAAATATGAAAAAAGATAGCATCCAAAAGCAATGGGATAAGGCAGCCGAAGCCTGGGCTGATTTTGTCCGAACTGGCAGGGATTATTCCCGATTCGAAATGAATAACCCGGCAATGTTTAAACTGTTGGGAGACATTCGAGGAAAGAAAATCTTAGACCTGGCTTGCGGTGAAGGATATAACTCAAGAATCATGGCAAGCAAAGGGGCAAAAGTTACCGGAGT
>Ga0224506_10003485_pt1 | contig 10384 bp, 8 predicted proteins | sample SF_Jan12_sed_USG_2_FD_169108 | JGI IMG/M metagenome (GOLD analysis project Ga0224506, IMG submission 169108) | Sediment microbial communities from San Francisco Bay, California, United States - SF_Jan12_sed_USGS_8_1 | ecosystem: Environmental > Aquatic > Marine > Sediment | place: USA...
GACATCCTGCGCCTGTTGTGGGCTGGCGGTCTTGCCGGTACCGATGGCCCAAACGGGTTCATAGGCAATCACGCCTTCACCCAGGGTGGCAATGCCGACTTCATCAATGACAGCCTTGATCTGGCGGGCACAGACTTCTTCAGTCACACCCTGTTCACGTTCTTCCAGGGTTTCTCCGATACACAGAATGGGCGTTAAACCCGCCTGGTGAGCCACGGCAAACTTCTTCGCCACCAGGGCATCGTCTTCCCCGTACAGGGTACGGCGTTCTGAATGACCAACCAGGACATATTTGCAGTTGAAATCGAGCAGCATGGCCGCCGAAATTTCACCGGTAAAGGCGCCCTTGGGCTCGGTGCTCAGATTCTGACCACCCCAGGCGATGGGGGTACCGGCCAACTGGTCCGCTACCTCAGGGATATATATATAAGGTGCACAAACGGCCACTTCTGCGACATTGACATTGCCTATACCGGCTTTGATACCATCCAGCAGTGCCTTGTTATCACTACGGGAACCGTTCATTTTCCAGTTACCGGCAATCAGTGGTTTACGCATCTTATTTCTCCCTCACCCTTCATTCTTAGACTTGAAAATAGCGCGAAAGAATACCCTTGCAGCGACCAGAAATCAATGCGCCAGCCGGTAAATGGGACTGAATATGGTAATGTTATGTCAGGAAACGGCTTGCCGGACCACTTCGGCAAGTCCATCGGCAACAGACTGGACCTTTTGTTGATCCCGGCCTTCAACCATAACCCGGATCAAGGGCTCTGTCCCTGAGGCACGCAGTAGCACCCGACCGGCACCGTTTAGCTCCGCTTCAGCCTCCGCCACAGCCGTTTTCACTGGTGGCTGGTCACAGACATTGATGCGACTTGTCATTTTGATATTGACCAGCGTTTGCGGGTATTTGGACACCCCATCCAGCAATTCACGTAATGATTTCTGCTGGTTGATCATCGCCGCCAGCACCTGCAGGGCTGAAATCAGGCCATCACCGGTACTGGTACGATCCAGACAGATGATGTGTCCGGAAGATTCACCGCCCAGAATCCAGCCCTTCTCTTTGAGCATTTCCATAACATAGCGGTCACCGACACCCGCACGGGCAAAGGGAATGCCGGCCTCTGTCAGGGAATGTTCCAGTCCCAGATTGGTCATCAGCGTCCCGACGACACCACCATTCAGACTATCCCCAGCCTGACGATCGCGGGCAATGACATACAGTAACTCATCACCATCAACAAGCTTACCGGTATTATCCACCATGACCACACGATCAGCATCACCATCAAGAGCAATGCCCAGATCGGCCTGCTCTTTCAATACGGTCTCCTGCAGGATCGCAGGTTTGGTGGAACCGGCATCCACATTGATATTCAAGCCGTCCGGCTTGATACCGATGGCGATAACATCTGCCCCCAATTCTTTTAAGACGTTGGGCGCAACCCAATAACCGGCACCGTGTGCGCAATCAATAACAATCTTCAGCCCCTTCAGGCTGGCGGCATAGGGAATGGTGCTTTTGCAAAATTCGATATAGCGACCTTCGGCATCCTTGACCCGCACAGCCTTGCCAAGTCTGGCGGAGTCATTACACACCATGTCCTTTTCCAGCTCGGCCTCGATGGCCTGCTCAACCTCATCCGGTAGCTTGGTGCCATCGGCGGAAAAAAACTTGATTCCATTATCATAATAGGGATTGTGCGAGGCACTGATCACGATACCGGCTCGGGCATGCAGGGTACGGGTCAGATAAGCGATAGCTGGGGTTGGCATCGGCCCCAGTAAATAGATATCCACACCGGCGGCTGACAGGCCCGCTTCCAGGGCAGATTCGAACATATAACCTGAAATACGCGTATCCTTGCCGATGATCACCTTACCGCCATCGCTGCCGGCCAACACCTTGCCTGCGGCCCAGCCAAGTTTGAGCATAAAATCAGGTGTGATGGGGAATGTCCCCACTTTGCCCCGAATACCATCCGTTCCAAAATATTTACGCGTCATCATTGTTCCCTTACAGCTTATGGTGCCAGGTTCATAGCCTGGCATATCTTTATTGCATCCATGGTGGCGGCAACGTCGTGCGTCCGAATAATGGATGCGCCATTACAGATGGCCATTGTTGTTAGTGCAAGACTACCATACAAACGATCATCCACGTCTTTACTAAGTATATGTCCAATTGTTGATTTTCGCGAAACACCCACCAGAATTGGCAGGCCATAATCCATAAATTGTCCAAGATGCTTTATCAAACTCAGGTTATGTGCGGGAGTTTTGCCAAAACCAAAGCCGGGATCAAGTACGATGTTGTCACGTTTAATCCCAGCCTTTAGGCAGGCATTCATTCTATTCTCAAAAAATTTATTTATGTCTTCTATCAAATTTTTATATGCCGGTGACTGCTGCATGGTGCGAGGTTCCCCCTGCATATGCATGAGGCAAACCGGCACATCCAGCTCAGCCGCTGTGGCAAGCGCGCCTTCAGCCCTGAGCGCATAGACATCATTAATCATATTTGCCCCGGCCTGGACAGCACGGCGCATCACCTCAGGTTTGCTGGTATCAATGGAAATGGGGATATCCGATTCCCGGCGAATCGCCTCAATCACAGGAATAACCCGGCTCAACTCGTCTGCCGCGTTGATGGATTCAGCACCAGGACGCGTCGACTCACCACCGATGTCTATCAGCGCCGCCCCTTCGGCCTGCATTTGCCTGGCCCGGGCAAGGGCGGTATCAGGTGATATAAATTTGCCACCATCGGAAAATGAATCGGGTGTCACATTAAGGATCCCCATGACACAGGGACTGGAAAGTGCGATGAATTTATCGCTAGTTGGGAATTGCAGCGTCATGCAGTTTATATTTAAGCAGGTATCCGGTCGGCTTTACACACGTTTAATGAACAAGACGAGAAACTGAATGCCGGGACGGTAAGCACATGCCCCGCAAGTGCGGGGCATGGTCTGGATAAACAGGTGTTTACTGCTTAATGCTCACTCGCAGGTTTGCCCAGGGAACCTTTGTCTTTACCATCCTGCTTGTTCTCACCCTCGGCACTGGAACTTGAACTGCCACTGGTTGGATGATCATCCCAGTCTTTGGGTGGTCGCGGTGAATTGCCTGACATAATATCGTCGATCTGTTCCTTATCGATGGTCTCATACTTGATCAGGGCATCGGCCATACAATGCAGCTTGTCCATGTTCTCGGTAAGTATGCTATTGGCACGTTCATAGTTACGATCAACAATGGCGCGGATCTCTTCATCAATAATGTGCGAGGTTTCGTCTGATACGTTCTTGTGCTGGGTCACCGAATGCCCAAGAAAAACTTCTCCCTCTTCTTCGCTGTAGGTCATGGGGCCAAGACGTTCAGACAGACCCCACTTGGTGACCATACTGCGCGCCAGTTCAGTAACCCGATGGATATCATTTGAGGCACCGGTGGTGACTTTGTCTTTACCGAAGATCATTTCCTCCGCCAGACGCCCGCCAAACAGGCTGGAGATCTGGCTTTCCAGCCGTTCCTTGCTGTAGCTATAACGATCTTCCACCGGCAGGAACATGGTGATACCCAGTGCCCGTCCGCGGGGAATGATCGATACCTTATACACCGGATCGTGTGACGGTACCGACAGACCGACGATGGCATGTCCGGCTTCGTGATAGGCCGTGAGTTTTTTCTCATCCTCACTCATGACCATGGACTTGCGTTCTGCCCCCATGAGGATCTTGTCCTTGGCCTTTTCAAATTCTTCCATTTCCACCAGGCGCTTGTTAGCCCGGGCAGCAAACAGCGCGGCCTCATTCACCAGATTGGCGAGGTCAGCACCGGAAAAACCGGGGGTGCCACGGGCAATAATCCGTGGCTCGACGTTATCTGAAATGGGCACCTTGCGCATATGAACCTTGAGGATCTGCTCACGACCACGCATGTCGGGTAACGGCACCACGACCTGGCGGTCAAAGCGACCAGGCCGTAACAGGGCCGGGTCGAGGACGTCAGGTCGATTGGTCGCGGCGATCACAATGACGCCCTCATTACCTTCAAAACCGTCCATTTCCACCAGTAACTGATTAAGGGTTTGTTCACGTTCATCATGCCCACCACCCAGGCCGGCACCACGGTGACGACCCACGGCATCGATTTCATCGATGAAAATGATACAGGGGGCGTGTTTTTTGGCCTGTTCGAACATATCACGCACTCGGGATGCACCCACACCAACGAACATTTCCACAAAGTCGGAGCCAGAAATGGTAAAGAAGGGCACCTTGGCCTCGCCGGCAATGGCCTTGGCCAGCAGGGTTTTACCGGTACCGGGTGACCCCACCATCAGTACACCACTTGGAATCTTGCCCCCCAGTTTCTGGAACTTGCCTGGATCGCGCAGAAACTCAACCAGCTCGGCCACTTCTTCCTTGGCCTCATCGACACCGGCCACGTCACTAAAGGTGATCTTAACCTGATCTTCGCCCAGCATACGGGCACGGCTCTTGCCAAAGGAGAGGGCTCCCCGACCACCGCCGCCGCCCTGCATCTGGCGCATAAAAAAGATCCACAGGCCAATGATCAACAGGAAAGGGAACCAGGAAATGAAAATCTGGGTCCAGATCGATTGCTCGATTGGTTTACCAATGATTTTGACCCCATGTTTCATGAGATCGCCAATCATGGCAGTGTTATCTGTTTCGGGGCTGAAAGTTGTAAAACGCGTATTACTGCTCGTCGTACCGGTAATGGTCCGACCCTGGATCTGAACCTCGCTGACCTGGCTCTGTTTTACGCTCTCGATGAAATCAGAATAAGCCACTCTGGTTTCCGCTTTTTGCGTACTCAGGTTATTGAAGACCGACATGAGGATAACGGCAACAATCACCCATAGAATGATATTTTTAGTTAAATCGTTCAAGATAATCCCTCTACAACTTTCGTGTGACCCGTCGGCCCTTCAAACTATTATAGTGCCTGCTTACGAGCCCTGGCCAGTAAATAGACCTCACGAGAACGAGGTCTTGAGGCCTTGGGCTTTCTCACAGTAACACTCTTAAAATAACTGCGCAATTCTCTCAAGTATTGATCAAAGCCTTCGCCCTGAAATACTTTGACAAGAAATACCCCTTCTTTGTTCAATACTTTTCTGGCCATATCCAGAGCCAGCTCGGCCAGATACATCGCCCGCGGCTGATCGACAGCCTTCATGCCACTGATATTGGGCGCCATATCCGACATTACAAGGTCTGCCTTGGCATTTCCCAGGGATTCCAGCAAATGGTTAAGGACAGCGTCCTCTCGAAAATCCCCCTGGATAAACTCGACATCAGCAAGGGCATCCATCGGCAGGACATCGGTGGCCACGACGCGTCCCTTCCCCTTCAGCCGCAGACTGGCAATCTGGCTCCAGCCACCAGGGGCCGCGCCCAAATCGACGATGGTCATATCAGGCTTGAGCAGGCGATCCTTTTCATCAATTTCCAGTAATTTGTAAACTGCACGGGAACGATAGCCTTCTTTCTGGGCACGCTGGACGTAAACATCATCAAAATGTTCCTTTAACCAGCTTTTACTTTGCTTTGAACGCGCCATGAGGTGGTATGATCCGCTGCCTGAATAGAGGTTATTTTATGCCATTGAATGAGAAACAAAAACGTCATTTACGCGGTTTGCTGCATCAGCGCAAACCCGTGGTCATTATCGGCGGTGCCGGTCTGACCGAAAACGTCATGGTGGAAATCGACGGTGCCCTGTCACACCATGAACTTGTCAAGGTGAAGGTCAATGCCGATGACAAAGCCGCACGTACGGCCATGATCCAACAAATCGGCCAACAAACCAGAAGTGAACTGGTGCAAACCATTGGTCACACCGCCTCATTTTATCGCCAGGCGGAACAACCCAAAATTACTTTTCCAAATAAATAGATTCTCACCAGACAGTCACCAGGATGCCCGGCTTTGATAAATTAATCAGGAAAATTATCCTGTTAAGCTGGCGACCGGCTGGTTAGCGTGCTTTTTCAGAAAGACCAAACACAACCAGAACCAAACCCGCCAGGCTGTTGAGCATGAACAGGATAGAAGAAACGCCATGCAATCGGCCAAACTGGCCGGCGGCCTCACCGGTTAAACCGCCGGCTTTCAGTTCGACCATCATTGGTTGCAGGACAAACTGGCCGATAATCACGATGACCAACATGGCGATGAGTACCAGCACACGCCACTGCAGCCAATTTGCAAATCCATGGCGATATAACATGCTGGTCAATAAAAGGATGCCACACAGCAGACCGATGTAACTCATAATAGTGAAGAGCTGCCCGGCAACATTGCCCGCGAGCTGGCGGTCCAGCATTTTGAACAATACCGGCACAACCACATAACCCATGATCCACATACCGCCAACCCACAGGGTCAATAAGATTCGTTCCGAGATCATATGCATGGCTATGTTATTGTCGTTAGATAAAAGAGTATGTCCTCAGGACACCGGGTAAACTTATTGATGTCCTGGGCTGAAATTAAATATATTTAACCGAAACGATTTCATATTCACGCACACCACCCGGTGCATTGACATCCACTTCATCACCTTCATTCTTGCCAATCAGGGCGCGGGCAATGGGAGAAGAGACCGCGATGCGGTTCTGTTTGATATCTGCTTCAAGATCACCGACGATCTGATAAGTTACGTTCTTATCTTCACCAATATCATACAGTTCGACGGTGGCCCCGAACACAACGCGGCTACCGGCATTGGCGCCCACAGCCTTAACATCGATAACCTCAGCATTGGACAGCGCTGCTTCGAGTTCCTGAATACGGCCTTCCATAAAACTCTGTTGTTCACGTGCCGCGTGATATTCCGCATTTTCTTTCAGATCGCCATGCTCACGGGCATCAGCAATGGCCTGCACAACCTTGGGCCGGTGTACACCCTTCAGTTCCTTGAGTTCCGCCTTAAGACGTTCAGCCCCTGCGGCTGTCATCGGGGGTCTGCTGCTCATGCTGATATCTCCTGGTGTAAATCCTGTAAACGGTTCACTTCACTCATGTCCTTTTCCTGCAATGCAATACAAATCGCCTCACCACCGGCCAGGGTTGTAGTATACGCCACCTTATGCTGCAGGGCATTACGTCGAATGGTATAGGAATCAGCGATAGCCTGTGGTCCTTCTGTAGTATTTATGATCAGATTGATTTCATCGTTCTTGATCATATCCACAATATGTGGTCGACCTTCTGTTACCTTGTTCACAACCTGATTGGCAATACCGGCTTTATCGAGTACAGCAGATGTACCTCTGGTGGCGACAATAGTAAAGCCAACTTCAACCAGTCCCCTGGCAATAGCGGCGATACCCGGCCTGTCTGCTTCTCGTACACTTAAAAATGCCATACCGCTTTGCGGCAGGCTGCTACCTGCGGCGATCTGTGATTTACCAAAGGCCTCACCAAAACTTCTGCCGACACCCATCACTTCACCAGTTGATTTCATTTCCGGTCCCAGAATGGTATCCACTCCCGGGAACTTGATGAACGGGAACACGGCTTCTTTTACTGAATAGTATTCCGGAATGATCTCTTTGGTGAAGTTCTGTTGTTTAAGTGTCTGCCCAACCATGCAACGCGCAGCCACCTTGGCCAGTTGCTTGCTCGTGGCCTTGGAAACGAAGGGCACAGTACGTGAGGCACGAGGGTTTACTTCCAGCACATACACCGTGTCACCCTGTGCCGCAAACTGTGTATTCATCAAACCGACCACGTTCAAACCTTTGGCCATCTTGACGACTTGTTCGCGCATATCATCCTGTACGGCCTTGGACAAATTATAGGGCGGTAATGAACAGGCTGAATCACCGGAATGCACACCCGCCTGCTCGATATGCTGCATGATGCCGCCGATCACCACATCTTCACCATCACAGATCGCATCAACATCAACTTCAATGGCATCGTCCAGAAAACGATCCAGCAACACCGGTGATTCATTTGACACCTTGACGGCGTCAGTCATGTAACGATTCAATTGCTCTTCGTTATAAACAATCTCCATGGCCCGACCACCCAGTACATACGATGGACGTACGACTAATGGGTAACCGATTTCTTCAGCCAACTTAACAGCCTCTGTTTCATTACGTGCGGTGCGATTGGGGGGTTGTTTCAAACCCAGATCGTTTAACAGCTTCTGGAAACGTTCGCGGTCTTCGGCAAGGTCGATCGAATCCGGTGTCGTACCAATAATCGGTGCACCAGCCGCTTCCAGATCACGCGCCAGTTTCAAGGGGGTTTGACCACCGTACTGCACAATGATGCCTTTTGGCTTTTCCAGATCGACTAATTCGAGTACGTCTTCCAGTGTCAGTGGTTCGAAATACAGGCGATCAGAGGTATCGTAGTCAGTGGAAACTGTTTCCGGGTTACAGTTAACCATAATGGTTTCATAACCGTCTTCGCGCATGGCCAGGGCTGCATGCACACAGCAGTAATCAAATTCAATACCCTGTCCGATACGATTGGGTCCACCACCAAGCACCATGATCTTTTCTTTATTAGTCGGCTCGGCCTCGCATTCCTGTTCATACGTGGAATACATATAGGCGGTGCTGGTGGCAAATTCCGCCGCGCAGGTATCGACTCGTTTATAAACCGGACGCACACCAACACTGTGGCGATGGGCACGAAATTCATTTTCACTGACAGCCAATAATTTAGCCAGGCGGCGATCGGAAAAACCTTTACGTTTTAGATGACGCACACGTCTTTCATCCAGCGCCTGCATACCCTGTTGCTTCACTTCGGCTTCCAACTGGATGAGTTCTTCAATCTGCACCAGGAACCAGGGATCAATTTTGGTTAATTCAAAAATGTCATCAACACTCAGGCCCGCACGAAAGGCATCGGCCAGATACCAGATGCGATTGGCGCCGGGGATCCGCAATTCCTGGCGTATGGTATCCATGGCGCCTTCAGCAGTGAAATCAATGATTTCATCAAAACCATCGACACCGGTTTCCAGACCACGCAAGGCCTTCTGCAGTGATTCCTGCTGGGTACGACCAATGGCCATGACTTCACCCACGGATTTCATCTGTGTCGTCAGGCGGGCATCGGCCCGGGGAAATTTTTCAAAGGTAAAACGCGGTATCTTGGTAACAACGTAATCGATACTCGGCTCGAATGAAGCCGGGGTGGCACCGCCGGTGATCTCGTTCTGTAATTCATCCAGGGTATAACCCACCGCCAGTTTGGCCGCCACCTTGGCAATCGGAAATCCGGTGGCCTTGGAGGCCAGTGCCGATGAGCGAGATACCCGCGGGTTCATCTCGATGATAATCATGCGGCCGTTTTCAGGATTGATCGCGAACTGAACATTGGAGCCGCCGGTGTCCACACCGATTTCGCGCAACACCGCCAGGGAGGCATCACGCATGATCTGGTATTCCTTGTCGGTCAGGGTCTGGGCCGGCGCGACCGTGATCGAGTCACCAGTATGGACGCCCATGGGATCAAAGTTTTCGATGGAGCAGATGATAATGCAGTTGTCTTTGCGATCCCGCACGACTTCCATTTCGTATTCTTTCCAACCAAGAATGGATTCTTCGATCAACAGTTCATTGGTCGGTGAGAGATCAAGTCCGCGTTCACAGATCTCAACAAACTCTTCCTTGTTATAGGCGATTCCACCGCCGCTACCGCCCATGGTGAAGGAGGGACGAATAACGGTTGGAAAGCCGACAGTGGCCTGCACCTGAAAGGCTTCTTCCATGGAATGGGCAACCGCCGCCTCAGGCATATCCAGGCCAATCTTTTGCATAGCCGTGCGGAAACGATCCCGATCTTCAGCCTTGTCGATGGCATCCTTGCTGGCGCCGATCATTTCCACGCCGTGTTTTTTCAACACGCCAACCCGGTCCAGGTCCAGCGCGCAGTTTAACGCCGTCTGACCGCCCATGGTTGGCAGTAGTACATCGGGTTTTTCCTTCTCAATAATCTTTTCAACGACCTGCCAGGTAATGGGTTCGATATAGGTCGCATCGGCCATTTCCGGGTCAGTCATGATGGTCGCAGGATTGGAGTTCACCAGGATCACCCGGTAGCCTTCTTCCTTCAACGCCTTGCAGGCCTGGGCACCGGAGTAATCAAACTCACAGGCCTGCCCGATGACGATTGGGCCGGCGCCGATAATGAGAATGGATTTTATGTCTGTTCTTTTTGGCATAGCGTTTTAATAACCGACTGGGATTAACTTTTCTGATTTTCAATCAGTTCGATGAAATGATCGAATAGCGGTGCCACATCATGTGGCCCGGGACTCGCCTCCGGATGGCCCTGAAAACTGAAGGCCGGGATATCGGTTCGTTCCACAC
>Ga0224506_10003486_pt1 | contig 10381 bp, 10 predicted proteins | sample SF_Jan12_sed_USG_2_FD_169108 | JGI IMG/M metagenome (GOLD analysis project Ga0224506, IMG submission 169108) | Sediment microbial communities from San Francisco Bay, California, United States - SF_Jan12_sed_USGS_8_1 | ecosystem: Environmental > Aquatic > Marine > Sediment | place: USA...
CACTCGTTGGCTACCCTGGTTATGGCTGATTTGTGTTACCTTGTTTGGGTTTGGCCTTTATCAGGGACTGTTAAATTCTGTTGCTGATTATCAGCAAGGCGAAACCGTTCGAATTATGTATCTTCATGTGCCAACGGCTTTTGCATCCATGATGTTTTATGTCACTATGGCTGTAGCGGCCGCAGTAGGTTATATCTGGCGTATGAAAATGGCACATATGGTTGCGATAAGTGTCGCGCCAGTTGGTGCTGCCATGACTTTTCTGGCATTGGCAACCGGTTCCTTGTGGGGACAGCCAACCTGGGGAACCTGGTGGGTATGGGATGCGAGACTGACTTCAGAATTGATTTTATTATTTCTCTATCTAGGTTTTATCGCCTTACATCAATCATTTGAGGACAGAGAAGTAGGAGATAGAGCCGCTGGAGTGTTGGCAATGGTAGGTGTGATTAATGTTCCTATTATTCATTACTCGGTTTATTGGTGGAACTCACTTCATCAGGGTGCAACCGTTTCCAAATTAGATAAACCATCACTGGATCCTTCCATGTTAAGTGCTTTGATGTATATGCTTTTAGCTGTTATCTTATTTTGCAGCATCATCATAATTATGAGATTGAGAAACGAAATATTAAGTCGTGAACAAGGTAAACAATGGATTAAAGAGGTGTTATGATGGCTGAGATTTTAAGTAGTCTGGATTTTGGTAAACATAATTTTTATATTTGGACCAGTTATGCACTGGCGCTGATTGTTTTTGTCATATTGTTTTTAATGGTCAAGTCGCAAAACAAAAGTTTGACCAGACAACTTAAAAGACAACATACATTGGAATCAGTTGAGCACAATAAAGAAACTTCAAAAGCGGAAAAGAAATGATGAAACCTCATAGAAAACGTCGATTAACTTTTATACTTTTTATTGTCCTTGGTTTGGGGGCAACCACAGCGTTGGTTTTATTCTCCCTGAGCTCCAACATTAATCTCTTTTATCAGCCATTAGACATTGCTCAAGGTAAAGCTCCGACAAATGTATTGATTCGGGTTGGTGGTCTTGTTGTGCCTGGTAGCGTTCAAAGAAGTGATGAAGATCTAAACTCAAGATTTCAATTAACTGACAATGCCGAGTGTGTATGGGTTAGTTTCAATGGTATTTTGCCTGATTTATTCAGAGAAGGGCAAGGAATAGTCTCTCTTGGAAAATTACAGGAAAATGGTGAATTTGTTGCGTCAGAAGTACTTGCAAAGCATGATGAAAATTATATGTCTAAAGAAGTTGCTGATGCGGTTAAAAATGCCGAGGCTGAAGCCAAGGCCAGAGATAAAAAAGAGGACTTATGCTCCCCGAAATAGGTAATTTAGCACTGGCCTTCGCTTTGGGCATGGCCGTCATTCAGTTTATCGTTCCATTAGTTGGATTGGCTAATAATCAATGGCGTTTGGTATTGTTAGCCAAACCTGCTGCTATCGCACAATTCTCTTTTACCACGCTTTCCTTTGTCTGTTTGGCGCTTTCTTTTTACTGGAATGACTTTTCGGTAGCTTACGTTGCCAACCATTCAAATCGTGAATTGCCCGTTATATACAGGTTAGGGGCGACCTGGGGTGGACACGAAGGCTCACTGTTGCTTTGGGTTTTCCTGCTTGCTGCATGGACTTTTGCGGTAACCAGTTTAAGTAAATCATTACCCGCAATGACGCGCTCAACTGTTTTGGCGGTTTTGGGTGGCGTTTCGGTTGGATTTTTGAGTTTTATTCTTTTTACTTCAAACCCGTTTGATCGATTGTTGCCAATTTACCCTCTGGAAGGCAGTGATCTGAACCCGTTATTACAAGACCCCGGTATGGTGTTCCACCCTCCATTGCTTTACATGGGCTATGTGGGTTTCTCTGTAGCCTTTGCCTTTGCCATTGCTGCATTGATCGAAGGTCGTGTTGATTCACTTTGGGCTCGCTGGGTTCGTCCCTGGACACAGGCTGCGTGGATGTTTTTAACCCTTGGTATCGCTGCTGGTAGCTGGTGGGCTTATTATGAGCTTGGCTGGGGTGGTTGGTGGTTCTGGGACCCGGTTGAAAATGCCTCATTTATGCCTTGGTTAATTGGCACAGCATTGCTGCATTCTCTTGCTGCAACCGAGAAAAGAGGCGTATTTAAAGCCTGGACGACCTTGTTGGCAATTTCGGCATTCAGTTTTAGTTTATTAGGTACATTTTTGGTGCGTTCCGGTGTTTTAACTTCGGTTCATGCCTTTGCCAATGATCCTGTTCGTGGTACTTATATTCTGATATTTTTGTTGGTAATTGTTGGTTCTTCATTGGCGTTATTTGCTGCTAGAGGTTCAAAGGTTTCAGTAACAGGCTGGTTTAATTTCCTATCCAGAGAATTTCTCTTTTTGATTAATAATTTAATTCTCGCTGTCGTGACAATTACGGTATTGCTTGGGACACTTTATCCCATTATTACCGAACTCATGTCGATAGAAGATATGTCTGTGGGAGAACCTTATTTTGATACGGTGTTTACTATTTTGATGACACCACTGATCTTTTTGATAGGCATAGGACCTATTATCAATTGGCGAAGCCACAAAATGTCAGATTTAATCAAGCGAACCCGCTGGGCATTTGCTGCTTCCATCATTTTGGCATTCTTGCAAGCGTTCATGGCTCAGGATCGTTCATTGGTTGATCAATTCCAGATTTTTATTGGTATATTTCTTGTCTTTTGGGTCATTATTCTGAATTTCTCTGACTGGTGGAAGAGAAGTTATCGTGGCAAGTCTTTAACAGGTTTATTCCGACGAGTCAGCCTGAGCTCTATGGCAATGTACACAGCGCATATCGGTCTTGCTATTGTTACTATTGGTGTCGTGTTATCTTCTAATCTCTCAATCGAAAAAAATGTCCGTTTTGGTGTTGGAGATTCCCATGATGTTGCTGGATACGAATTTCGCTTTGACAAAATGTCTGAAGTTAGTGGCCCCAATTATGATGCATTAAGAGGTTATTTCACTGTTAGTCAAAATGGAAATGATATTGCTGTTCTACATCCGGAAAAAAGGCAATATAGAGCTTCTGGCCAACAGATGACAGAAGCCGGAATAGATTCTACTTTAACTCGTGACCTTTATGTTGCGCTCGGTGACCAACTGCCACATAGTGATGACTGGGCAGTCAGAGTCTACGTTAAGCCTTATATATACTGTTTGTGGTTGGGTAGTATTCTGATGGCATTGGGTGGATTACTTGCAATGATGGACAAGCGTTACCGAAAGAAAAACAGAATTATTAAAGAGGACGCTGATGAATAAGCAATTATTATGGTTGCCCTTTGCGGCTTTTATTATTCTCGGATTAATCCTTTATAGTGGTATCGGAAAGGATCCGACCAAGCTTGATTCCAGGCTGATAGGTAAGGCGATACCAGCTTTTAGCAAGTCATTGTTGTTGTCAGATCAAACCATTACTGAAAAGGATATAAAAGGTCCGGCCCTGATTAATGTTTTTGCCAGTTGGTGTCCCGCTTGTTATAGCGAGCATCCTTATTTGATGGAATTATCAGCAAAAGAGAAAGTGGTGATCTACGGTTTAAACTACAAGGATGACAAACAGGATGCGCTTAAATTTATCGACAGACTGGGCAATCCTTATAATATGATTATCTTTGATAATAATGGCAGGCTTGGTATTGATTTGGGCGTTTATGGAGCACCCGAAACCTTTGTTGTAGATAAAAGTAACACTATTGTTTATCGTCATGTCGGTGAGGTAAACGAAAGAGTCTGGACAAACATTATTTTACCTAAAATGTTGGGAACTGAAGGGCAATAAAATTAATTTAAGGAATTATTTGCTATGAAAAAACTGCTCGTCACCTTTTTTATATTGTTGGTTATTTTACCCCAGACAGCTTTTTCTGTGATTTCAGTTTATCAGTTTGATGATCCGGCTAAAGAAGCGAGATTTAATCAATTGGTTAATGAATTGCGTTGTCCAAAATGCCAAAACAATAATCTGGCAGATTCAAACTCTGAACTATCTATTGATTTAAAGGATATTATTTATGAAAAGGTTCAGGCAGGTGAATCAGATGAGCAAATTCTGGTTTATCTAAAAGACAGATATGGTGATTTTATCAGCTACAACCCACCGGTTAAACCTTCAACATGGTTGTTATGGTACGGGCCATTTGTATTTTTGCTGATTGGTGGGTTTTTCCTGTATCGATTCCAGTCAAGTCATAGGCAAGATACTCAGGATCAGCAAAATGATGAGCAGCAAGCAAATTCGATGCTGGAACAATGGGCAAAAGAAGCTAAAGATCAGGAAACAAAGTAATTCAGATTAACTGGATTAAAATGAGCGAGAGCAAAAGACTATGCTATTAACATTTGTATTATTTTTACTTATCAGTTTGGTATTTTTGACGCCAAGCATGCTGTTTTCGCAAAAGCAGGAACTGCAATCTGTTGAAGAGTCATTGTCCAATCGAATGGATCAGCTTAAACAGGCCTATCAACAACAAACCCGTGAATTGGCCAAACGTCTGGAAATGGGAGATCTTGATCAGGAAGAATGGCAGCAAATGACAGATGAGCTGGATAAAGATACTGCAGCATCTATCGCCTCGACCCAGAAAGCTGGCAGTGAAAAGCAGATCCATCCATCTGTTCCCATATTTATTCTTTTGACGCTGGTGTTAGGTATCTCGGCAGGAATAACAAACTACTTCACCGCTAGTTGGTCCGAAGCTGAAAGGAAATCGTCAATATTGTCGGCTCTTGAGAGTAATGATAATTTGATTGCCGAGCTATCAGAAAATCTGCAGAAAAAACCGGAAAGAAAAGCGTTTGAGGATTTGTATTTGGCCCTGCGAGCTTCCCTTGAGATGGATATTAACAACACTAAATCATGGCGAAGTCTTGCCATGTTTTACTCTCAAATTGGTGATTTGAAAACAGCTGTTTCCGCTATTCAAAAAGCAATGGCTCTGGAACCAGACAATGTTGAAGTCAAACTGGAGTTAGCCAAAATATATGCCCGTACGAATCATGCGGAAGATTTGGCTGAATCGAATAGAATACTGATGTCAGTGATAAAACAAAATCCACAGCATGAAGGTGCATTGATGATGTTGGGTTTCAATGCATTGAATTCAGGACAGTTTCAACAAGCAATAGATGCCTGGACGCTGGTGTTAAAAAATCGTGACCCTTCATCATCATCCTACAAAATGCTGGAAAGCAGTATTGAGTTTGCCAAAAAGCAACTATTGGTAGCAAAGCAGCATCCGCAGTCCAACAATCAGGTTGAAGAAGCTTTGCTGGATAACAAACATATCAAAGTGGATCTGGATATTTCTCAAAACCTGAGTAGCAAACTTTCAGGTAATGAAGTGTTGTTTATTTTTGCAATTGCGGAAAATGGTCCCAAATTTCCGGTTGCTGTAGCCAGAATGACAGTTTCTGAAATTCCGGAATTCATTACACTGTCAGATGCCAATGCCATGCAAGCTGAGTATGCTATGTCAAAGTTTGCCAGTGTCAAGGTAAGTGCCAAAATTTCAATGACAGGCAATGCTACTGATAAAACAGGTGATTTGATTACTGATGAAGTTATAGTCAAGGCTCCCTATGCAGGGCAATCAATTACGTTAACATTTAAATAGTAGTCGCTTGTTATTCTTGCAGATCAATTCGCATTGATAGATCCAGCGCCTTGATATTTTTGGTCAGGGCGCCAACAGAAATGTAATCTACTCCGGTTTCTGCAACCTCTGCAATGCTATCAATACAAATATTACCGGATGCTTCCAGTTTGGCCTGGTTTGAATGTGAATTTCTTATTCTGATTGCTTCTTGCATATCTGTTAGTGAGAAATTATCCAGCATAATTACCTGTGCCATGCCATCAAGAGCCTGATGTAGCTCATTCAAGTTTTCCACTTCTATTTCCAGTAATTTATCAGGATGCTGTGAAATTGCCAGAGATAGAGCTTGTCCAATGCCTCCACAACTGATGATGTGGTTTTCCTTAATTAAATAGGCGTCATGCAACCCTAATCGGTGATTGGTTCCACCACCGCAAGCAACCGCATATTTTTGACCAAATCGCATTCCTGGAATCGTTTTACGGGTATCCAGTAACTGACATTTAGTGTGCTTGATTTTTGCAGCGTATTGATGTGTTACCGTGGCAGTTGAAGATAAGGTTTGAAGAAAGTTCATGGCGCTTCTTTCGCCTGTTAGTATCTTTCTGGCATTGCCTGATAATTGACAGATTATATCGTTTGTTTGACAGATATCCCCATCATTTTTATGCCACGTTATTTCGACATCACTTCCAAGTAAGCGAAAAATTTCGTCAAACCATTTTTGTCCGCAAACAACACCTGATTCTCTGGAAATCAGTTTAGCTGTTGCTTCTCTATTTATATCTATCAAGGATGCCGTGATATCTTCATTTCCCTCGCCGCCAAGATCTTCAAGCAGGGCATTACGACAGGCTGAATTTATTTCCCTATCTAGTTGTTCGGAGTATTTGGAAAAATTTGGCATGATGGCAGGTCGATAGTTAATATTAGTGTGTTTGTCTTAAAGTAAGCTGATTTCCCTTTTGGTGATATTCCAGTTGGTTTAAAACACTCATTCCCAACAGAATTTCATCACCTTCCATATTGGGTGCAATTGAGGCTTCGACATTATGTAAAACAATGTCGCCAATTGCGAGCTTTTTTATCGTTGTTTCATAGGAACGGCTCGTACCATTAGCTGTATGGCTATAGAAACTTTGTCCTCTTTGAAGACCCAATTTCTTTTCAAGTTCGCCAGGAATTGCAACATAAGTTGCGCCAGTATCAATCATAAAAACTGATTCAATATTATTGATTTCACCAGAAGTGACATAGTGTCCGTAACGATTACGTACCAGAATGACTTCAGAATAAGCTGAGTCCTTATAACTGGCAGGTTGCTGGTTAGGGTTATTTTGTTTTTCTTCCAGAATGCCAAAGAGTGAAGTCATCAGCACTAACGCAATTATCCAGGCAATTATCATCATGGTGTTGCCTGTTGAGCGTGCAGGATCGTATTGATTATCAGGGTCTTGATTATCAAATGAATTAATATTGTCTATATTATTTTGATCAGTATTTTTGTGATTATTATCTTGTTGATTCATCGGCATTTTAACAAAAAACAAAAGACATCAGATTGTTTAATGTTACATGGATAGTATTTTAACTTCCAGCAGCAAATATAAAAATATAGCATCAAGCCAAATTTTTACTATACTTAATAGTGAATAACTAACTGATAAACAAAGAAAATATCTCATTAGTCAATAAGATTAATTTGTAATGAATAATTCATTACGAGTAGTAAACATTTGAACATATGTTCTTGAATAAATTTTGGCGGTACTTGCAGTGACAGATTATGAAAAGCAAGATAAGAACATCGTTAGTCAGCAATCTGAGTTGCAACAGAAATCGGATGGATTAGTAGAAAATTCAGTTTCGGTTGCAGAAACAAGTATCTCACTAAAATCATTAATCAAGTTATTGGGTCACAATAATCTTGATGATAAAAATGATCAGGTTAGTGATGAGCTATTAATTGGTTGTCTAACGCGACTTCATAAAAAAGTTTACCGTAATCAAATTGAAATTCAGAATATCAATCTAAAAAACTTAATCAAGGATGAGCTTGCATTTGAATTGGGTGTTAGTTCGGAAAGTTTTTTATTCAAGCAATACCACAATGATATTCTTGATTTAATGTTGCTTTTTTTTGATATAGTTGAAAAAAATCAAATTCTTAAAATTGAAACACGTAATCTTATAAAACAAACCAGAATTGCCATCATAAAATCAGTTTATCTGGAAGATAGTTTCTTTAGTAATACTGAGCACTGTGCAAGAAGATTAGTTAATTTGATAGCTGAGATAGCCTGTTTGTGTTCTACAGAAAACAAATATTCAAATGAATTACTTAAAGTTTTGCATCATGTGATAGAAGCTATCAATAATGACTTTGGTGATAATATTGAGCTATTTGAAGATAAGGTTAAACTTCTGGAAACCGAGAAGGATAAATTTATCGGTAAAGCTTCAGTGTATGAGGCCAGAATATGTGAAGCAGAAGAAGGCAAGGCTCAATCTGATCAGGCCTGGATCTCCGTAGCTGTAGCACTTAATGAGATATGTAAAGATAAATTTATTCCTCTGACAATTCAGAATATTTTAAAAAATGCCTGGTTTCATTTGATGTTTGTTGAAAAACTAAAAAATCGCGACAAAAATTGGCAAAAGTTATGTGAATTGGCTGGTAGACTGGTTGATAGTTTTCAAACCATTGATTCAAGAGAAATGCTTAATCAACGTGTAAATAATTTTCCGGTTTTAGTTGAAAATATTAATGAAATTTTAAGCGATTCATCAATTTCCAGTAGCGAACAACATAAGCTTATCAAACAATTGGATGAAGCTTTTAAGGAAATTCTACTTCAGGTGCCAAATTTTATTTTGAGCAATGTGGATGAAGGGGAAATCGATTTGCAACCTATGTCTGAAAAAATAGTAGCCGAAGAAGTAATAGATGATGAATGGAACCATGATATTCATGATAATGCAGATGATTTGTTATTTCCACAATATGCAATTTCTTCAGGTGCAGATGAATCAAAATCAGACAATCAAAAAATATCACTAAAAGAGGGAGAATGGTTTGAAATAAAGGGAAATGTTAATACTTATTACTGCAAACTGGCAAAATTTATTGAAGCAAATCAAAAATATGTGTTTGTGAATTACAGTGGAATGAAAATTGGTAGCTATACGCGAAGCAGTTTATTAGAAAAATACAGTCAGAAAAAGATCAGAAAAATTCAGTTAAATAAAATTGTTGAAAGTACAATCAGGGAAATGCTGGAAAGATTGATGCTAATCTAGACTTGTCATGATCAAAGTTGAAAACAAAATCAAACAAAGGCTGCTTGTAAAATAGTGCCGGTTTTTATAATATCTGTTATTATTGCGTTGTATGTTTTTAGTTAAAAACTGGGGAAAATCATCAGATATGGTGTCAATACTGCGCAAAAGATTCTCTCTATAAGCGTTACATAAAATCAAACAGGTAATCTTATGAATTTAATTGCAATCCTTATCGTGATGGCCATAGAATTTTATTTTCGATGGGGTTCTCAATATCGCTCTTTTCAATGGTTTGTTACATTACAAGAAAAAATCGAAAAGCAATTTTCAGATAAATCTTTTTTCGAATCCTGGGGTGGTGTTTTATTAGTTCTTCTGGCGCCCGTAGCAATTCTTTGGCTTATAGCAGGAGTAATAGGATCCGGTTCGTACAATTTAGGTTATTTTGTTATCTGTATTGTCACTTTGTTTTACAGCCTAGGACCTCAACCGTTAGACAAATCGCTTAATAGTTATTTTGAAGCGATGGAAAGAGGCGATGAGCAAGCTGCTTTTTTAGTGTTGAAAGAAACAACGCATCTGGAAAGTGTCATTGAAAGCGATGATTTGGTCAGAAATGCAACTCGGGTCATTTTCGTTGAAAGTCTTTGCCGATATTTCGGTGTAATTTTCTGGTTTATTTTTCTGGGACCCTATGGTGCGTTATTTTATCGTTTGACACACCAATACTATTGTCACTGTAAAGATAATGACAAAGACAAGCACCTAAATCTGGTTGCAAATCTGATCCATTGGATAAACTGGCTGCCCGCCAGAGTAACCAGTTTTATGTTTTTGTTAGGTGGAGATTTTGTTAACGGTTTTTATCGCGTTAAAGATTACCTTACCGATATTAATTCAAGTAACCGTCAAGTGATCACTGAGACAGGTGTCGCAGCAATGGGGATTGATATAGGTCGATCTTCTGAAAGTGTTAGTGAGAACCAGAACGCTTTAGCCTTGATTGAGCGAACTATAATAATCTATCTGGTAGTTTCTGCTGTTCTGACATTTATCATGTGGTAAGTAAACTCAAGCCAAAGTTAAAGTTTGCTTTGGCTGTCCCATCTTTTTCCATTTTTGCCTTCCATTAACTTTGTCATATACTCCTGAAATAAAAAATTAAAGAGTGACAAATTTATCAAATAGATTAGCTAGGCTAATTAATGTTGTAGTATTGTTATATATTATGGTTGTTATCAGGATTTTAATTTGAAACATTAACTTTTGCATATAAATCATTGAAAACCATTAATATTAGCATAGCTAAGTATTGCTTTTTTATGAAATGACTGTTATTTTTGAAAATTAGAACGATTTTAAATGTTTTACTTCAACTGGTTAGTCTAGCTAACAGAATGTTAGAGCTTAGAGCTTAGAGCTTAGAGCTTAGAACTTGATTTTCGCCTAA
>Ga0224506_10003487_pt1 | contig 10381 bp, 8 predicted proteins | sample SF_Jan12_sed_USG_2_FD_169108 | JGI IMG/M metagenome (GOLD analysis project Ga0224506, IMG submission 169108) | Sediment microbial communities from San Francisco Bay, California, United States - SF_Jan12_sed_USGS_8_1 | ecosystem: Environmental > Aquatic > Marine > Sediment | place: USA...
CCACTCTACAAATGAATTGGGAACGGCCTGAGGCAATGCTTTTGGATGTGGCGCCCAAGTCAACACTACTTTTGGTCTTTCTATCTTCTTAAATGCGTTGACGGTAATTACATCTGCAAATGATTGAAGTGGGTGGCGTATAGCACTCTCTAATGAGATGACAGGAACACTTGCGTGTTCCATAAACTTCGTTAATATTTTTTCATTGTAATCTTCCTGTTTATCATTCAATTTGGCAAATGTTCGTATACCAATAATATCGCAATATTGAGAGATTACCCCAGCAGCCTCCTTAATATGCTCCTGAGTGCCTTGATCCATTACCGTTCCATCTTCCAGTTCGATGCTCCACCCATCGCTGTTCAGGTTCATCACCATCACATTCATCCCTAAGTTCATCGCTGCTTTTTGTGTACTCATTCGTGTTCTTAAACTTGGATTAAAAAACAGCATCCCTAATGTTTTATTCTCTCCATATTGCTTATACCCAAAGGGAGATTTTTTTATTTGTTGTGACAGCGCAATCAACTGATTGATATCGCCAACGTCTTTTAATGAGGTGAAATTTTTCATGATAGAATTTCTTTTAGTGCTAATAAAAACGGGTCGAACTGCTCTTTTGTAATGCACAATGGTGGCAATATTCGAAGTAAATTAGGGTTAGAGGAAGCCCCTGTAAAAATATGGTGTTCGTGTAGAAGTTGTGCCCTTATTTCCTTTATCGGAAAATCAAATGTTATCCCTAACATTAACCCTTTTCCTTTTATTGATTTAACTTTTGGAATAAACGATAATTCATGAACAAGGTATTCGCTTACTTGAAGTACATTCTCCATGAGTTTTTCGTCTTTAAGCGTATCTAATACTGAAATACCTGCCGCACATGCCAAATGATTCCCTCCAAACGTTGTTCCTAACATTCCATAGGCTGCTTTTATACTTGAGTGGATTAACACCCCTCCAAGTGGGAAGCCATTACCCATACCTTTCGCTGTAGTGATAATGTCAGGATTAATATCGGCATATTGATAGGCGAAAAATTTACCTGTTCGCCCGTATCCACTTTGGATTTCATCTAATATGAGAAGTGCGCCATGTTCTTTGCATTTTTTAGATAAATAAGAAAGGTAGTGTTCCGTTGGTACATCTAGTCCTCCAACGCCTTGAATTCCTTCTATTATCACCGCACATACATCTCCTTTTTTTAGTTCAGCTTCAATGGTTTCCTCATCTTCTAACGCTACAAACGTAACGCTTTGTTGCTGATTAAGTGGAGCGTGTATCTTCGGGTTATCCGTTGCTGCAACCGCTGCAGAGGTTCTCCCATGGAACGAATGCTTGAAGGCGATTACTCTTGATTTGTTGGTGACAAATGACGCTACTTTTAATGCATTTTCATTGGCTTCTGCTCCTGAATTCACCAAAAACAGATTATAATCATCACACCCTGACAACTCCCCTAGTTTAGTTGCCAGCTCCTTTTGTAATGGGTTTTGTATAGCATTGGAATAAAACCCTAAATTAGCCACCTGTTCTTGTATTTTTTGGACATAATTGGGGTGTGAATGCCCAATGGAAATAACGGCATGCCCCCCGTAAAGATCAAGGTATTCTACATTCTTGTCATCATATACATGAATGCCTTTTCCTTTGACAGGAGTAATATCGTATAAGGGATAAACATCAAATAAATTCATAGGTTAGTCTTTAGAAATCTCACTAATTTTTTCGAACGAGGTAACCAATCCCTGAATTAGGGAGGAGCTTAATCCTTGGTGTTCCATTTCATTTAAACCTTCGATGGTGCAACCACCTGGAGTGGTTACCCGATCTATTTCTTGCTCTGGATGTTGACCAGACTCCACCAAGAGACTTGCTGCCCCCAAACACGTTTGCATTGACATTTCTAGCGCTTCTTTTGATTCAAACCCCAATTGAATCGCTCCCTGTGTAGTCGCACGGATCAATCGCATCCAGAAGGCAATACCACTTGCACAAATCACTGTTGCAGCTTGCATTTGCTCTTCAGGGATTTCTATCGAAGTCCCCAATTGTTTGAATATCGAAAATGCCACCTCTATTCGTTTTTTTCCTTTTTCATTGGCGCATAAACACGTCATTGATTTACCTACTGATATGGCTGTGTTTGGCATCGTACGGATGATGTGTTGTTCCTTGCCAATAATTTCCTCCATTTCCTTTAACTTAAACCCTGTGATGGTAGAGATAATCACATGATTTTCGGTCAGCAGGTCTTTTATTTCGGTCAATACCTCTCGAATATGCCTTGGCTGTACGGCAAAAATAAGGACGTCTGCATTTGCTACGGCCTCTCTGTTATCAGAGGTTACCACAACATGTTCATGCGCTTTGTAACTTTCTAATGCGCTACTATTTCTTTTAGTGAGATAGAGTGATTTTGCAGTATGGGTAGAAATAAGCCCTTTTGCAATAGCAAGACCTAAATTTCCTGCACCTATGATCGCTATTTTCATTCGTTTGTATATTTTAGTTAAAAAGCAATTCCTTTAAATTGTAACCCTGTGGTTTCATCCAAATCATGTATCAAATTCATGTTTTGAATAGCCTGACCCGCTGCTCCTTTTATAAGGTTGTCGATAATGGAAGTTATCAATACTTTATCCTCAATTTTTTGAACTTGAATAATACAATTATTGGTGTTTACTACTTGTTTTAAATTGATCGCACTTTTGCTGATAAAAGTAAAAGGAGCATCTGCGTAATATTCTTCGTATAGCGCAACCAATTCTTCTTCGCTTAAGTCACTTTTAGTATACATACTGGCAAAAATTCCTCGGGTAAAGTCACCTCGTACAGGTAAAAAATTTAATTGTCCTTGATACCCCTCTTGCAATGACGACACACTTTCATGTATTTCGCCCAAATGCTGGTGGTTAAAGGCTTTGTAGATAGACATATTGTTATTTCGCCAACTAAAATGGGTGGTGGCACTTAACGACTGCCCTGCACCTGTAGAACCTGTTATGGCATTGATATGCACATCATCATGCAATAATTTTTTATCTGCCAACGGCAGTAGCCCTAGCTGGATTGCAGTGGCAAAACAACCTGGGTTCGCTATATTCGATGCTTTTTTTATTTTTTCTTTATTTAATTCCACTAGACCATAAACGAAGCTTTTATCTTCAAAATCAGCATCGTCATGTAGCCTAAAATCATTACTTAAATCAATTATCTTGGTGGCTTGAGCGAATTTGTTTTCATTCAAAAATTTCGTTGAATTGCCATGTCCTAGACAGAGAAATACCACATCAACATTCGGGTTAATTTTATTTGTAAATAGCAAGTCAGGATAGGTGATCAGATCTTGATGCGTGTCCAATACTTTTTGCCCGTGTTGAGACTGACTATACAAAAAATCAATCGTTACGTTTGGGTGATGGACGAGGCTACGAATCAGTTCCCCTGCCACATATCCAGCACTACCAATTATTCCTACTTGTATCATAATTCAGTATTTACATGTTTAAAAATTTGCATTGAATTGGCTATTATTTTCGTAAACCCTTTCACATCATCGCCACTCCAATTTTTATTGCTCTCTCCATATTCTCCAAAATCAGAAGTCATTAAATCATGATCGGACGTTATCCCTTGTACCACAAAACGATAGGGGTGTAATTCTACAGATACAGTACCTGTAACATTGGCTTGAGAGTCTTGTAAAAAGGTTTCTATGTTTCGCATTACAGGCTCGAAATACTGAGACTCATGAATAAACATGCCATACCAACTTCCTAATTGTTCCTTCCAGTGCAATTGCCATTTGGATAGCGTGTGTTTTTCTAGTGTATGGTGTGCTTTAATGATAATATTTGCAGCAGCAGCTTCAAATCCCACTCTTCCTTTAATGCCAATAATCGTATCGCCAACATGTACATCTCGTCCTATTGCATATTTATTGGCTATGTTCTCTAAAGTTTGAATGGCACTCACAGGATCCATTTTCTTGTCATCTATCCCACATATTTCTCCTTTTTCAAATTCAATTTTTAAAGTTGTCGTCTCCGTAGCTACTAACTGACTTGGATACGCCTCTTCAGGGAGTGTTTGGTGAGAGGTCAGGGTTTCCGCTCCACCCACACTTGTACCCCAAAGGCCTTTATTAATTGAATATTGTGCTTTCTTCCAATCAATAGCTACTCCATGACTTGCCAAATATTCAATCTCTTCTTTTCGTGATAATTGCTGATCTCGGATAGGGGTAATAATTTCAATTTCAGGAGCGATAAGTTGAAAAATTAAATCGAATCTAATTTGATCGTTCCCTGCTCCAGTACTGCCATGGGCAATATAGCTCGCCTTAACTTCTTTAGCATACTTTGCCAAAGCTATGGCTTGATAGATACGTTCGGCACTAACTGATAGCGGATAAGTGTTGTTTTTTAATACATTACCAAATATCAAGTATTTAATAATATGATTATAATATGCTTCCGTTTGTTCCAAAGCTATGTGATTAATTACACCTAATGAAATAGCTTTTTCTTCGATTTCTTCCAGTTCACTTTTAGAGAAACCTCCCGTATTTACAATCGCAGAATGAATCTCTAATTGTTTTTCGTGCTTCAAATATTTCACACAATAGGAGGTATCTAACCCTCCACTAAATGCTAATACTACTTTATTATTTTTCATTATTTATTATTTTATTAAGCTTAGGATAAAGCTTCGCTTTTTTCTTGATTTTTATTTTTTGTAACGCTACAAATCGAGTGAATTTCCCCCACATTTTACGTTCATTTTTCGCTACATTTTTTTCTGGAACATTACTTAAATCACAGATCATCCCAGTACAAATGCACATAGACCTGTCTGTTCGTTGTAAAATGTCGTAGTTGGTACAGCTCATACAACCTTTCCAAAAATTCTCGTCTTTTGTTAACTCCGAAAAGGTTACTGGTTTATACCCTAGGTCCGAATTAATTTTCATTACCGACAAGCTGGTGGTAATTCCAAATAATTTAGCGTTAGGAAATTTTTTCTTCGACAGGTCGAACGTTGCCTTTTTTATTCTTTTTGCCAGACCTGTTTTTCGATAATCAGGATGGACAATAAGGCCTGAATTTGCCACATATTTACGCCCTTCCCAGCTCTCGATATAACAAAAGCCTACAACTATATCGTCTGTAATAGCGATAATAGCTTTTCCTTCCTCCATCTTTTGTTGGATGTAATCAGGGGTTCTTTTGGCAATACCAGTCCCTCGGACTTTTGCCGCATTGGCCATCATGGTACAAATGGCTTCAGCAAATTGATAATGACTACTATTAGCCACGGTAATTAAAAACTGCATAATAAAAATGCGTTATTTTTTATCTAAAAGATATTAAAAATGAAATGGGGTGGTGAGTGATGATGCAGAGTACGTAGCTCCGCTAAATTAATAGATTACGCCACGGGGCGTAAGCGGAAATTTCTACGTAGAGTAGTAAACAAAGTAATCCCATTAACAACCGAAAGTTGTTGAAATGATGATGGATATTTACTTTGTGTATTCATATTGAGTAACAAAAGTATAAAATAGTATTTAAAAACACACTATTTTTTAATAAAATCTATTTTTGACGTAACCATAGATGCTAAACACTCCACCCATACATCATTATTATTTAGGCTTGGCACTAAATCCCATACCTCTCCACCTGCTTCAAGAAACAAGTCTTTAAAGGTTTCTCCCACCTCAACAGTAGTTTCAAGACAATCGGCAATAAATGCAGGGGAAAAGACCAACACTTTTTTAATTCCTTTTTGAGGCAGTTGTTGCAAAACAGCATCTGTATAAGGTTGTATCCAAGGGTCTTTCCCTAATCTTGATTGAAAAGTAGTCGTGTATTTTTCTTCTCCCAAACCTAAAGAAGCCGCTAAAAGACGAGAAGTTTCAAAACACTGCGCCCGATAACAAAGTCTATTTTTTGAATGATAACTAGAGCAACACGAATCGTTTTTTTTACAATACCCTTCCCTTGACGATTTTTCTATTTGTCTCTCTGGCAATCCATGGTAACTAAACACCACATGATCATACGTTTTTTCATTTAACATCTTCCTCCCATTTTCTGAGAAGGCTTCAATAAATGGAGGGTAGTCAAAAAACTTGTTCACAAATTTTAGGGCAGGGATAGCTTGCCATTTGTTGATCACCTCATTCACTTTCTGAATTACACTCCCCGTAGTGGCAGAGGCATATTGAGGAAAGAGGGGGATGATAATGATTTCACTTACCCCTTGCGTATTCATTTGATTAAGCACTAGCTCGATGCTTGGGTTTTGATAGCGCATTCCTAGTTTCACCACATAATCATCTCCTAGTTTTTTTTGTAACGAGGTAGTGATGTCCTCTCCAAAGTATTTTAGAGGAGAACCACGTTCATCCCAAAGCTTAGCATATTCTTTTGCAGATTTTGGTGATCGAAAAGGGGCAATAATCAAGTTGACCAACCACCACCTTGAAACAAATGGAATATCAATTACACGCTCGTCCATTAAAAATTCACGTAAATATTTACGGACATCAGCTACTGAAGGAGAGTCAGGGGTGCCTAAGTTTACTAGTAAAATTCCTTTTCTAGCTTTCATAAATTAAAACGCATTAGCTTGCCACACGATATACCCATATACCCCAAAACGTACAAATCGAGATAATGAGTAAATAAAGTAATATTTGAAAGGAAAGCGGAATGCCGCTACGGCCATGGCTACTGCTGAAAATGGCAGAGGCGTAAGTGCAGCCGTAATAACAAGTATCCCTCCAAATCGTTTTAAATATTTTCGGTATTGAAGTAAGTATTTTTCTTCGATGTGCAAGAAAAAAGGAAGCCCTCTCATTGAAGCACCAATAAAATAACCCGAAATACCTGCACCAAAGGAAATGACACTAAGAAACGCTACATTAATGATATAGGAATCGGATATTCCTCCATGAATAGACCAGATCATAAATACCTCTGGAGGGACAATACCAAAAACAACCTCTGAAATTAAGAAAATGCTATAGACCAAGAGGGGCTTATTATGAACTGGCTCCATCCAATGTTCTGTAGGACCGAATATTTGCTTGACAATTACAAAAATGATAACCAAACCAACAAACCATACCAATCCTTTCCAGAGATTACTGAGTAAAAATCGATAACGTGGTTTTATAAACATGAATTTTAGAGATTAATTTGTATTCGTTTGCTAATCACAACTATAGCAAATTGTATTATAAAATTTGGACTTGCAAGATATGATTCTCAAAGCAACAATAATCACTTTTTCGAAGATTATTATTACTTCTTTAGCCGACCGTTCATGTTTCATCAAAAACTACGGTTGATTATTTGGCAAAGTGATTTTGAAAGTTGTTCCTTTGCCTTCCTCACTTTCTAATTCTATTTGCCCATCCATTTTTTTAATTGCGTTCTTAACAATGTATAGCCCTATTCCTGAGCCTTCAGATAATTCTGTCGCGCGATAAAACATATCAAAAATTTTAGGTAAAGTAGAAGTGGGGATTCCAATACCGTTGTCAGAAAAAATAATGGTAGCTTCTTTGAGTGTCACTTTAATGTCTACATAAATAAAGGCATTATTAATTTCTTGATTCATGTATTTAATAGCATTCGAAATTAGATTTCGCAACACTTCACTAATCCTCCACTGGTCGCCATGGAATGGTTTCCCTTTCACTATCACCTTTTTCTTTATTGATGTGGCACCATTTATATAGTTTAATTCTGTAAATTTTTCTTCAATTATGCCTTTAAAATCAATCTCACTATTACTTTTTTCTACTTTTAGATTTTTCGAATGACTTAAAACATCACTTATAAAACGATCCAATTGCGTAATTCTCTCTCCAATCAACTCAATGTACTGCCTCAAATTATCATCATTATCATCGAGACTAGCTAGGTGAACTAGTCCTAACGTTGATGATAATGGAGACCGTAGATCATGAGATACTTTGTATACAAAATTATCAAGCTCTTCGTTTCTTATTTTCAGCTCATCTTCTACTTTTTTACTTGCTCTTATGTCTACATATATTCCATATATGGCAATTACCTTCCCTTTTAAAGAAACAGGCACTCCGTAGATCATGACTGGCACCAAGTTGCCATTTTTATCAGAACGTACCGACTCTACTTCTTTTACGATATTTCCATCCGTAATCAGACTATTGATATTAATGGATTGGCCTTGATAATTTTTGGGGATAATAAGTTGGTTAAGTTTCTTAGTATAGCACTCCTCATTGGTGTATCCGAATATATCTTGAAACCCTTTATTGATTTGAACAACCCTTTTTGAGGAATCGAGCAAAACAATACCTATAGGGGCACTTTCAAAAAGTTGGGTTAATAATTTTTCGCTTTTCTTTAATATTTTTTCCGTAGAGACTTTATCCGTAATGTCATTGGCAATAATCTGAATGGCGGGCTCACCCTCTTCTTCGAAAGGAATTCCCACCATTTCCACAATAATTTCTTTTCCGTCTTTTCTTATGAGAACTTCTTCTACGCTCCTACTTGCTTTTTTACTTCGAAACACTTGAGCAATTCTGTTTTTTGCTCTCTCTCTATGATCTAGTTTTACAAATTCTAGGATATCTTTGCCTATTAATGGTTCTGTCTCCCAATCAACACCCAAAAGTTCATACGTTTGGTCATTTACGAAAACTACTTTCCCTCCACGGTACACAATTATAGAGGTAGGAGAATATTCTACCAACCCTCTGTAGCGTGCTTCACTCTCTGCTAATGTTTTTTCATACTTTTTCCTGCTGTTAATATCTTGTATAGTACCAGTGAGCCTAATGGCCGTCCCATTTGGTAAACGGTCAGTTACCTGCGCTTTAAAAAACAACCAAATCCACTTCCCCTCTTCACTCTTAATGCGCATTTCCAAATCCAAAAACTCGGTTAATCCTTTTAAATGATTAATGATTTTTTGATAAATTATTGCCTTTTCACTGGGGTGAACAAACTCCATCCAGTTTTTTAAATTTTCATTAAATTGTTTTTTCGTATACCCTAGCGTTTTTGTGAAAAACGAATCGTTAGTAGAAAAACTGTTTTTCGATAAATTCCAATCCCATAACCCTAAATTCGCCCCTTTTAATGCTAATTTTAATCTATTAGCTGCCGTTTTTTCACTTTGTTGTGCCTTGTGTTCAGTAGTAATATCGGTTAATATACCATATCTAATGATCGTACCTGTTGCCGTTTTTTCGGGACGAGAATTCCCTCTAATCCATTTCGTTTTACCATCTACAATAAAACGACCCTCCCATTCCCAATTCAAAAACTTATCTTCAGCTTTTTTATTCGACTTCAAATAACTTACAATATCATCGGGGTGAATAAGTTGCTTCATCAACTTAGGGTTCGATCGTATTTTTTTATCAGAATAGCCAAATACAGACTCACATGACTGGCTTATGTAGTTAAAAACACCTTCCCCTCCAGGGATAGCAATGTATTCATAAATAACACCAGGTAAATTTTTTGTTAACTTTTGAAATTTTTGTGCAAACCATGAATAACCAAACCCTTGACTGTCCATTCCCGATAGATCTACAATCGTTATTTCCAACCCATTAAACGCTCCCTTGTCATCAAGATTTGTTTTTATAAAACCAGAAAATTTCTTTCGAATATTTTTTAAGCTCTTAATACTAGAGGTCTTCTTCGTTTCGTATTCAACAATAGGCATTTCAGACATATCAATAGCATTTTGATCTTTAATTTGCTCGATCAAATCCAACTCTGCTAATTGCTCATCTTGAAATAGATTATAATTTCTCCTTATAAACTGTTCCGATTTTGGCGTTATCCCCCACAGTTCTCGACACGGGGTATTAAAATAAAGTGGTACTCCTTCTTTCGAAAAGATAATTTTGGGTAAAGAAGTGTCGTCATAAACAATGTCATTGACAGAAAGTTCAGAGAATTGTTTGTCGATCGTTATCACTTCTTTTATGGTGCCAAACCCACCTGTGATCACATTATAATCATCGACAATGGGTTGTATGTTCAGCGTATAATAATAGATTTTATTGCCACTGCAGGGCATGTACACATTATGTTGAGAAGTATGTGGTATCCCATTGAGCACACTTTTTGTTATTTTTTCAAAAGCCTTGTTATTAGCAAATAGGGGAGTATTATAGATGAGAAGGTCTCTCGTCTGTTGCGAAGAACAACCAAATTGTTGTTCTAATTTCTTGTTCCATATTGTTGTAACAAATTGATTGTTAAACACAAAAATGCCATCAGCACTACTGTCTAACAGATGTTCAACCTTCATTATTGATTTTTATCATTTTATGGAATACTTTGTCAAGTAACGG
>Ga0224506_10003488_pt1 | contig 10379 bp, 8 predicted proteins | sample SF_Jan12_sed_USG_2_FD_169108 | JGI IMG/M metagenome (GOLD analysis project Ga0224506, IMG submission 169108) | Sediment microbial communities from San Francisco Bay, California, United States - SF_Jan12_sed_USGS_8_1 | ecosystem: Environmental > Aquatic > Marine > Sediment | place: USA...
ATTTAACATCTAAGTTGCTATTCTGCAAGTATGGTCTCGTTTTATTGGGATCATGACTGAAAAATATTAATCATCAAGAAAACAAAACATATGATGAATATTTTCTCTATTGCATAATCCTGGTTTAAATGACAATTATTTATTAGGCAAAACTTTTGATAAAGCATTTTCTAAAATAGGTTCCATAATCAAATATCCAGCTGCATTTGGATGTACACCATCGCTCCCCAATTCCTCCTTTAGCCCATTTGAATCATTTGCCATAGCAGTGAAATAATCTATGTATACAATTTCATGTTCATTAGCATAAGATTTTAATAGTTCGTTTAGTTTAATAACCTTTTGTGCAGGAGCTAACCCTTGTCTCCATGGAAAATCTAAAGCAGGAAGCACTGAACAAAACATAACCTTAATATTATTAGACTTTGCTAATTCTGCCATCGAAAAAATATTGTCTGCAATCATTTCGATAGTAGAAGGGCCTGTGTTTCCTGCTATATCATTTATCCCTGCCAGAATAACAACTGCCGATGGATTTAGATTAATTACATCTTGTCTAAAACGCAATAACATCTGTGGCGTGGTTTGTCCACTAATGCCTCTATTTACATATGGTTTACCAGCAAAAAATTCAGGTCTTATATTTAACCAACCTTCAGTAATTGAGTTCCCCATAAACACGATACGATGTTCTCCTGATTTAGGAATAGATAATTTAGTATTTTCTTTCTGAAATCGTTTAAGGTCAGCCCAATCTTGAGCATAAGAAAATCCCAAAACAAAGAATGTTAATAAGATACTTAATGTGATTTTTTCCATCTGTAGTATTCTCTCTTTAAACTTAATTCAATTAATAGTTTTAATAAGCTGACTGATGTGAACTATAGAGTTTCTCAAATAGCTTTCATCAGTCAATTTATGTTTACATTTAAAAGTAAAAATACATTGCGTATTATCTAAATAACCTCCAATTTTTCTTCCACACTTCACTAAATCTCAACCCTAAAACAGAATTGAATTCAACTTTAATATCAGAAAACAAGCATTTATACGTTTCTTAAGAGCTAACTAACTGTGAATTAGTTATATTCACGTATTACAATAATATTATTTTGTGAAAGAAAGTAAGAGCTTAATACTATCGTTCGTCTTCTTTTTAGAAGTATGTGGTGTTACTTTTGGACAGTCCTATACTGGGTTTGTTTCAGGTAATTATGCTGGGGCTTCTGGTATTATTCACCAACCCGCTTCTATTGCCGACAATGCCTATCCATGGGATTTTGTTCTTGTGGGCATCAATGCTTTTAGCGACAATAACTATGGTAAGGTAAAACGAAGTAGAGCTTTCATGAATTTTAATTTTAGCGATATTACTTCGGAACTGATTCGAGACAAGGAAACTAAATATGGCTTATTAAACCTTGAAGCTACTGGCCCTTCTATTATGGTGAGATTAAAAAATGCAAGGGCAGTAGGTTTTACTTCCCGAGTACGCACATATATAAATGCTGATGGACTTACAGGAGATTTAGCTACAATAATTGCAGATGGATTTAATAACCCTTCTTTATTTGACCTGAACTTTGCCAATCAACAATATTATTTAAAACTAAATAGTTGGCAGGAATACGGTATCACTTATGCACAAGTATTAAGACATACTCCTTATCAAAAAATCAAAGCAGGAGTTACTGCTAAACTATTAATAGAGAATGGTGGGGTACAGGTTGATTTTATTACTGGAAACCTTCAAAATGTTGGCGATAAGTTATTGTTAATTCCAGAATTTTCTTTGGAATATGGCTATTCAGAAAAATTTCAAAATATATTAGATGGCAATTTTTCGTTTTTTAAAGGAAAGAAAGGGTTTGGGATGGATTTGGGTCTCGAATATGAAGTCTATGATGGAATACGAGGGTCAACTCCATCATCAACTAAAATTATTGACGACTTTAATCGACAAACGAATACTGTTCCTAAGTATAAATACAAACTCGGGTTTTCTCTGTTGGACATCGGCAGGCTTAAGTACAATTATGGCACTTATAGTGGAGAAGCAAGTGTGGTTTCTGACGGAACAGATGTTATAGATTTAAACCTACTTAAAGGCACATATAGTGATCCTAATGCACTCAGTGATTCCCTTTCAAATATGGTGAACTTATCAACAAAATCAGGGAACTATACGATGGGTTTGCCAACAGCTTTTCAAGCTAACATCGATTATCGAATTCGTGAAAATTTATATATCAATGCCAATACATATGTAAACCTTGCATTTCTAAAATGGTCGGACTACAATGTACACGATATTTCCAACCTTACCATAACACCTCGATGGGAAAATAATTGGTTAGGTTTTTATGTTCCCTTTTATACAAATATCAAAGGGCAGTTTAACATGGGGTTAGCAACACACATTGGTCCTTTGGTATTTGGAGTACATGACATCCTGCCTTTTTTGGTTCGTAAGGAATCAACCAGTGTTGGTGCTTATTTTATGTTAAAAACATTTATTCCCAACAAGAAAAAGAAAAGTAGATTTAAATGTGGCCCTAGTGGTTGGGAGAGAAAGAAGAAAAAAACAGCTTAATCTTAACCAAATAAAAAGTAGGATAAACTATTTTTCATTCACTACATCTAAACACTGGATATCTCATATGAGATTCCTCATAGTGCAATGAATTCCTGTAAATATAATTTAACTGTGCTCGTGCATTTTTCGCAAATTCAATATCTTCTTCCTTTTTCTTGTCAAATTTTTCTTTTAATGCCTTATTATCGATAAGCAATTTTACAGCTACTTCCTCAAATACATAGGGTGAAAAATGCTCTTTTTGCTGTAATATAGTATCAAAAAAATTCCAGTTAAAGTAAGAATCTTTTGCCTGAGGTTCTAACACTTCTATCAAGAATCGCCCTGCTGGTTGATCTAATGAAATCCAATAATCTCCTTTCCTGAAATTCATAGCAGTTACAGATGAAGATACATTTGTGCTGTTGTGAAGATAGTGAGCTTCATATGGTGTTTTCGTAGTATTGTAATGTTCAATCCTATATGCTTCTACATTTATTGAAGTATCTTGATCCAGTTTTTTCACTATCACATTGTTTAACCCAAGGTATTCAATCACTTTACTCCAAGCTTGAGGAATTATATATGCTTTTGGAACTGTAACCTCTGTTTTTGGTACATAGAAATTGTAATAAGGAATTTCTTTTGTAAATGGGTTTTTTCTATTAAAATAAACACGATCCTCACCAGTGATTTCACTTACTTTTGGCTCCATTTCGTAACCTTTGAAAGATAGCGTTCTGAATTGTGATCGATCTAATTTCCATTCGATAGGTAATAATTTTCCAACAAGAGATTCATTTACTCTACTTGCTCTCATATCTTTAATTTTAACACCATCTTTCTGAGCTATTTCAATCATTGTTTCGATAAACCTATAGGTAGCAGAAACTCTCACATCAAAGGGCTTTAACATGTGCGTTTCGATTGTAAAACCAATGGTGTGAAACAAAGTAGTATAACCCGAAGAGTAACGTGGTGAATCCATAAATTGGGTATATCCCTCTTTATCTGGAGCTGAATTAAAAACATTAACATAAGGAATGATTTCCTCATTTTTTGCAGACATCCCTGCCTCTAGCAATGGTATCATTTCTTTTTTTAAATATTCACCTAATTCTCCGCCAAGTTTATCAGCTTGGGTAGCTAAATGTGTGATGTTGTATTGATAATCAGCACCATTACTCACATGAGTATCTATCAATAGATCTGGTTTTACTTTATGATAAATTTGCGCAAAAGTTTTTGCGTTTTTTGAATCCATTTTAATGAAATCTCTATTTAAATCAAGGTTTTTACCATTTCCACGAAAACCATATTCTAAAGGACCATTTTGATTTGCACGGCTATTACTATTACGGTTTAAAGCACCTCCAATATTATAAATTGGGATGATAGCCAACGTTATTTTATCCAAAGCTTGTTGTTTGCTTTTATCTGATAAATAGTCTCTGACTAGCATCATACAGGCTTCAATTCCATCGGGTTCACCTGGATGTATACCATTATTAATAAGAATTACTACATCTCCATTTTCATGAACTTTGGAATAATCAAATGTTTTGCTGGTTGATACCGTAACTAAATGCAAAGGATAGCCACTATCTGTCATGCCTATTTCTTCGATATGTACCTCTGGAAATTGATCAGCTAAAGCATTATAATATTTAATAGACTCCTGATAAGTAGCTGTTTCTTTACCTTTTGATATTTCAAACACCGTTTGTAGTTGAGCATTTATCGAAAAGGTAAGTGAAATGAAACTTAGAAGTAGCGATGATTTTTTCATAATGGAAATATTTATTAATTGAAAGCTTAATATAGTCACAAATACGGTTGCTATTTTACCGCAAATCAAAAACGTATAAATATTTTATCATATCTCATATTAAAATTTCTACTATAATCATACTATTTTAGTATCTTCACGAGCTTACTAATATTTAAAATAATTAACGCTAATGACTCAAGTATTTGTCACTGGAATGGGAATAATCTCTGCTATTGGACGAGGGGTAAATGAAAACCTTGAACATCTAAGAAAAGGGCAAACGGGAATCGACTCAGCTAAAATACTTCACTCTAAATATGCTTCTGTTTTTCCTTTTGGAGAAGTAAAATTCACCAATAAGGAATTAGCTGATATTAGTAATTCTACAAATCATTTAGGCCGAATAGATTTGCTAGCAATGATTGCTTTTGATGAAGCAATAAAAAACGCATCCCTTTCTAGTGAAGAATTATCGTCTTACGAAACTGCTATAATATCCTCAAGTACAGTTGGTGCTATGAGCAATGCCGACATCCTATATTCGGATTTACAAACCACAACAGAAAGTTCTCAGTATATTGACACATATAGTTTTGATGCACATATCACCAACATTATGAAAATGCATAACATGAGAGGTTTTACTTCGACTATCAATACCGCTTGCTCGTCTTCAGCCAATGCGATCATGTTGGGAGCACGGTTAATAAAAAGTGGTAGGGCAAAACGTGCGATTGTTGGGGGTACAGATAGCTTGGGAAAATTCACAGTAAATGGATTTAATGCATTACGAATACTTTCTGAACAGCCTTGTATGCCTTTTGACAAAAATCGTTCAGGACTAACACTAGGAGAGGGAAGTGCTTATCTAGTGCTTGAATCAGAAGAAATAGCACAAGGCAAGAAAAAATACGCGAAAATTTCTGGATTTGGAAATACAAATGATGCTTATCACCCTTCATCTATTTCTCCTGAAGCTACTGGAGTAATAGGTGCTATGCGTACAGCTCTCGATTCTGCCAAATTGCAATCCTCAGAAATAAATTACATAAATGCCCATGGAACTGGAACGGAAAATAATGACATATCAGAAATGAAAGGGCTGACTACTATTTTCGATAAAGTACCCCCTTTTAATGGAACAAAATCGTACACTGGTCACACCTTAGCTGCAGCTGGTGCAATAGAAGCCATATTTAGTGTTTTTAGCATTGAAAATCAAGAGTTATATCCTAGTTTAAACTGTAAAAACCCGATTGAAGAATATGGCATATCACCTATTCAAAAATTTATTGCAGGAGAAAGTATAAATCATGTTCTTTCTAATTCATTTGGGTTTAGTGGTAACTGCACTTCATTGATAATTTCTAAAGCATAGTTATGTACATAAAAGAGAGTTACTGTATATCACCACAAAATACTTTCGATTATGAAGGAATAAATGGATATACCTCGCATAATGAGATTAGATACTATGCAATAGAACCTGATTATATTAAATATATTCCTAAAGGTTTATTAAGAAGGATGGGAAAAGCAGTTCGCATGGGAGTTGGTTCTGGTCTACATTTACTTCAACAAAATTCTGAGCTCGATGGAATAGTTATGGCTAGTACCAATGGAGCTATTGAAGACTGTTTCAAGTTTTTAAACCAAATGATTGACTATGAGGAAGGCACTTTAACACCCACTCATTTTGTACAAAGCACGCCCAATGCTCCTGCAGGGCAATTGGCTATGATGAATAAAACAACTGGGTATAACATTACACACGTTAGTGCTGGATTAGCCTTTGAAGCTGCCCTTTTGGATACAAAAATGTTAATGGATGAAAGGGCAGCCAAAACAATTTTATTAGGAGCAGTAGAAGAACTTTCAGAATGCCACTTTGTGGTAAATGACAAAGTACGTCACTTTAAAAAAGAAGATATTAATGCCAATCAGCTCTTTGAATCCAATACAGAAGGCTCAGTCTATGGAGAAGGGGCAGCTTATTTTATCCTCAGCGATTCTCCTACCGAGTCAGCGATAAAAATTCTAGATGTAGATCAGATAACGTATCCCGATCAACAGGATATAGACAACCTCATGATTCGTTTTCTTGATAGAAATAATTTTACTACTGCCGATATTGATGCTGTTGTAGTTGGGTTAAGTGGCGATTCACGTTTTGATCACAGATATTATCATTTAATCAATGAGATGTATAAGGATCAATGGATATATACATATAAAAATTTAGTGGGCGAGTATCCTACTTCCTCTGGTTTTGCCACATGGATGAGTTATCAAGTGCTAAAGAACAATCCTATCCCTAAAGAAGCAATATTTAGGACATCAGAAAAAAAGGTTAATAGAATATTAATATATAACCATTTTTACGATAAGAATCATGGAATGATTTTGATAGAAAACACTAATCCATAAAATGCTATACCAAATTACAGGTGCAAAAGATTATTAAGCCATTATATCGTTTAATAATTTTTATAATCTTAACCGTTATTACTCAAATAGGAGGAATAGTGTATTTGTTTAGTTTATTAATAAACAAAATATGGAAATCGAAATTACGGTTTAAACCAATACTCAGTTTTATTGTGATTTATATATTTGCAGTATTTCTAATTGTCCCTTTTATTGCTCCCATTTTTGGACGAGAAAAAATAAAACATTCTGAAAAAATAAAGCCTACAAATTATTTGACTGTTTTGTTAAATAGAAACTATGTGAGACCAGAATTGAACATCATGTTTGCTAATGCTGAAATGCAGCTAAAAGAAACTGACATTGGAATTCGTTTTTTGGATGCTAATTTTCCTTTTATCAATAAGTTTCCACTCTTACCACACTTAAGTCACAATGATGGAAAAAAAGTAGATATTAGCCTGATATACGAAAATGAAAAAGGTGAAATCACAAACAGACAAAAATCAATTAGTGGTTATGGCGTGTTTGAATCTCCAAATTTCAGAGAATATAACCAAATTGAAAAATGCTTAAACAGTGGGTATTTTCAATATGACTACCCAAAATACATGACTTTAGGAACGATTAATAAAGATTTAAAATTTTCACAAAAAGGGACAAAAACACTAATAGACATACTTCTTAAAAATCGTGATTTAGGTAAACTGTTTATTGAACCACATTTAGCTAACAGGTTAAATTTGAATGATAGTCGCATAAGGTATCATGGATGCAGAGCTGTAAGGCACGATGACCATATACATATACAATTGAATTGAATAAAGAAAATAAACCATTATTGATAGGCTCACCTTAATAAAGATATGCTTTCCCTAAGCCTTATTTTATAAAATTCTTTCCGTATGTATAACTTTACAATAAAAACCAATATTGTTTCTAAATAATAGTTTAATTTGGCTGAGTTTCACATTACATAATAATAATGAAAAATCATTACGATGTCTGCATTTTAGGAGGAGGATTAGCTGGACTAACTCTATCATTGCAATTAAAACAAGCTAATTCAGAAATTTCTATTCTAGTAATTGAAAGAAGAAAAGGTGATGCTCCAGATGCGGCACATAAAGTAGGTGAATCTACTGTTGAGCTAGGGACACATTATATCAGAGAAGTTCTTGACCTGAAAGATTATTTGGATGAGCACCAACTTCCAAAAGAAGGTTTACGATTCTTCTTAACCCCTCAACATAAAGAAGATATCTCTATGAGAGTAGAGTTAGGGCCAAAAGAAACACTTCCAGTACCATCGCATCAGTTAGATCGAGGAACTTTTGAAAACGAATTAGCAAATAGAGCTACAAAATTAGGTGTTGATGTTTTATTTAATTCAAAAGTAACCAATGCCGATATAAATGAAGAAAAACACACTGTTACTTATGTATCAGATGGAGCAGAAAAAAATATTACCTCGAGGTGGGTAGTTGATGCTTCAGGAAGATCAAGTTTTTTAAAACGAAAACTTGGCTTTAAAAAAGAGTTAAGCCATGATATTAATGCTGCTTGGTTTAGGGTGAAAGGGGAGATTGATGTTGCTGAATGGTCGGATAATAAAGAGTGGAGCTCGTATATAAAGCCAGGGCTGAGAAGATTAGGAACAGTTCATTTTATGGATAAAGGGTACTGGGTTTGGTTTATTCCATTAGCAACTGGTAACACTAGTATAGGAATTGTTGCTGACCCAAGACATCATCCATTTGAAAAGTTCAATAAGTATGAAAAAGCAATGGAATGGTTAAAAGAAAACGAACCTCTTTGCTATAAACATCTCGACACAAAAAGAGATGATGTGCTAGATTTTAAAATATTAAAACATTATTCACATCATTCCGAAAAATTATATTCTACAGACAGGTGGGCTGTAGTTGGAGAATCTGGAATATTTTTAGATCCGTTCTACTCTCCAGGAACTGACTTCATAGCTATTAGTAATACTTTTGTAACGGATTTAATTGTAAGAGATAAAAATGAAGAAGATGTTTTTTTAAGAACAAACGTCTTTGAACGAGCACAGTTTTCTTTGTTTAATAATTGGATTCCGATCTACGAAGATAAATATCAACTTTGGGGGCTAACCCAAACTATGGTACTGAAAATTTACTGGGACTGGGCAGTATATTGGTCTGTACCAACGCTTTTATTTACAAATAATGGTTTCACCAATATTTCAGTATTAAAAGAATTGTTTTCTTCTGAACAGAAAATCGGGCATAAGTTTGGGCAACTTAACCTTCAAATGCAACAAATTTTTGTGGAGTGGTCAAAACACGATACAGAAACCTTTACCAATAAATACATTGATTTTTTTGATAGTGATATACTGGCAGTCTTCCATAAAGGAATTGATGAACGTTACACCCCTGAAGATTTAATAAAGAAAATTCATGACAACGTAAGTATTCTGGAAAAGATGGCATCAGAAATTTTCAGATTAATGAGTAATAAAATTTATGATACTTCTGAAGAATTAAAAGTTAATCCATATCACATGAGTTTACTTAAAAAACCTACAGATGATACTGATGGAAACCCTTCAGAATCACACATTAAAAATGATGTTAAAGTAATGTGGCTATATAACTAGAATGACACTCATAAAAGACAAAATGGAGCTTATTCAAGCTACTTTTCAGGAGGCAAAAGAAAAAGCTACCTTGACGAATAACTTAGAAGAATTAAATAAATCATTGCTCAACTTTCCTAACGAGTTTATTTCTGTTGCATATGAAGGAGCTTCAATGGCACTTGCAATTAAGAGTATTCAAGAAACAGATTCTTTAACAAAATGGAATGACTTCTATCAGCGTTTTGGTATAAAACATAGCTCTCAGATTCATGTTGGTTTAGGCTGGGCATTTTCGGAACTAAACCTAGATTTATCTTTATTTGATTCAGAGATTTCTCCACTATTAAAATATAGGGTTTTGGATGGCTATGGATACTACGAAGGCATTTTTAAAAGAAGGCAATCTGTAAGAACACAACAAACTCCCCAACATTTTGATCCTCTAAGTTTAAGAGCTTATGATCAGGGTTTAGGGAGAAGTTTATGGTATATTTCTCAAGGAGAAGTAGAAAAATTAGCAAGAAGTAGTAACCTGTTTTCGGAAAACAGGTGTCATGATTTATGGAGAGGAATCGGTATTGCGGTTGCGTATGTTGGCGGAACTGAAATTTCTGTTTTGCAGCAATTAGTCAATGAGTCTGGTCAATATCTTCCGAGTTTTAAATGTGGTGTTAGCCTTTTAATTCAATCTAGAGATAAGGCAGATACCATTTCTAATGACACCAATACTATTGCTGATTTTTTATTTGGATTAAGCTGTGACTCCATAAGTGAACGATTAAAAAATATTGAAGAAAACACGAATTCAACTTCAGAACAAATGTATTTCGATTGGGTGAAAAATATTGAAACTGATCTTTGTTCTTGATTCTACTTTGTTTGGTTATTGATATTACTTTGGGTTTGTAAAGACATGAGCCAAATCCGAAAATAATTACTTGCTCCCAGAAATAACCACCACAATTTCCCCTTTCACTTTA
>Ga0224506_10003489_pt1 | contig 10371 bp, 8 predicted proteins | sample SF_Jan12_sed_USG_2_FD_169108 | JGI IMG/M metagenome (GOLD analysis project Ga0224506, IMG submission 169108) | Sediment microbial communities from San Francisco Bay, California, United States - SF_Jan12_sed_USGS_8_1 | ecosystem: Environmental > Aquatic > Marine > Sediment | place: USA...
TGGAGGTTTCCTTCTTTATATATATACGAAGGAGGCTCATCAGAGTGCTGACCTCCTCCGGAGGTCTTTTCCAGTTCTCCACCGAGAATGCATAGAGGGTGAGTATTTTAACTCCCAGTTTGGCAGCAGCCTCTACCACTTCTCGGACTGCTTTTATCCCGGCTCGATGCCCGTCAACCCTTCTCAACCCTCTTCTCTCCGCCCATCGCCCATTGCCATCCATTATGATAGCTATGTGCTGGGGAAGTTTTTCCCTGTTTATCAGAGCCATAAGCTCTTCTTCCCGCTGTTTCCTTCTGTCAGGAGAATGATTCGTCGTGCCCATTTCACTTACCGATGATGAAAAATTTGTAAAATTATATCATATTTGAGTTCAATTAACAATTATTCTCTCTCGGTCAGAAGTCAAGGGAGTCAATATTCTATCTTCATCAGAAAAAGCCCCTGAGGAGGGGCAGTGGGGGCGATCAAATCGGAGAGGTCGGGGGTTTTTAATGCTTCCTGAATGTTCTCCCTGCTGAGTTTCCCTTTGCCTACCTCAATCAGGCTCCCCACGATGTTGCGGGTCATATATTGCAAGAAGCCGTTGGCTCGTATCCTAAAGATAAGCATCTCCTTCTGCTGGATGAAGGATGAGCTGAAGACCTCGCGGATGGCGTTCTTTCTGCCGCGAACAGCAGGGCTGAAAGGGGTAAAGTCGTGATTCCCTACGAAAAGCTCAGCGGCAGCGAACATCTCCTCCAGCTTGAGATCAAAGGGGAGGTGGTAGACATAGCGGCAGAGGAAAGGGGACAGGACTTTGCCGGTAAATATTTGATACTTATACTCCTTGCTTTTAGCATGATAGCGAGCGTGAAATCTGTCCTCCACCTGCTCAAGCTCAGTTATCCTGATGTCGGGAGGTAAGAGGCTGTTGAGCCCTTTCCACAGATTGGGCAGCGGAATATCCCCTTTCAGGCGGAAGCTGGCCACCTGTCCTGTGGCGTGAACCCCGGCATCGGTCCTTCCGGCGCCGATGAGCTTGATTCTTTCTCGGGTGATGGTTAAGATTTTCTCCTGAATGACACCCTGGATGGTGGTAAGGTTCGGTTGGAACTGCCAGCCATGATAGTTGGTACCCTCGTATTCAATGGTTAACTTAAGATTCCTCATCGTCCTTTTCTTAAGGGACAATTATAGGGGAGAGGAGGGCAAAAAGTCAAGGGAAAGCTTAACCCCCACTCCTCTCTTTCTTGACACTTAAAGTTGTTTCGGATAATAATTAGAGAGGCATTTCCAGGTATTTTTCCCTGAAAAAGGATTATCTTCCAGCAGGAAAGGGGGAGAATGGTGGGAAGATATAAGGTGTCTATCATCGGCGCTGGCAGGGTGGGGACCACTTTAGCTTATCTACTTAAACAGAGGGGCTACTCCATTGGGGGAATGTCGTGCCCAAGCGAGGAAGCCGCCCGCCAAGCGGTGGAGTTTGTCTCCGCAGGGGTTCCCTGTCGGGATAACGCCGAGGCGGTGGGGGATAGCGATATTATTCTTATCACCACCCCTGATCAGGCTATCGGCGCAGTGGTTCGTGAGCTGAGGAGCACCGAAATAGATTGGAAGGGGAGAATAGCTTATCATTGCAGTGGCTGCTTGAGCTCCGATATTCTGTCTCCCCTGGCGGAGGTCGGCTGTGCCATCGGGTCTTTTCATCCCTTGCACACATTCCCTCAGCCCGCACACACTGTTGCCCGATGGAAGGGGTGCCATTTTTTCATCGAAGGGGATGCCCGGGCGCGCCAGGCTGCTCTGGAGATGGCCGAAACGCTCGGGGGAAGAGGGGTGGTCATATCTGCCCAGAATAAGCCCCTCTATCATGCCGGCGCCACTATCGCTTCTAATTATCTGGTTTCTCTGGTATGGCTCTCCCTTCTCCTGTGGGAGAAAATTGGAATTTCTCTCTCCGAGGGAGTATCTGCTCTGATGCCCTTGATAAGAGGAACCTTTGAGGATATAGAGAAGCTGGATGTAGCCTCTGGTTTGACAGGACCCGTGGTCCGGGGTGACCTTACGACAATTGAAGCCCACCTCCAGGCGCTGCGGGAGGCTGATAAGATAGCGTGGCAGGTCTATCGTAAGCTCGGAGCGGTCACTGTTGAATTAGCCTCCCGCAACGGCTTGCTCACCTCTCGCCAGAGGAATGAGTTGTTGCGAATCATGCAACAAGCTAACGCTTCCTAACCGCCTTGCTGCTGCCGCTTCTGACAGAAGAGGAGCGGGAGGGGCTGTAAGAACGAGAGGGGGTGCTGCTTCTGACAGCTCCGCTTCTGATCGAGGAGCTCCCGCTGAAGCTCCGGAAGCTGCTGCTACCCCTACTACTAATAGTCGGGGAAGAGTAGCTCGGGCGGTAAGAGCTTTTGAGGCTCGGACTGTATGACGGCACTCGATACCTCGGCTGAGAGTGAGAGTAATAACTGGAGGGAGTTGAGCTATAAGTTCGGTAACGGTTGGTAGAAGATGGGGACGATAAAGACCTCCAGGTGGAGGAGGTGCTTTTCACGCTTCGTGAGGTGACCGAATTAGAGGAGGAAGGCCAGCTGCTCCTGAGTGAGGGAGTTCTGCTTCTGATAGAGGAACTAGTGGAAGGGCTGTATGATAAGCTTTTGGCGCTTCGTGAGGTGACCGATTTGGAGGAGGAAGGCCAGCTGCTACTGAGTGAGGGAGTTTTTCTCGGAGCGGAGCTTTTGGAGTAACGGTAAGAGGAAGAGGTGCTTTTCGGCTGCTGGGAGTAAGAGGTGGTGATTCTATTCTCTTTGCTGGCGGAACTCGAGGAGGAGGATGAAGAAAGCCCCTTCCAGGTCTGGGATGTGGAGCGGCTGCTGGCGGTTGGAGGAGGAGTCTTGGGTTTAGATTTCACCTTCTTGGCTTTGGGAGGAGTCTTTGTCTTCTGCTGCTGGGTTGGGGTCACCTTTCCCTTGCTGGTAACAGAGGTATCCTTACGAGAAGATGTGGATTGAGGAGGAGTCTTTGTTTTTTCCTGCTGGGTTGGGGCAACTTTTTCCTTGCTGGTAACAGCGGTATTCTTCTCGGAAGTGGAAGGTGTCTGCTTGAAAACGTTTCCCTTCTCGGTGGTCGATGTGGTGGTAGTTTCCTTGACCTTTCTTTCCGCCTCAGGAGGAGCTCGGTTTATATCCTTGGGGAGAGTTTTGGTCTCTACATTCGAAGGGAGGTTATAGCCAGACTTAGACATCGCTCGTCGCTGCAACTCTCCGACGGAACTCCTTGACTTGGGATTATAGAACTGAGCATCGGCAGTATTCAGCTTATTTATCTGCTCTGCGCTATATTTTACCTTGCGGATGTCGGGATTGGCTATGGCATTTCTGGGGATGAAGGTCCAGTGTTTAGAGTCAAAGCGGTTGTATCTGCCGTAATTGTACTTGTACATGGAGGCGTAAATGCCACTTCTCCAATAGCCATAGGTATAAGGAGTCCATCCGATGTAGTGAGAACCGGCAGCCCAATAGACCCAGGCAGGAGACCAGTAAGTACCCGGTACCCACACCCAGCCCCACAGAGGAGTCCAATCCCACCAGCCATAGTGGAAGGGGATCCATCCCCACTGATAGTAGGATATCCAGGTCCACCCGCAGGGATACCAGTTCCATCTGCCGTAAGTGTAAGGGATCCAGTAGTTGTCCATATAATAGGGACGCCAGACATAGGATTGATAGCGGGCGTAGTAATGCCAGGCACCATAGGGTTCAAGCTCGGAGATGTAATAGGTAGCCTCTTGGGGGATGTATTGCTGGCTGACTGCTACTGAAAGGGTCTCCTCTCTCTGGTAGTTCCATTCATCAAAGCTATCGAAGCTGGCGGTATTGAAAGACTCTGGCTCTGAGGGGTACTCGTTGAGGGAGATATAGCATCTCTGTCCGCTTTTGATCAGCGCCGACTCCCCTTCGCTCACTGTCTCGGCTACCCCGTTGTAGACCGACAGGCGGGTGTTGTTCTCCTCGTCCAGGTCTATGCGGAAGGTTCCATCGCTTATAAGATAAACAGAGCAGGCGGGGGTATCAATCTGGAAGTTCTCGTCGGGTGTTTCAAGGTTTACGGTCTTCAAATAGATGCTTCCTGACCACATTCTCAGTATGGTAGAGCTCTTATAGGAAGCAGCGGTATCAAAGATGGATTGGAAGTCGACCTTGGTATTTCCGTTCATACGGAGAATGGTCCCGTTTTCGAACTGGCATTCTACCTTTCCGCTCTCGTCGGTCCACAGCCGGTCACCAGCCATAAGGAGGATGTTAATTATGGGAGTCTCGGGGGCAACTTCTGTGGCTCGCTGCAGGGTTACCCCTTTCTCAATGTAGCTTATCCTCACATAGTTTTGCCCCTCGTCGTCCCCCTGCGTGTAGGATGTTCCTGCGAAGAATACCAGAACGACCAGGGCTAAAAGGAGTCTTCCTGCTTGCTTGCCGATATTCTGTCTTTTCATGACTTCCTCACCTCGCTTTGTTAAATACGGTTCATCTTTTTCTTCCAATCTGTTATAAAGCAATTTTTATGCCGCTTACTCCATCTGGAGTGCTATTTTACTTATCAGTGGCCTGTCGATAAAATCTTCAGAAGGTCCACTTTGCTGCTGTAATTTTTTGAAAACAAAGGATTTATTTTTAGCTCCCCATATTTCTTCAGAATAATCCACCCACTATTATTCAGCCTAAAGCGTGGAAAATCCCTTATTTTTGAGCCATATGTCCACTAATGATGAACTCTGTTTCCTTAAAAGGACATCCCACTTCTTAATTATAGCAGATGGAAGGAATACTGGCAAGGTATCCCCTGGGCATGAGGGAGAGGCTTATGGCATGAGAAGAGGTAGCATCTCTCCAGGCTCTTCCTTCCCGGCTTGACTTTGAGGTGGGGATATGATAAATTTTTAAAAGACTTACAAAGAGGGCATTAGCTGTGGCAATTATTTCCATCCTCAAGTATGGTGAGCCTCTGCTGTTGGAGAAGTCCCACCCAGTGGAGAAGATTGATGAGGAGGTCCGTCGTCTTATTGATGATATGGTAGAGACCATGTATGCGTCGGAGGGTGTCGGGTTAGCGGCTCCTCAGGTGGGGAAGCTGAAACGGATAATTGCGGTAGATATATCTGCGGGCGAACATCCCGAAGAGCTGATAGTCCTTATTAATCCTGATATTAAAACGGAAGAAGGCTCTGTGATTACCGAAGAGGGGTGCCTGAGCTTCCCCGACCTTACCCTGGAGATTGAGCGTCCCCGATATGTAAAGGTGAAGGGACTGAGCCCCGAAGGGAAAGAGCTTGAGCTTGAAGCTGAGGGTTTGTTAGCCTGCGCTCTCTCCCATGAAATAGACCACCTTAACGGAGTACTTATCATTAATCGGGCAAGCCCCTTGAAAAGAGACCTTATGATGCGGAAGATAAGAAAAAAGATGAGGGCGGGAGAGTGGTAAAGGGAAAGGTTCCCGGGGATGGAATTTCCTGAGGAGTCTCTTTTCTCAGAAAAGGGTATTTTTGTATAGCTTAGACAGGAAATTATGAAAATTGTCTTTATGGGCACCCCCAAATTTGCTCTCCCTTCTTTAAGGCGCCTGCTTAAGGATGGACATGAAATTCAGCTTCTGGTCACCCGTCCGGATAAACCGAAAGGGAGGGGGCAAAAGGTTGCTCCTCCCCCCACCAAAGAGCTGGCCATAAGCCAGGGGATTCCAGTAGAGCAACCGACCGACCTTCACAGTTCTGATTTTTATAACCGTTTGAAATCTTTACGACCCGAGGCTATAGTGGTGGTCGCCTATGGGAAGATTCTTCCTCAGGAGCTCCTCGATTTACCCCCTTACGGGGGAGTAAACCTTCACGCCTCGTTGCTTCCCAGATATCGGGGTGCGTGTCCCATCAACTGGGCGCTCATTAACGGGGAGCAGGAGACGGGGGTGACCACTATCAAGATGAGCGCTGAGATGGACGCCGGCGATATCCTCCTTGCCCGACAGGTAGCCATCGCCCCCAGCGAGACCGCCGAAGAGCTCGAGCAAAGGCTCTCCCTGGTGGGAGCCGAGCTCCTCTCTGAGACCTTAGCCCGCTTGCAAGATGGTCAGTTATCACCCCGCCCTCAGGACCATTTTCAGGCTACTTTTGCCCCCCGCTTGAAAAAGGAAGACGGGAGGATTGACTGGGGAAAGGGGGCAATGCAGATATTCAACGCCGCCAGAGGTCTGGCTCCCTGGCCCGGAGCCTACAGCATCTTCAGAGGGAAGACGGTGATATTCAGGCGGGGAGAGCTTTTTGATGTGCCGGCGGGAAAGGAGTTCCCTGTGCGTGAGCTGGGTGAGATAGTTGCCCTTGATAATAGGGGGATTGTTGTCCAATGCGGGGACGGAGCCTATCTGCTGATTGCAGAGCTGCAGCCCGAGAGCAGGCGGCGGATGAGGGCGGTTGATTTCGTAAACGGTTATCGGGTCAAGCCGGGGGAGAGGTTCGCATAATTCCTTTCAGCTGCCCATAACCTGATATATTGGCAGAATGAGGTTTTCATCTCAGAGATATTTTTTCATCCCATCATGGATTGGATATTGACTGCCGGAAAAAGAGTCTCCATGGTTACCATTGCCCGCCGCTTAGCTTACCAGGCTCTGTGGCGAGTCTCTACTCAGTCTTCTTTCTCATCCTATCTGCTCCCCGCCTACCTGGAAAAAGAGGCTCTTTCCGATCGGGACCGGAGGCTGATAACCGAGCTGGTCTATGGTTGCCTGCGCTGGCAGGGCAGGCTTGACTGGGTCATCTCCCGCTTTTCTCATTCTCCCCTGTCTGCTCTGGAGGTATCGGTACTGATTGCTCTTCGGCTCGGGTGTTATCAGCTGCTCTTCCTGGAGCGCATCCCTCCTTCGGCTGCGGTTAAGGAATCGGTAGAGCTGGCCAAGATGCACGGCTCACCGGGGAGTGACACCCTGGTCAATGCCGTGCTGCGACAGATTTGCCGCCAGGGAGGGAACATCCCCTTACCTCAGGCAGAGAAAGACCAGTTCGATTATCTTACGATTACCCAATCCCATCCCCGATGGCTGGTGGAGCGATGGCTAGAGAGGTTTGGCTTTCGGGAGACGGCGGAACTGGTAGAGGCGAACAACTTGAAACCCCCTCTGTTCATCAGGGTCAATCGACTGAAGACTATCCCCGAAGAGCTGAAGCGGGAATTAGAAAAAGAGGAAATAGAGGTAGAAGGCTCCCGCTATCTGCCTGATTCATTCAGGGTGGTCAGAGGGAGGATAGCCAGCTCAAGACCTGTGAAGGAAGGGCTGTGTTACCTGCAGGACGAAGCCTCACAGATGGTCTCCTTTCTGGTATCCCCTCGCCCTGAGGATTGGGTGCTCGATGTCTGTGCCGCACCGGGGAGCAAGGCCTGTCATTTAGCCTCTTTAATGAATAATAGGGGTTATATAGTCGCCAACGATATTCATCTTCATCGCCTAAAAGTCCTCAGGGAGAATTGCCGCCTGCTGGGAGCCGATAATATCCGCATGGTGGTTGCCGATTTCACCCGCCAACCCGGACTGCGGTATGAGTTCGACCGGGTGTTGGTTGATGCTCCATGCACCTCGCTGGGGCGCATCCGGCGAAGTCCCGAGCTTAAGTGGAGGCGGAGGCCTGAGGATGTGGACTTTTTGTCTGTCAAACAGAAGGCCCTCCTCCACTATTCATCCCAGAGGGTAAAAAAAGGCGGGATTTTAGTCTATGCGGTCTGCTCCTGGGAGCGGGAGGAGACCGAGGAGGTGGTAGAGAATTTCTTAGAAGAAAACAATGGATTCAGAGTAGTAGCCCCCCGGGATTACCTCCCCGGCGCGCTTCACCCCTTGGTAGCTGAAGATGGCTTTCTCCGTACCTTTCCCCACAGACACGATATGGATGGCTTTTTTTCTGCTGTGTTTACAAGGGGAAAATAGCTTGGCGAGGATAAAGGGAGACTGTATAATTTAGTTTTGAAATTTTCTTAGAAATAAGGGAAGGTATCTCCTGGTGTAAGGAATTTACTTGAATCAATCGGCTTGATATGCTATATTAAATTTTTTGTAAAGGGCTCTTTTATGAAAGTATGGCTTAAGGGTTTGCTGAGGTGGATGCTCCATTTTATAAAGTGGGCAGGGATGGGACTGGCTGTCTTGCTGGTGTTCTCGGGCAGTGTCTGGGTGACTATGAAGGTGGTTATGGGGAGACAGGAGGTTGAGGTGCCCGACCTTATCGGGATGAAGCCCTCTCAAGCAGAAAGGTCTTTGGGGAAGCTGGACCTCAAGCTTAAGGTAGAGGCTTATAGCCAATTTAGCGATACTATTGAAAAGGGAACAGTCGCCTCTCAATATCCCATAGTCGGCAGCCGCTTGAAAAGGGAAAATATAGTGCGCGTGGTGCTCAGTAGAGGTTCCCAGAGACTTATGGTTCCTTCTCTGCTTGGGGGCTCAGTACGGAAAGCTCAGCTTGAGATAAGAAGCATGGGGCTTAAGATAGGGAGGGTTTATTCCGTCTATTCAGAGGAACCGATGAACTTCATCATAGCTCAAGACCCTCTCCCCTCCATGGAGGAGATGCCGGGCGCGGCGGTTAATGTGCTGGTAAGCCTGGGACCCAGAGCCACAGAGTATATTATGCCCGACCTGGTAGGTAAGTCTCTGGAGCAGGTGAGAGAGGCTCTGGAGACCCAGGGGTTGCGCATCGGAAATATCCGCAGTAAATATTACCCCTGGGCGGAAGAAGGGGTGATAATCCAGCAAACACCCCAGGCTGGCTTCAAGGTAAAGAGTGACGCTATTATCAACTTATGGGTTAGCGAAGGGATGGAATGAGATGGTTAAAATTGCCCCCTCTATTCTCTCGGCTGATTTTAGTAACCTGAGGGAAGAGATAGCCAAAGTGGAAAAGGGGGGAGCTCATCTGCTCCATGTCGATGTGATGGACGGTCATTTTGTTCCCAACATCACCTTTGGACCCCTTATTGTTGGTGCCTTGAATCGCATTACCGAACTTCCCCTCGATGTCCACCTGATGATTGAAAACCCCCATCAATACTTCACGCAGTTCATCCAGGAAGGAGCTGATTGGCTCTCTATCCATTGTGAGGGAAACCGTCATTTGAACCGTGATATTATCTGCCTCAAAGAACAAGGAGTCAAAACAGGAGTAGTGCTCAACCCCGCCACTCCACTGTCATATCTCGATTATATTCTTGATTATGTTGATTTTGTCCTGTTAATGTCGGTGAATCCGGGGTTCGAGGGGCAAAAATTCATAGACAATCTCAAGAACAAGATACGATGCTTGCGTGAAATTATAGATAAGAGGTCACTTCAGGTGGAGATTGAGGTGGATGGAGGGATTGATGTGGATAATATCCAGGAGGTTGTCTCCTGTGGGGTAGATATTGTGGTAGCTGGCTCATCGGTATTCCGTCACCAGGACCCTGAATGGGTGGTGAGGGAGATGATTAAGCGGTGCAGTCAGATTTAACCTTCTGAGGGGAAGCAAAGCATGAAATCTGTGGTGACCGGGGTAGCCGGTTTTATCGGCTCACATCTGGCGGAAGAGCTGCTTGAGATGGGACATCAAGTGGTGGGGATCGATGCCTTTACCGAGTTTTATCCCCGCCAGATGAAGGAGAGCAACCTCTTCACTATTCAGAACAACAATAAGTTCCGTTTAATCGAAGGGAGATTGCAAGACCTGAATCTGGAACGAGTTCTCTCGGGAGCCGATTATATCTTTCATCTGGCTGCCCAGGCGGGGGTGCGCACCAGCTGGGGAGAGAGTTTCTCTGATTATGTGGATAACAACATCATTGCCACGCAGGTTCTGCTGGAATCGAGCAAAAAGCTCCACCTTAAGAAACTGGTCTATGCCTCCTCTTCCTCGGTTTACGGCGATGTGGATGAGCTTCCTATGAGCGAGGATATAAAGCTGTGCCCCATCTCCCCCTACGGGGTCACTAAATTAGCCGGTGAACGGCTGTCGTCTGTCTATCACAAAAGCTACCGCATCCCCGTCATTATTCTTCGCTATTTTACTGTCTATGGTCCTCGCCAGCGTCCCGATATGGCTTTTCACCGCTTTTTAAGGGCAGCTATTGATGGGAATACCATTGTCATCTACGGCGATGGGAGCCAGACCCGTGATTTCACTTATGTCTCCGATGCGGTCAGAGCCACTCTGGCAGCAGCGGAGCAGGGGAAGCCAGGCAGGGTATACAATATTGGCGGTGGCAATCGAATTTCCCTTAAGAATGCCCTGGCAGTGATTAAGCGGGTGGTGGGTGAGAAGCTGAAGGTCAAGTGGGATGATTTTCATCGGGGGGACATGCGTCACACCTATGCTGATACCAC
>Ga0224506_10003490_pt1 | contig 10371 bp, 8 predicted proteins | sample SF_Jan12_sed_USG_2_FD_169108 | JGI IMG/M metagenome (GOLD analysis project Ga0224506, IMG submission 169108) | Sediment microbial communities from San Francisco Bay, California, United States - SF_Jan12_sed_USGS_8_1 | ecosystem: Environmental > Aquatic > Marine > Sediment | place: USA...
AAGTTAGGCATCGAAGAGTCCTTCACAAGATCAATCCTCAAAAAGAGAAGAAAGAAGAGCACAGAAATGAGAAAAACAGCTAAAATCGCTCTATACTTCATTTACCTCACTGCTCAACTGATATTCAGGTTGAACCTATTAAAATAATACACGCCCAAAAGCTTAATATCATAAATGTGTGTATCTAGGAAGTCAATTCTAACCAAAAAGGTCGCAGAAAATGATAGGAAGAACCCGAAATAAGAGAACTCGCGTTTATCGTTCAAGTGTGACGAATCGTGAATTGATTGTCGAGCCAGCTCCTCATGTGACGGGTCATGCGACAAAGGATCTGCTAATGAAATACACTTTTGTAGCCCTATGCATCCTTGCAGCAACAGCGGTTCTAGCATTTGGAACAACTGCCTTGTTAATTGAGATAGTCGCTGTCGTAGTCGCCGTCATCTCTGACTATATGCTTTCCCTAGTCATGAAAAAGAAAGGTCCATTAAACACGTATTCTGCAGCCGTTAGCGGACTCATTGTTGCGTTGTCCTTTTCAAGCGGAATACCTTACACAGTACCGGGCCAACAATATGTACCCACAATGATGAATCCAGTCGTTCAATACGTCGCCGTGGCCGTGATATCTGCGATCGCAGTAATAGTTTTCAAGAAAATTCAAGGCCTTCTAGGACGGAAATACTTGAACCCAGCTGCTGCAGCTAAACTTCTGGTTTTAGTCCCTATATGGAGCGCTTTGATGCCACAGGATCACCTTTTGACTGCCATATCCTCCTTCGCTTCACTCAAAGGTGCACTGAGCGCGTGCTATTCCTACAATGCCCCATTCGAAGATCCCCTCCTAACTCTAATCATATTGAAAAACCATGGATGGCTTGGCGGTGCATCAAGTATCGTAGTGGTTGCCGTCGGAATAGGCGTCATACTGTTCAGTCGTGGTTACATGAAATGGAGGACTCCCCTAACATATTTGGCAACAATCGCGACTATTTCCGCAAGTTATGGTCTTATTAATGGAGAAGACATCATTCTAAGAGTGGCTTTCCACCTCTTTGTGGGTAGCGTGATATTCCTAGCTTTCTTCATGGCCACTGATCCTGCTACTACACCTTTAACTGGCCTTGGGCAGATAATATTTGCCATAGGTCTAGGAGTACTTACTTTCGTATTTCAAATTTGGGGGCATTTCTTTGGCGGATCAATCCTAGCGTTGGTGATAATGAACCTAACTGTTCCCCTTCTAGATCGGGTGGGAATCCATAAGCCATTCGGACGGAGATGAATCTGAAGTTGACTGTCAAGATAGGAGAGAAAAAAGAAAAAGCAAGAAAAGTCTCCATCGATGTTTTTCCTGATCCAGAAACCGCGGTGATCTTTACTCTTCAGCATATAGGAGCTCCAAATGATCCCTTAGTTTCTGTGGGTGATAAGGTTACGATTGGACAAAAAATAGCTGACTCCAAGGAAAGAATAAGTGCTCCAGTTCACAGCCCTATCTCCGGCGAAGTGACAAAAATAGGCGAAGCGTATAATCCTTGTTCTGCGGAGTTTTCTCAAGCAATTTTCATAGAAAATGACGGAAAAAAACGGAAGGACAAAACTCTACAGCCTTTGTCAGTTTCGGAATTGAAAGACGTTTCTACTGATTTCCTTATTGAGAGAGTCAGAGAGGCAGGAATAGTCGGCTTAGGAGGAGCGGGTTTTCCAACACACATCAAACTCTCTCCGCCTTCTGACAAGCCGATAAAACATCTTGTTGTAAACGCATGTGAAAGCGACATCTACGCTACCTGTGATGAAAGACTGATTATAGAAAAAACTTCCAACATCCTGACAGGTGTCAAAGTAATGCGTAAGGTCTTAGGCTCTCCAAAAGTTGTAATCGCCACAAAAAACAATAAAATCGAGGCCGTGGAAAGGTTGAAGGAAGTGTTCTCCGGAGAACCGGACACAAAAATTGTTGCAGAGCCGTTTACATATCAACAGGGAGACGAAAACCTGCTACAGAAAGCACTTTTTGGTTGGGAAGTCCCAGCTGAAAAACTTCCCTATGAGATGGGCGTTGTAGTACATAACGTAGCAACAGTCAATGCTGTTGCAAAAGCCGTTTTTGAAGGAGAACCCCTAATATCAAGAGTAATAACTTTAAGTGGTGATGTAGAAGAGCCAAAGAACTTAATGGTGAAGATAGGCACTTCAGTGGGTCACATTCTTGATCATTACAAAGTGGACCCAGAGGACACACGAAAAGTTGTGTTAGGCGGAGCTATGATGGGGATATCTATTCCAACAGCAGAGACTCCATTGGCAAAGCGAATTACAAGCATACTTGTTTTCTCGAAGAGCCAGTATAAACTTGTTAAGAGAAGAGCAGACTGTATCAGGTGTTCAAAATGCATTGGCGCCTGTCCCCTTGATCTGCATCCTATATCGATTGTTGAAGCCATAGAAAAAGGGAAAATTGAAAGGGCTAAAGGTTTGTATCTTACCGACTGCTTTGAATGTGGAATATGCTCCTATGTATGTCCTTCAGGAATTCCGTTGGCAGATACTATACGAAAAGCTAAACGAGGATAACACGGAAGCTTCCGAAGGCCAAAATATTTGAAACCTCAAAGTGAGAAACTGCAAGCACAGGTAAGATGAAAACCTTATTAATTAATAGCACATACATAAAAAAAAGAGGCAGAGAGTTTTGTCGAAAACAGATAGACTGCTGGGTCTGATCTTTAGCGACATTTCACTTGGCTTCGTTTTGCCATGCATCTTAGGCGCGTTGATAATCGCTTTCCCGACAGTAATAGCGGACTTTCTGGGTACGATACACATACATTTCCCAACTTGGCTTTGGGGAGGACCAGAAGTACCGCTACAGTATATATTCACCGTTGGTATCGCTCAAGGTATTCTCTCCTGCGGTATTCCAATCTTTCTTGGATTGGCTTGGAACAGGTGGGCTGGAGGCGCGTCAGGATTCCTACTAAGCCTGCTCTTTACAGTTAGCATGGGTGTATACTATGGCATGAGCATGAACACTGCAGACTGGCTGGGTTTGATTGTAAGCGGCATGTTGGCGGGATATATAGCGGGAGCCTTGATGTCGCGCTCGCGCATGCGGGGTTCTACAAGCTTAAAAAGCATGTTGATTGCGTCACTGGTAGCTGCCATAGTCGCAATAGTATTTACTACCCAGACATACATTTGGTATTCTCCAATGTTCGAGGACGGCTTCAATGGAGTAACCTATTCATACTTTATTTACACTGTGATTTACGGCCTTTGGGCTATAATTGGTGCAATCGTCGCCAAAGTCTCTACTTGGTTCAGATGAACTAAGTGCATCGAAAACGATTCCAACAATACTATTTTTTTCTATTTATTGGAAAACAAGAACGCGCCAATGATCTAAACAACCCTTCGATTTGTTTTTCCGCTTGGCTTTCACAATTCTAGATGGGGAAAGCGTGAATTCTCTACTCGCTTTTTTCTTCTCCAAAACGTAGCCCGCACGCGCTGCAACGATTTGTAGTTCCTAGGCCTAGCTAGGTCAGACACGGTTTCGGCTTTCTCAACTGACTTTGACATGTTGAACTGTCAATTCTGCCCTAACCTCAGCTAAAAAGCGCGATGCTAATAGGCTGCTGTTCCTGATGTGCACGCTACTGCCTCTTCAAATGACAATGGAACTTTAGAGGTTCTTCATTACGATCTTGCCACGGATAATCTACGGCGTTGTAATACCAATATTCGCTGCGGTCTCCGGCTAGTACGGCATAACCCAAGGCACATGGGTTAGTCATCTCAAACAAAACGCGTGAAGACCAACAAGTTCCCCCAGATTTTTCCCCAATATAATTTTATCATTTTTCTCGCAACAACGCGCGCGCACGACTTTTTCCCCGGAATTCGATGCTCGTCCATAGCATGGGCACAAGTACGTGAACTGCTCCTATGGGCATAGAGACACAAATACACTACCTTGGTCATACGACTAGATTGAATCGTTGTTCACACCACTCTTATATGTCATATCATGCAAATGTAGAACAAACCAAGTGAACACGCAGAAACGCAGGCGTCAACAAAATGTCTAAGGTAATTGCCTCTTTATCCGGAGGAAAAGACTCGATGTACGCACTTTACATAGCACTACAAGAAGGACTAGACATAGATTACTTGATGTTCATAAATAATGGAAGTAAAGCTCATCGATTAAACAGATGGTTACTAAAACTAGTGTCAGAATCTCTTGAAATACCAGCAGTAACTACTGGCAAAGAGATGCATGACATAAGGAGAGTACTTAAGAAGTTGAAAGCGGACACTTTCATCTCTGGAGTAATGGTAACCCCAGAACACATGGATTGGTACCAAGAAATATGCAATCCAATTCAAGTAAAACATTATGCCCCACTTTGGGGAAAGAACCCCTTCGCAACACTCACTGAAATGAAAGAATTAGGATTTCAGATGCTGATCATTGAGGTAGACGTCTCCATGGGCTCCCGAGAGAGCTGGCTTGGAAAAAAACTAGATAATATCGTCCTCCAGCAAATAAACAAACTGGAAAAGGAGCAGAAGCTGCAGCCTTCGGGCGAACTTGGCGAGTACCACACATTTGTTCTTGATTGCCCGCTTTACAAAAAAAGAATAAACATCCTTGATTCGGAAATTGTTTGGGAGAACTCCAGAGGATATGTTGTTATCAAAAACGCAAATTTACAATCGAAAACGAAATGCAAAAGTGACCAAGCATTTTGAAGTCTCAAAATACGTCCCAGAAAGAATGCACGCGCGCGCAAAATAGTTTAATATATATAAGCGACAGATTAACACAAAATATATGAGTGACAAATTACTACGAAAACGCTAAATTAGGGGAGGATGAGGTTGAAAACCAAAGCACCCATGTTCATAATGGTTTGGAGATGCACCAGCGCCTGCAACCTCAACTGCCTCTACTGCAGTTTTAGAGGGGGAGACCTCCCCACGAACCCAGCTCCCGACGAATTAGATGTGAAAGGCGCGTTGCAGGTCGTAGACGAGATATATGACTTAGACGCCACCTGGTTCGGATTGAGTGGCGGCGAACCACTTATGCGCAAAGACATCTTCGAACCAATCAAGCACGCAAGAGATCTCGGTTTGAAAGTAAGCTTGATCACAAATGGTTTTTTTGTCAACGGAAAGACCTATGACAACCTAGCCAAAGAAGAAGTCATGACTTCCATCAGCATAGACGGCTCTGAAAACGTGCAAGACAGGCTCAGGGGAAAAGGTGCCTACAAAGCAGAATTATCAGCCATCCAAAAACTGTCAAAAGCAGGAATCCTAGACTGCCTAGTAACAACAGTCACAACCGCCAACATCAAAGAAACAGATCACTTGGTCAATTTAGCCGAAGAGTATAGAGCCAAGCGCGTGGTGATTCACAATTACGTTCCTGTAGGCTCCGGAAAATATAACATTGAACTTGCCCCTTCACCCCAACAGTATGAATGGCTTTGGAATCATGTTTTCGACCTATATCAAGCTAACAAGGGAAAAGTCGATATTAAAGTGTACAGCCCCTTCTACGCCCGTGTAGTTAAGCAGAGGGGGCTGTCAAATTTCTGGGATTGGTACACCAATGATTTCCTAGGTAAATGCAGCATGGATGGCCATTACATCAGTATAGCACCGAATGGAGACGTAAAACCTTGTGGATTCAACGAACATCTGAAATTGGGAAACATAAAAGACAAAAGCCTCAAAGATTTATGGGACGAACTACAAACTGACGAATTTTATTTGAAGCTCAGGGACAAAAGCAACCTCAAAGGCAAGTGCGGAATGTGCGAATATCGTGAGATATGTGGCGGCTGTAGAACTAGAGCCGAATATTATACAGGAGATCTTTTCCAGTCTGACCCGGCATGCGCCTATGTTCCGAAAGCCCTTCGCGATCAATGATGTCTTTATACGCGCGCATTATCATCTAAGGGTGGCAGCCAGTTTTCTGTGATGCCTTTTCTAAAATAGTTAGTTGACTAACTCGAAGCCCCATGGTGCCTTCCCCCCAGTAAGGGGAGTATACGTCTTCGTTATGATTTACAGAATTCCCATATGATGTTATATCTCCACAAATCACCAGCTTCAGTCAACCGAATCTCCCGATCGTCAACCGCAACTAAACCTTTACTCGTCAATCGCTCCATAGCCTTCGGAAACGCTTCCTCAGGAAACATCCCAAACTCTTTCTTGAATCCAAGTTTGTCCACTGGTTGGCGTACATACAATCTCGTCATGACCTTTCCCATTCGATCTAGTTTTGAATCCACTGAAAGTTTTGCCATCGGAAAAACTCCTTTGGCGACGGTGTCTATGTAAGCGCTCGCAGGTTCGACGTTCATCCAGGAAAACTTTCCAAGATAACCCATGAAACAACCAGCGCCGGTCGTAAGCTGTCCAGCCCAAGGCCAACCTGCAACACAGCGTTCTGTGAAATGTTCTTCCACTCGAGAGAAACGATTATGCCCCGTAGGTCTATAACCGCCTTTCCTGAACCTCTGATAACCCTCCAAGTACATTTCTTTCTCCATGTCTGAATCTCCAATAGGCGGGACTTTCCCGGCTTTAAGCCGTTTTTCTAGGGGGGTCCCTGGAAGTACGTCAAGCGCATAGAAGTCGACCCCTTCCACGTCTAATTCCATTGCCTTGTCCACGTCCCTTTTCAAAACATCCATTGTTTCTCCTGGAAGATTATACATTAGGTCGATGCAGGCGTAGAGTCCCGTTTTCCGCACAGTTTTAATAGTCTTTGCTGCTTCATCTGCGCTGTCAAGGATGTTCAACATTTTTCTCATGCTATCATCGAAAGTCTGTACTCCGAGATCTATTTGAGCACACCTGGTTCCAATTTTCTTGGCAAAATCTGAAATCGCCCTCAGTTTCTTTATGTCGAAATTATGGGTGCATCCAGCAACCTTAACCATAACATCCTCAGTTAAGTTAAAATTCTCTTCACAGAAAGACAGGAGATCAACCAAGTGGTGGGGGGATAAAACGCTGGGGCTGCCACCACCTAACACCACTTCGTCAAAAAGGCTGCTTCGAATATATCGGGTTTCCGCATACATCTTTAATTCCTTCTTCAAAGCTTCAAGATACTTTCCCAGAATCTCTTTAGAAAACGTTTCATTAGGAAAATAGCAGAAATTACACTTGGAATCACAGAAAGATATCCAAGGCTGCAACTCCATCTTTAGACCGACATCGTTTTCAGTTTTCAAAAAATCCGTGAAAGCACGAATATTCTCAACGGTAACATCTGGATACTCCCTGTAAGTGTATGGCGGCCAATTCTCCACTTCTTCATAAGGTTGCAATCTTTCCCCACCTTTGACCTCAATTTCAAAGCGAGGCCAAACAACTTCAATCAAAAATTTGAGACTAACTCCTCCTCATAAACCTGCCGATTCTAACCGTTGTAAGAGACTAAGAAGCGCGCGCACGCAACGTCGTGTTGGCGCTCTTTATATCCCTTGTAGTGTTCCCCATACTTTTCTCGTTAAACTTATTTCTTCCATTCCTACTAATTATCTCGTCACATGGCGAAGACAAACACCCCGGATAGTATTTCAATGAGGCTGTTGGCAAACGAAAAACTCTGGAATGTTGCTCTCAGAATGCCCCCCATAAAATGGATGCTCAGAACAACTTTAGAAAGATGCCTAAAATGTGACAAGACACACCTAGAAATTGCGCTGAACGATTATGTTGGTAGAAACTATCAAAAATGTTTTTCATGCGACTTCTACTCCAGCATCATAAGATTCTGGATCAGTTTCCTGAAAACGAGCTTAGCTGTTGAAAGAAAACGCGTTTCGAAACTTTTGGATGACCCCTACAGCAGAAGAGCCATAAAAAGCATAATATCAGGCTTCATCGACTTCGGCTTGAGCCGCCCACTCCTAGTTCACGCTCCCTTCCTCGTAGTATGGAACTTCACCTACAAATGCAACCTCAACTGCAAACACTGCTACTCGGACGCAGGCAACCTTCCCAGACAGGAACTATCGACCAGCGAAGCCATGAAGGTTGTGGACCAAATAGCAGATTTTGGCGTGACCTCCTTGGCTTTTTCCGGCGGCGAACCCTTAATGAGAAAGGACTTTTTTGAAATAGCGACACGCGCTGTCGAATCAGGGCTGTACGTCTCCCTAGCCACAAATGGAACCTTGCTCAACAAGGGAAGAGTAAGAATACTCAAAAAAATGGGACTTAATTATGTGGAAGTCAGCCTCGACGGAGCTAACTCCAAAACGCACGACCCCTTCAGGGGAAAAACCGGCTCATTTGACCAAGCGTTGAATGGGCTAAAGAATTGCGTGAAAGAGGACATCTGCACGTGTTTGGCCGTAACCGCAACCAAGAACAATCTTACCGAAATTCCCTCAGTCCTTGCCTTAGCTGAGAAGATGGGGATCAAGAGATTTACTCTATTCAATTTCGTGCCAACCGGCAGAGGCAAAGACATACTAGAGCTTGACCCTTCTCCAGAAGAGAGAGAAGAGGTTCTAAAATTTCTTAACAAGAAATTGTCGGAAAGTTCTCGAATCGCCATATTGACGACAGCCCCCCAACTTGCCCGAGTTGCCTTACAGTTTCCTTCCACTCAAGAAGACATTGTGGTGCCGTTTGCTCACATGGAGTCCGCGAGTATTAGCAAAAAAGCAAAGGCCCTTGCTGACTTCATTGGCGGATGCGGAGCCGGGCGATTCTACTGCGCTGTCTCTCCCGAAGGAAATGTCCAACCCTGCGTCTTTCTTCCAATAACTGTCGGAAATCTAAAAACAGAAAACTTGAAAGATATCTGGTTTAATTCCTCAGTTTTTAACGCTCTTAGAGATAGAGAAAACTTGAAAGGCCGATGTGGCAGATGCGAGTTCAAGTTCGTTTGCGGAGGATGCAGGGCAAGAGCCTTCGCGTACCACAACGACTATCTCATGTCAGACCCAGGATGCATCAGAAAAATCTTTGCAGGCGATTGACAATTGAAAACGGTAAAAATCGGAGTCTTCAGAACCAGTGACAGTTTGGAGCATGCCTTAAGAAACGCTTTAAACGCTGCAGAATGGGATAAACACATACATGGCAAGGTTTTCATAAAACCAAATTTATGCGCAAAGGAGTATATTCCTGGAGCCGTTACAAACCCACAGACCCTTTTCCATCTGGTCGGTCTTCTTCGAGACAAGGTTGAAGAGGTTGTCGTCGGCGAATCAGACGGCTACAATTACTCTTGCGATGAAGCTTTGGTAGAAACTGGCGTGAAGAAGATTGTTAGCCGTGCTGGCGGAAAAACAATAAACCTATCTAAAGACGAAACCTTGAAGGTTCAAAATCCAAGTGCTCTTTGTTTAAAGAAAGTCAAGCTTCCCAAGACTCTCGTTGAATCCGACTCCATAGTTAGCGTTCCAGTTATGAAGACACACGAGTTCACACTGTACGGAGGCGCCATAAAAAATCTGTTCGGATGCATACCAAACAACAGGCGCATATTCCTGCACCCTTACATTGACATGGTCCTTCACGACTTAATGATCTTGCTGAAACCAAAATTTGCCGTTATGGACGCTACAGTCGCCATGGAAGGAAATGGACCCAACAGAGGAATTCCTATACCCATGGAACTCGTGCTCGCAAGCAACGATCTTCTAGCCATCGACAAGACATCTACCGAAATCATGGGCATCAACTGGACCGACGTCAGTCACCTACACCTGATAAACAAGTATTTACGACCAGAAGAAACAAACATCCAAATCATCGGCGAAAGGGTAGAGGCATTGAGGCGTCCCTTCGTAAGACCTTATTTGGACTTAGCTGTGAAAGCACAACTTTGGGTTTATAAGAACTATTTTCTCACACGCCTCTGCTTTGGTACGCCTTTCTTCAATGCTTTACAAGCCTGCATGAAGATTTACAGAAAAATCGATAGGGAAATCAAGGGAGAAGGGTGGACAGAACAGTATTGGCATGACCCTGATTAGTCCTGAAAAGCAGCCAGTTCCTGAGCTGTTTTACGCTACGTTGAAATTTTGCGATATAGGTCAACTACTTGGCTTGTAATCAGGGGCCAAGCAAATTTCTCTTCTACGAGCCTTCTCCCACACCTACCGAGTTCTTCAGCAAGCTCTGGATCTTGCAGCAGAGTCATTATTCCCTGAGCTAGCTGCTCTGGGTCACCAGCCTCCACCAACAATCCGTTTTTGTTGTTGGTTAAGAACTCAGGGATTCCTCCCACCTTGGTGGAAATAACCGGAAGGCCGGTCGATTGTGCTTCTAATATCGCGAATGGAAAGTTTTCATATAGGGCTGGTAGCA
>Ga0224506_10003491_pt1 | contig 10367 bp, 7 predicted proteins | sample SF_Jan12_sed_USG_2_FD_169108 | JGI IMG/M metagenome (GOLD analysis project Ga0224506, IMG submission 169108) | Sediment microbial communities from San Francisco Bay, California, United States - SF_Jan12_sed_USGS_8_1 | ecosystem: Environmental > Aquatic > Marine > Sediment | place: USA...
GGGTTCGTCGTCGAGATCGACGAGCGCGACACCGGGGTGGACCTCACCGGCGACGGCGACCTCGAGGACCAGGTACCGCACATCTGGACGATCGATGCAGGAGTCCGAAATTTGGAGGTCGCCGGCTTCGTTGTGACCGGCCCCACCAACCGGTTGTGGGTTGAGGTGTACGAGGCAGGTGAGGGCCGCGACCTCAACAACGACGGTGATATCGGATACGAGCGCGTCGTCCACTCATGGGATCCGGATCGGGGATGGCACAACACCGGCTGGGCGGCCGGGTCGGTAGCCCCGCTGACGGATGGAACGGTGATCGTGGGCGTCTTCGAGGAAGAGCAAGGTGGCAGCGATTTCAACGGGGACGGCTCGACCGACGGTCACTTCGCCGTTTGGCTGGGACCCGACGAGCATCGCGTGATCGGCCCGGCATATGCCGTCCACGCCCTCGACGACGGCGGGGCTCTCATCTCTTTCGAGGAAACATCGGCGGGTGGACTCAGCCGGGATTGGGGGCTCACCATCTGGCACCCGGACCGAGACGCTGTTGTGCTCGACATCCCGACGGTGAATCACCGCTCCATTCCCGGTGGCGGGGCCTATTTCCGGGTGGCGGAGAGCCCCGACTACTGGAACTACCAGACGGCCTGTGGGACCGGGCAGGACCTGAGCGGGGACGGCGACTGCGAAGACTTCGTCCTCCACCTGTGGACACCGGAGGAAGGCCTGGTCAACCTCGGGCTTGCCGACTGGTGGTGCCCGGAGTGCGACTGGGGATACGTAGTTGTCGGGACGACTGCGGTCGTGAGCGTACCCCAGGGTCCCGGGTCGGGCGAGGAGGCCGACGGCGACAAGGAGCACTCAGTGCTGCACATCGTCAACGACGGGGACGTCACCGCACTCGAGGTGATTCCCACGACGGCGACAACCACTTGGGCGGTCCTCGACGACGGAGTGATCCTCACAGCCGGCCCCGACCACACCTTCACCTTCGTCGGTGTAGATGGCACGGCCACCGACCTCGGGTTGAGCGGGTATGCAGCGTATGCGCTTTCGGAGGGCGCCGTCCTCCTCGGCGACGAGGGCATGTCCGGCCTCGACCTCAATGGTGACGGCGAGATCGCCGAACGCACCTCGGTCGCCCACACGTGGCATCTCGACTCCGGCGTGGTCAACCTCGGTCTCACCGTTGCTCGGTTTGAGAGCGAGCTGGAGGGGATGCGACCGGTTCCGCCCATGGAGCTGCCGGGAACCGGTCATCTCGTCGTCCTCGTGCCCGAACGTGAGCACGGGGCCGGGGATCTGAACGGCGACGGCGACCTAGACGACGCCGTGGTCCATCTGGTACGCACAACCGCACCAACAGACGTGTCAATTCGCGGCGACGGACTCGGCGTCGCCTCCTTCGGAGACGGATTCGAGACAGCGGTTGTCGCCCTGGAGGAACACCTCGGCCCGGCCACCGCGATACTCGACACGCCTCAGGAACTGGCCTCGGGAACGGCCGCGTCGTGGTTCTCCGGAGGGCCCGATGCCACCGAGGTCGCATATGTCTGGCGCCCCTTTGGGCTCACGGTGGCCTTCTCCACGTATCCGTTCTTCAGGAACGACAGTGTGCTTCACTTCTCCGGCTGGGGGGTGATCGATCCGCAGACATCGCCGGGTCTGACCACCGCCGAAGGACTCGGTATCGGAGCCACCGTCTCGGATGTCGACAGCCTGTACGGGGCCCGCCTCGTGCTCGAAGACGGCGAGTGCGGACGCGCCGCCTGGCTGGAACCACTCGAAGCAGGAGTATCGAACCGGGTGATCCTCTACTTCGACTACTCCGTCAAGGACCTCACGGACGCGCCACTGCTGGCACTGAGCGCCGGAGCCGGACCGGGATGCTGACAATGATGTGTGCACCGAACGTGACTCGACAGAGCTCGCCGATGAAGAGGCAGCTCATCGTCGTGTTGACACTTGGGCTGCTGGCGGCGGCGTGCAGTGCCACCGACCCGGGTTCATCGACAACACCCCTCGTGACTACCACAACGACAGCGCCGACAACGACCGCGGCCATTCCCACCACCTCCACCTCGAGCCCGACTGCCTGTATGGAGCCGATCTCGTGGGCGTTCGAGTCACTCACGCACACCCACGAGATCGTGGACGTTGGTCACGACGGCTCCGGCGGCCTATGGATCGCCACAGGGGGTGGAGCCATTCATCTCGACTCATCGAATGGGCAGTTCACGCGCTACCACTCCGAGGACGGTCTGGCGTCTGACGGTCTCACTGCGGTCGAGGTCGCCGGCGACGGCTCGGTCTGGTTCGGCACCTACGACGCCGGCGTATCCCGCTGGGTGAACGGCGAGTGGAGCACGTTCTCCGTCCCCGAATTGCCCCATAGGGAGGTCACATCTCTGGCCATCGCCGAGGACGAGGTGTGGGTGGCCACGCCGGCCGGCCTCGGCCACTTCGACGATGGCGTCTGGACAAAGCTGACCGAGATCGGGGGGAGGCCGCTCGGGTACGTCATGTCAGTGGCTGTCGGCTCCGACGGTCGCGTCTGGCTCTTCGAAGGTGGCGGCGAGGGCGAACACTACCGCCCCGGGTACATCGCGGTACAGCGCGGCGGCACCTGGCAGATTGTAACCGAGATAGAACCCTTCAGCGGGCGCCTCAGTAGAGTCGACGGCGCGGGCAGTGTCTGGTTTGCCGATCCGAACGCGGGCTCACCGCTGATCGAAGCGGTGGAGCGCTCACAGATCCATCGGTTCACCGCGGACGACGGTCTCCCCGACTCACCGCTGAGCGCCGTCGCTGTTGACGACGATGGTTCCTTGTGGGTGGGCACCGGGTCGGGGATCGCTCGGCGCACCCATGATGACTGGGAGACCGTTTCCGAGCTAGGCCCGATTGCCCGGCTGGATCCGGTAGCGATGGACTGGGACGGCGGGGCCCTTTGGGTCGCCGTCGCCGACGGCAGGATCTTCAGGCACACGCCGGCGGGTACCGGCGAGTGGAGTCTCCCCAGCGACCTGCCGGCTCACCCCACCGACGTCGCTGTTACAGAATCGGGCGTCATCTGGGTGTCGACCGATCCCGGCGGTGTCGTCCGCATCGACGCGCAGGGCTCGACCCAGTTCACCCGAGCCGACGGCGTCGCCGACAACCGACTGTGGGTTGTGGCCGCCACAGACGACGCAGTGTGGGTGGGTACCGCCGGTCTCTACGGGGTCTCGGCGTTCGATGGGTCCAGGTGGACGAGTCACGACCAGATTGGCGATTCCGACGTCAAAGACATCTCCATCGCGCCCGGCGGCGACGCCTGGATTGCCGCCGGTCAGGTCTTGTACCAAGTGACGGGTAGTGAGTGGACGGCGCGGCTGGATACGAGTATCCAGGGGAACACCTGGTATGTCGAATCTGTCGACGCCAGCTTCGACGGACAAGTATGGGTCTCGGGTCCCGACGGACCAGGCTTGTACGAGGCCGGTGAATGGCGCCAATTCTCAGCAGCCGACGGACGCGGCTACGTGAATGTGGTAGCTGCGTCACCCGACGGGACGGTATGGGCCGGCGGGAAAGGACTCACCCAATTCACCGACGGCGCCTGGAAAGTCGTGCAGAATCCCGGCTTCGGGAACGACGGGATCATCGAGCTGGCAGTCTCTCCCGACACGAGCATCTGGGTCGGGACACGGAATGGCATCTTCATCCACGACGACAGATCGTGGACGCATCTGACGGCCGCCGACGGACTCACCTCGAACCAGGTACTCGCGATCGAGTTCGACACACAGGGGACCGCCTGGATCGTGACCAGCGCCGGACTCTCGAAGGCGTCCCCCCAATGCGACACGATGGACATCGTGCCCGACACGGCCACCACGTCCACCTCAATTCTCCGCGCCGACGGAATCGGGCCGATCGACTTCAGGACACCGATGAACTTCGCACTGAGTTTGCTCATTGAGCTCCTCGGAGAACCGAGCGATGACACCGAGCTGACGTGCGATGTCCCCGGCTGCCACGTCGCCGTCCATGCTCTCGACTACTACCGAGCGGTCAGGTGGGACGAATACGGCCTGACGGTGTTCTTCAGCGACCAGGGCCCTCAACGAGAGCAACGAGTACCACCCGAGTTCAACGGATGGCGAGTGGAGGACCCGAGTCGCACCGGAGGCCAGCTCACGACCAGCGAGGGCGTCGGTGTCGAATCGACTGTGTCCGCGCTCAGCGACGCCTACGGAGAGAGCTTCACGTGGGATTCCGGTCCCCCTGATGAGTGCCTCGGTGCGTGGCAGTTCGTTGTGCGGACACAGATACCGAGCGCGTGGCCCGATCTCGGACCTCAATGGTACCGGCTGCGGGGATGGTTCGACACCGACCCGGCGCAGCCCGCCGCTCGCGTCTTCCGGCTCGAAGGGGGGCTCCATGCCACGAGCGCCTGCTGACACCGGCGCACTGAGGAGGCAACGTGTTTGTGAGTTCAAGGACAACCGAGGACCGGCGAGTAGTGGCGAGCCATGCTCGACATCGGCGCCCTGCCCGACCGCCCGGCTTGGCACGAGGTGTTTCCGGCGGACCGACGGTCCGCGCGTGAAGGAGCAATTGTGAGGCGTCTGCTTATACCAGCGATCGCTGTCGCCGTTGTTGCAGCAGCCTGCGGCGGCGGTGAAATGGGAGGATCATCGACCGGTTCGGCCACGCCGGTCACAACAGTGGCCCCGTTGACGCCGGCTACTACCAGCACGTCGACGACCGCCTCGTCGTCGACGGTCGCGCCGCCGACGTCCTTGACCTCGACAACCACCACTGCGATCCGGATGGCAGGATGGTCCGAGACCTGGTTCGCCGTTTACCGACGTCACTTCCCCGGCTATGCCATCGAGTTTGTCGAGGTCACCAGCGGCGAGCGCATCATCCTCCCCACGGACCGTCGGCAGCCATACCCGGAAGCCGTCTTCAGTGACGGCCGGGGCGGTCTGCTCATCAGTGAACCCCCCGGACACCTGGCAGCGGGCGAGCTCCATTCAGTCGCTTTCGGTGAGGAGGACGCCTGGCTCCGAGCTGTCGCCACGATCGACGGCAACGTCACTGCCCTATCAGTCCTGCTCGATGGCACCAGCGCCTGGGAGGGCCTCGAGATCATCACCGACACGGACATCACCTTGTTGGCGCAGCCCGTGGGCAGGGACGCCGTCGTGGTCCTCCGGACTCACGTGTCTTCTCACATCGACCACCAGACGGGCAACGGCGAGCAAGAAGGCGAGTGGCTCAGCCAGGTCGCCTACGGCGGCGGCATTCTCGGCATCGTCTGGACCCGGCTGGGTCAGTGCTCCAGGCTCGAACTGCGAGCAGGCCTCACCGCCGCACCGGCTCCGTTCGTCAACCCGTGGCCCGACGAACGCTGCTACGACACGTACGGCGGGCTCCTCGACATCGCTTTGACCACCGATGGTCGATTCCTGGCGGCCATGGTGTTCCCATCGGTCGAGCCCACCTTGGGAGGCCCCGACCTGGTGCTGTGGGATCTGTCGACCGGCGAGGAAATCGACCGGTTGCCCGGCGTCATGCACTTCCACCACGACGGTGACCGAGGAATCGCTGCCGACCGGCGAGTCAACGGGACCGACCACCCCGAGGTGGCCCTCGTCCGGATCACCGACACCGGGCTCGAGATCACGGAACGGCCCGATCTCCAGGCCGGCGGCTTGGGTCTCATCGCCGGCCCCCTGACGATCGCCAAGGACGCCACTCTCGCACCTGCCGAACCGTGGACCGATTGCTCGAGCGCCGGCGCCGCGCCGCCGGCGGAGCAGCTCGGGCTCAGCGAAGCCGCCACGGCGACCCGGACGGCCATCGCCAACGCTATCCGAAGCTGCGACCTCGAGGCGCTGGCCGACGTGGCGATCAACTCGGCCGGTTTCGCGATGGCCGACGGCAACGTGACCTGTGACGAACCATGGCCCATGTCCGTCAATGAAAGTGACCCGTTCGGCATCTGGTACCGCGGAGACGTCGACAACGAAGAACTGCGCGTGATGCTCGACACGCTCAACCGGCCGTTCACCAGGGACGATGACCGCTATGCCTGGGAGGACGAGCACGGCTACCGCATCGAGATCGGCACCGACGGCACGTGGCTGCTCGACTGGCGTCAATTCCCCCAGGCGCTCTGCGAGGGCATGGATTGCGACTGCTGACCAACGACCGGCAACCGGCGGTCCGATGGGTGGTGCAAATGGTGTCCCGCCGATGAGTGAGTCAGTGCCCGCGTTCCTGTGTTGATCCCTCGCAGGCAGATACCCGCCCTCGCCGCGAAGTCAACCACGCCGATCACCAAATCGGGTGCCATATCGACCATCCGGCCGAGTGTCCGGCATCGGCACCTCGGCGGGCGTTTTCTGAGACGGCGGCCCAGCCGAGCCGATTGCCGATTATGGGCGGTCAGACAAAATCTGTGTCGCTGGTCCTCTCGTCTGCCTGGCCGCTCTCGAACACGCTTGCGTAGAAGGCGTTCGCTCCGAGTCGGGTTCCCCAGATGGCCACCAAAACGAGAGCAGTGATTCCCAGCGCCGGAACCGTGCCGAGGTCGCCCGCCATCGCTATTGGCAGGGCGAGGACCGCAACAACGGAGAGCACGACGGCAGCCGCTAGCGTGCCACGTCGGAAAGCGTCCATGATCTAGCTCCCTTCATTGTCGGGAATGTGCTCAAGCAGATCTCCGGGCTGACAAGCGAGTTCTCGACATATGGCATCCATGGTTGAGAACCTCACGCCTTTGACCTTCCCGGTCTTGAGCAGGCTGAGGTTTGTGACGGAGACACCGACACGCTGCGAAAGCTCTGTCAGCGTCATCTTCCGCCATACAAGCATCATGTCGAGATTCACCTGGATCGCCATGCCTCGATCATAGCGCAAACCCTTATGTTATACAATATGGATTCCATGTAAATCATAACATCCATAATGTTGTGCATTGAGACTTGACCGACCGTGGTCCGTATAGCGTCTATCGCACGGGCATAGACGACCTCAACCCTGCCGACCGCCCATAGCGGCACGTACGCGCTCGGGTCTACGCTGGATGAACAGTCAGACCTAGGAAGCGTCCGTTGGCCCGATCAAGATGCACATGCGGTTCACAGATCCTGTGGAAAGCGGATGAACCGGAGTCCGATGAGTATCTGCTGATACCCAAGAGCAAACTCCCTGACGATCTCCCGTTCGAGCGCCTCTATGAATAGCAGCCCAGGCTGCGGTCTGCCGGACCTGCGACCGCATCTGGGTGGTTCACGAATTCGATGGCGCGGTTCGGGAGCACGTACCCCAGACCGATGACTCGATCTGAATGCGTTGTCACGGTCCAACGGCAGCGCAGATCACTCGATCTCGGACACGAACGCCCCTTCGCTCGAACCACGCCGATCGGCACCTCCGCGGGCGCGGTCTCGAACACCGACCGTGTCGATCGTCATCCTCGACGTGCACCTATCTGCCGGATCCCGGGCGGCGTTGGGAGAGCCAGTCGGGCTGCCGTCGACGTGGTTATGCGCTGGTTGAGTTCGCTCTCTTCACGTTGTGAAAGATGATCCTCCCTGCCGGTTCCGCGTGCATCGGAGTGACCGGAGCCCAAGTGGTTTGGGTGGGCTCCCGGCCCTGGTAGCAACGCGCTAGCGTCAACGGTGGAGAAGCTTGATGACCCGCCCTAGGAGGGACCATGCCGGAAGCCGATCCAGTCCCAACCTTCGAATACGTCGAAGCAGCGGTGAGGAAGAAGACCTTCGGTGTCCTCACCACTATCGATCGCCGGGGAAAACCGCACTCGACCGGCGCCCTGTACGGGGTCTCGCCTCCGGCATCGCCGTTTGCCCTCTTTGTGCTGACGCTGGATAACTACGTCAAGGTCCGCAACGTCCGGACGAACCCAGAGGCCACGCTTGTGGTCCCCTTTCCCCATCGCATCCTCAGCTTCATTCCTGCCCCTTGCGTCACTTTCCGCGGTCAAGCCGATGTCGTCCCGTTCACCGATACCGATGCCCGCTGGGGGTTCGATCAGCGAAGAATCCTACGGGACAACGCTGCTTGGTTGAAAGATTCTGAACCCGTGTTCCTCAAGCTGACACCCGAACCGAAGGTTCTGTGTCACGGACTCGGCATCGGGTTGATCCGGTTGCGCAAGGAACACACCGCTGGTGGCTACCGGGCGTGCATCCCCGCGGAAAGACTCCCATAGCCGCGCAGAGCGCGAGACGCCCCGTTGAAGATCGAGGCGCGTCGGTGCTCGCTGTGTCAGTGCCAGATTGCCTATTGCGCGCTGGCTGGTTCCCAAGGTTCCCAGACGAACCTGCCTCGGACGCCGAGGTCCTTCCACTCACCGCGACGGAGCTTTCTAGACGATGCACGCTGTGCTCCAGATGCGGAATCAAACGACCAGTTGTGGGAACGACGGGTCAGCTTCTCGCTGAACCCGCCCGACGTGGCAGCATCGACGGCCCTTTGAAGCTCGTCGCACATTTCGACTACTGGTAGTTGCAGCCGTCGCACAGGCAGTCGGGGAACATCAGCTCTACGTTCGGACCCACACGGAGCACAACGCCTGGAGCGGAGGTGTAACCGAGCACGAGAGGGACGCCCGTGGAAGGTGTCAGGCGCACAGGGGCGGGACATCCATCGGTCCAGTCCCCGAATCGAGGAAAGTCAACGACCCAGTCGCCGGCCGTGCGCTCGACCACGAAGGATTCGTGAAGCTGCGCGACGAGTTGCTGCGCGTAGGCGACGACTTCGGTGAACCGCTCAGGATTCGTATGAGTCCCATAGTCAGCGTCAGATGGCATGTCGGCGTCCATCCATTCAGCTTGCCACGAACAACGCTAAGTCGCCCGCCCCGATCACCAAATCGAGTGCACGAACGAGAATCCCGCCGAGAGTCCTGGATCGGCACGTCCAGGAGCGGTCGCCAGCTGCCGGCTCGTCACTCAGCGTGACCTAGGCGGTGGCTGGGTGGCTGGCGCCGCCAGGCCTGTGGTCCCGTGAGCGGGAGATTCCCACGATCCGCATCGAGCACACAATTCCCACGCCCTAGAATTCCTACGGAAACGTTGAACTAAAGAAAGCGTAGGTATTCCGTGCCCCGGGGTCGGCCAACTACCGAGCAGCTACTCGCTCGCGTCGAAAGTGAGGTCGGCGTTCTTCGCGATCGATTCGGAGGACTGCCGCACAGCCTCGAACTTGACCACGTGCTACGTGAGATCTGGCTCCTGGAGACCCACCACTCGACGGCGATCGAAGGCAGTTCGCTGAGTGAACAGGATGTGGTGGCTGTCGTCGAGCGCGACGAAGCCCGCGGCACGCTGGTTGAGGCGCTGGAGGTGAAGGCATACGCCGACGCCGCCGGCTGGGTCTATGAGACCGCGCCAGCGGCGCCATCCGGAATCGACCTGGCGACTGTTCGGGAAGTGCACCGTCGTGTCGTTGGACCAATTTGGGCGACGTTTCCGCCCGCGACCAGGGATAGCCCCGGGGCGTTCCGTACGACCGGAGTGACGGTAGGAGGTGGCAGACGCGTCGAACTGTCGGCGGCACCATCAGTCCACGCCGACATGACCGAATGGGTTGCGGCCAGCACCAGGAACACGCCCGGCCATGTGATCGAGTGGATCGCGCAACGCCACGCCTGGTTCGAGCGCATTCATCCGTTCACCGACGGCAACGGGCGAGTCGGAAGGCTCCTCGCCAACTGGGATCTCGTTCAGGCCGATTACCCGCCGATGGTCATCCGATTCCAGCAGCGGGATCGCTACCTCCGAGCGCTCAATCGTGCCGACCGCGGTGACGTCACCGGACTCGTCGAGCTCTTCGCCCGGGCGGTCAGCGAATCCATCAACAGGTTCATCCTTCCCCGACTCGCCGGAGATGCGCGTCTCGTCCCGCTGCGGGCGCTGGCGGAGGGCAGCCCCTACTCGTCGGACTACCTCCGGCAGCTCGCCCTCTCCGGTCGGCTCCGCGCGGTTCGGCACGGATCACTGTGGTTGAGCTCGGATGCAGCGCTCCGCGAGTACATGGATAGCCGGAGCCCACGCGGCCGGCGGTGAGCCGCGTGCACATCGCGTGCACACGAGAACGAAAAACGACACAAAACGCCGCGGACTGATGAGGGGTCGAAACCCTGCCGCACAACGGTTTCCGCCGAATAGGCACTGGCAACGCGACCCCCTGATCATCCCTGATAAGGATGAGGCCCCTGGTTCAAGTCCAGGTGGGCCCACGTTTGATTCGCAAAGCGAATCAAAATGGAGTTTGCAGTCGCAAACTCCCGCTATTTCCCCAGGCCCACAGGTCGGTCCGTTTGCCTGACGAGAAGGCATCTCTCGGCA
>Ga0224506_10003492_pt1 | contig 10367 bp, 7 predicted proteins | sample SF_Jan12_sed_USG_2_FD_169108 | JGI IMG/M metagenome (GOLD analysis project Ga0224506, IMG submission 169108) | Sediment microbial communities from San Francisco Bay, California, United States - SF_Jan12_sed_USGS_8_1 | ecosystem: Environmental > Aquatic > Marine > Sediment | place: USA...
CGTTAGCTCAGTTGGTAGAGCAGGTGACTCTTAATCACTTGGTCGTAGGTTCGAGTCCTACACGGCCCACCAATTTCACCTCGGATTTTTTTACCATCCTGTAAAATCCAGTCCTGCTAATGGGTTACATCGGATTACCGACACGCTGTATAATCAGCCGTTAATATTTGCGAAAGTGGCGGAATTGGTAGACGCGCTGGATTTAGGTTCCTGTGCCGTAAGGCGTGAGAGTTCGAGTCTCTCCTTTCGCACCAAATTTACTAACTTATTGTAATACAAGCAATTTACATATCTAGGGGTATATTATGCAAGTTTCTGTTGAGTCGGCGGGCGGCCTGCAACGCAAATTAACCGTGGCGGTACCGGAAGATACCATTGAGCAAGCCGTACAGACTCGGCTGCAAAATATGACCCGCACCGTGAAAATCAAGGGTTTCCGGGCCGGCAAGGTACCTTTGAAGGTTGTTAAACAGCATTATGGCAACCAGGTTCGTCAGGAAGTGCTGGGTGAAGTCATCCAGTCCTCATTTTATGAAGCGGTCAGTCGTGAAAAGCTGCGTCCGGCCAGCTCACCCAGTATCGACACTCAGCAGGCTGATTCAGGTCAGGGACTGGAATATACAGCGACTTTTGAGGTCTATCCTGAAATTAAGCTGGCGGATATCGCCGGCACAAAGATCGAAAAGACCATCGCAGAAATTGCCGAGAGTGATCTGGACGAGATGATCGACACCATTCGCACACAGCAGATCCAGTGGGAAGTTGCTGACAAGGCTGCGGACACTGGTGATCAGGTGACGATCGATTTCAAGGGAATGATAGATGGCGAGGCCTTCGAAGGGGGCACAGGCCAGGGCATGGTTGTTGAGATCGGTAAAGGCCGTATGATTAAGGGTTTTGAGGAAGGACTGCTTGGTCTTAAGCTTGGTGATGAAAAGACGTTGGACTTGGCCTTCCCTGAGGAATATCACGCAAAGGATTTGGCAGGTAAGGGTGTCCAGTTTGAAATCAAGGTCACTAAAGTCGAAATTGCCAAACTGCCAGAGATTGATGAAGATTTCGCCAAAAAGATGGGCGTGGCCGATGGTGATATCGAAAAAATGCGTGCAGATGTAAAAAATAATATGCAGCGCGAGCTTGATGCAAGGGTAAAAAACTCAGTAAAACAGGCCGTAATGGATAAATTGCTGGAAATAAACAAAATAGATATCCCCGCTGCCTTGATTCAACAGGAATCAGAGGTTTTACTTAAGCAAATGCAAAATAATTTAATGCAACAGGGCATGCAACAAGACCAGCTGAGTATGAATGCTTCGATGTTTAAGGAGCAGGCTGAACGCCGTGTTGCACTTGGCCTGATAATGTCAGAGATTGTTAAACAGCAGGAAATTAAAGCGGATGCGGATAAAGTCCGCCAGTATATTGAAGAGATGGCCAGCAGCTATGAAAAGCCTGATGACGTTGTCAAATGGTATTACGGCGATAAACAACGTCTGGCCGAAGTCGAGTCTGTGATTATGGAAGAACAGATTGTCGACTGGATACTGGCCCAGGCTGCTGTTGAAGATAAAACTGTTTCATTTGCTAAATTGATGTACCCAGAGAAAGATTAAGGGGAATGGCGACGTTTCAAGCATAAAGGAAAATAAACTGTGACCGATAGAAAATATAATGAAGACTTCGGCATAACCAGTCAGCTGGTGCCGATGGTAGTTGAGCAGACTTCTCGTGGCGAACGTGCCTATGATATTTACTCGAGACTGCTGAAGGAACGGGTCATATTTATGGTTGGCCAGGTCGAAGACCACATGGCAAACCTGGTTGTAGCACAAATGCTCTTTTTAGAGTCAGAAAACCCGGATAAGGATATTCACTTATATATTAATTCTCCGGGTGGTTCGGTCACGGCAGGCATGTCGATCTACGATACGATGCAGTTCGTTAAGCCAGACGTGAGCACCATGTGTATTGGTCAGGCCGCCAGCATGGGTGCCGTTTTACTGGCCGGTGGTGCGAAGGGTAAACGCTATTGCTTGCCCCATTCGCGGACCATGATTCACCAGCCACTGGGTGGTTTCCAGGGACAGGCAACGGATATTGAAATCCATGCCAAGGAAATCCTGGATATACGGGAACGCCTGAATGCCATTCTGGCCCATCATACCGGGCAACCAATGGAGCGCATTCAGCAGGATACTGATCGGGACTTTTTCCTGAGTGCTTCCGAGTCAGTCAAATACGGTCTGGTTGATGAAGTTATGAGCACACGGAGCGCGAGTAAGACAGAGACGAAAAAATAGCCTAGAATTATCAACAGGATGGTAAAGGCGCGAGTTTTCTAAAAGTTACAAAATGGGCTTGCATGAATCACGATTTATGTGCATGGTTAGTATAAGGCAAGTCTTATATGAGGTGAGGTAGTAAAATGAGTGACGACAAGAACACAACGGGTGAAAACGGCAAGCTGCTGTACTGCTCGTTTTGTGGCAAAAGTCAGCACGAAGTCCGTAAGTTGATTGCAGGTCCTTCCGTATTTATCTGTGATGAATGCGTTGAACTTTGTAATGACATTATCAGGGAAGAAGTGCAGGAACAGGCCTCATCTGTCACAGGTAGCAAACTGCCTACTCCCCATGAGATCAATGCCATCCTCGATGAATATGTCATTGGCCAGGAAAGGGCCAAGCGGGTCTTGTCCGTTGCTGTATACAACCATTACAAGCGCCTGGAAGTGACCCAGAAGAAAGACGATGTTGAACTGGCCAAGAGCAATATCCTGTTAATTGGTCCGACCGGCAGCGGTAAGACCCTGTTGGCCGAGACATTGGCCAGGCTGCTAAATGTCCCCTTTACTATTGCAGATGCTACCACCCTGACCGAAGCCGGTTATGTGGGTGAGGATGTGGAAAACATTATCCAGAAGCTACTGCAAAAATGCGACTACGATGTTGATAAGGCCCAGACAGGGATTGTCTATATTGACGAAATCGACAAGATTTCCCGCAAGTCAGATAATCCTTCTATTACCCGTGACGTCTCCGGCGAGGGTGTACAGCAGGCACTTTTGAAACTCATCGAAGGTACGGTTGCTTCTGTCCCCCCACAGGGTGGTCGAAAGCACCCACAACAGGAATTCCTGCAAGTTGATACAGGAAATATCCTCTTCATCTGTGGGGGTGCATTTGCCGGTCTGGACCGTATCATACGTGATCGATCAGAGAAGGGTGGCATCGGGTTTGGTGCCGAGGTCAAGAGTAAGGACGACCAGAAGAGTCTGAGCGATGTGTTGCACTCTGTTGAGCCGGAAGACCTCATTAAATTTGGCTTGATCCCTGAATTTGTTGGCCGCCTGCCTGTACTGGCGACCCTCAGTGAACTGGATGAGGATGCCCTGATCCAGATCTTGACCGAGCCGAAGAATGCGCTCACCAAGCAATACCAGAAAATGTTCGAAATGGAAGGCTGTGAGCTGGAATTTCGCGATGACGCCTTGCGTGCCGTTGCCAAAAAGGCCACGGAACGTAAAACCGGCGCACGTGGTTTGCGGTCCATTCTTGAATATGTCTTGCTGGATACCATGTATGACCTCCCGTCCCAGGAAAACCTCGAGAAGGTGGTCATCGATGACTCTGTCATTGATGGTGAAGGCAAGCCTTTAATGCTCTATGAAGGCACGGAAAAACGTGTCGCTTCCTCTGACGAGTAATAGTATCCAAAGACAACAGACCCGACATGGTTATGCGGGTATTTCCGGCAACAGTCCAAGAAAACTGTTGAAAATGCACTCGTACGTCCCCACAACAGGCTAGACCCACTAATTAAATTAACCTCAACCTGTGAGTATATCTAATGTCCCAAGTGATTGATGACCAAATGACGACCATCCCCATCCTGCCCTTGCGTGATGTCGTAGTCTATCCGCATATGGTGATTCCGTTATTCGTAGGAAGGGAAAAATCCATCAAAGCGCTTGAGACGGCGATGGAAAATGACAAGCAGATCCTGCTGGTGGCGCAAAAGAGTGCGGCCCAGGATGATCCCCAGCCCGATGATGTGTACCGTATTGGTACCGTGTCGAGCATTTTGCAGTTACTGAAGCTGCCGGACGGCACCGTCAAGGTGCTGGTTGAGGGAAACCGCAGAGCCAAAGTTTTGCATTTTATTGAAGATGATGACTTCTTTTCAGCCCAGGTCGTTAATATAGAAGATGATACTCTGGATGAACGTGAAGCCGAGGTGTTGATTCGCTCATTAACAACCCAGTTCGACCAGTACGTCAAACTAAATAAGAAAGTTCCACCTGAAATATTAAGTTCCCTGTCCAGCATTGATGATCCCGGTCGTCTGGTGGATACCATTGCCGCACATATGTCGCTCAAGATTGACGAGAAACAAAAAATTCTTGAAATAGATGGTATGCGTGAACGTTTTGAACACCTGATGGGTATTATGGAATCGGAAATCGATTTGTTGCAGGTCGAAAAACGAATCCGTGGTCGTGTCAAACGACAGATGGAAAAGAGTCAGCGTGAGTACTACCTGAATGAACAAATGAAGGCCATCCAGAAAGAACTGGGTGATATGGATGATGTCCCAAATGAAATAGAAGAACTGGAACAAAAGATTGAAAAGGCGGGTATGTCGAAAGAGGCCAAGACCAAGGCTCGGGCAGAAATGGGTAAGTTAAAAATGATGTCTCCCATGTCGGCTGAAGCGACCGTGGTAAGAAATTATCTGGATTGGCTGGTCAACGTTCCCTGGAAGAAGCGCAGCAAGGTTCGCCATGACCTGGCCGAGGCCGAAAAGGTACTGGAAGAAGATCATTATGGCCTGGAGAAGGTCAAGGAACGCATACTCGAGTATCTGGCTGTACAACAGCGCGTTAAACAGATGAAGGGACCGATCCTCTGCCTGGTTGGTCCGCCCGGTGTGGGCAAGACTTCGCTGGGTAAATCCATTGCGCGAGCCACACACCGTAAGTTTATGCGCATGTCCCTTGGCGGGGTACGTGATGAGGCCGAAATACGTGGTCATCGACGCACCTATATTGGGTCGATGCCAGGTAAAATTGTGCAGAACCTTTCCAAGATTGGTACACGTAATCCGTTATTCCTGCTTGATGAAATCGACAAAATGGCCATGGATTTCCGTGGCGATCCGGCCTCAGCCTTGCTGGAGGTCCTGGATCCGGAACAGAACAACACTTTTAATGATCACTATCTTGAAGTGGATTATGATTTGTCCGAAGTTATGTTCGTGGCAACATCGAATTCTATGAATATTCCCGGCCCCTTACTGGATCGTATGGAAGTGATTCGCCTGTCCGGTTATACCGAGGAAGAGAAGGTCAATATTGCCAAGCAATATCTGGTTGATAAGCAGATTAAAAATAATGGCCTGCATGCCGATGAGATCAGTATTACAGAAGCGGCTATTCGGGATATTGTTCGTTTTTATACTCGTGAAGCCGGGGTCCGTAACCTGGAACGTGAGATCGCCAAAATTTGTCGCAAGGTTGTCAAAGAGGTCTTACTTAAACCCCGTGACAAGAAGGTCACGATCACACCCAAGAATCTCGAAAAATATCTTGGCGTGCAGCGTTTCCGCTTTGGTCGAGCGGAAGAAAACGATCAGGTTGGGCAGGTAGTGGGCCTGGCCTGGACGGAAGTCGGTGGTGATCTGTTAACGATCGAAACCGCCGTCATGCCAGGTAAAGGCAAGCATAATATTACCGGCCAGTTGGGTGATGTGATGAAAGAGTCTATCCAGGCAGCGATGACGGTTGTACGCAGTCGTGCCGAGGTGCTGGGTATTGATGACGAAGTTTTTGAAAAGAATGATATCCATGTGCATGTACCTGAAGGTGCAATTCCCAAGGATGGTCCGAGTGCCGGTATCGGCATGTGTACCGCTCTGGTCTCCGCACTGACAAATATTCCGGTACGTGCCGATGTGGCCATGACCGGGGAGATTACTCTGCGTGGTGAGGTGTTACCTATCGGTGGTTTGAAGGAAAAATTACTGGCGGCACACCGTGGAGGCATCAAGACGGTTATGATTCCGGATGAAAACCGGCGTGATCTGACTGAAATCCCAAAAAATATTCAGCAGGATCTGGATATAAAGCCGGTGAAATGGATCGATGAGGTTCTGGAAATTGCCCTTCAGCATATGCCTGTAGCGCGAGCCAAGAATAGTGGCGGGGCAATCGTCAAAGAAAGTAAATCAACCAAGTCTGGTAAGGGTAGTTCAATCCGAACACACTGAATTTAATGGCAACTATCCAGCCGGCCGGTACATTGCGTAAATTGTGCGCAAATACTGGCCGGGTTTGTGGACTGGGTTTTTACTGTGAAAATTAAGTCAAGTCTAAAATCATTGAATTTTCTCGACTACTTGCTTGACCTGTTATCAACTCGATTGGTATAAGTTCCACTGTTAAAAATAATACCTGCCGCCCTCCTGCGGCGTTTCGTTTTCTACACCTAAACTTAAGGGGAGCTCTAGTGAATAAAGCAGAATTAATAGATGCAGTGGCCGAAGGCGCTGATATTTCCAAAGCCGATGCCACTCGTGCAGTCGATACCGTGGTAGAACAGATTACCAAGGCACTGAAAGGCGGCGATCAGGTGACCTTAATTGGTTTTGGTACCTTCGCGGTTAAGGACCGGGCTGCCCGAACAGGCCGCAATCCACGGACTGGTGAGCCACTCAATATCCCGGCTTCAAAAGTTCCTGGATTTAAGGCTGGTAAAGCGCTCAAGGATGCCGTAAACTAGCGCGCCTTTGAAGGAGAGCGGGTGGTTAGCTCAGCTGGGAGAGCATCGCCCTTACAAGGCGAGGGTCGGGGGTTCGATCCCCTCACCACCCACCAAGTTTGGACCGGTAGTTCAGCTGGTTAGAATGCCGGCCTGTCACGCCGGAGGTCGCGGGTTCGAGTCCCGTCCGGTCCGCCAACTAGAAGGGCGTGTCTATAATTTTATAGTACGCCCTTTTTTTATTATTACTGTCTATAGTAACTCCAGGAATTGAGATTTATGCTGCAGACTATTCGTGATCGTGCCCAAGGTGTATTTGTTTGGATCATTGTTGGGTTTATCATTATTACCTTCGCCCTTTTTGGGTTGAGTTCATACCTGTCCGGTTCATCAAAAAATTATGTCGCCAGTGTCAATGGCGTTGAAATTAAAGAAAATGAGTTCCGTCGGGAATTACAGAATTACCAGTCACGTCTTCAGCAGATGCTGGGTAAAAATTATCGTGCTGATATGTTTAACCCACAAATGATTAAGCAGGAAGTGATAAACAGCCTGGTTGCAAGAGAGTTAATGACCCAGTACCTGGCAGATCAAAAATTTCAGGTTGCCCCGGGCAAGCTGGCGGCTGAAATTCACTCAATTGATGCATTTAAAGATGAGAGTGGTCAGTTTTCAAAAGCACGTTATTTTGAGTTGATAAATCGCCAGGGTTTCTCAGAATCCAGTTTTGAACATCAACTGGCGCGTGATGTAGCAGCAAAATATGTCCAGGCTGGTATCAGCCAGAGTGATTTTGCCACACCCTCCGAAGTACAGAATTTTCTGCGTCTCAGTAACCAGCAGCGTGACATCGGCTATCTTACCCTCTCGAAAAACACCTATTTGAAAAAGGCTCACGCATCAAGCAAGCAAATTGAAAATTATTACAATAGCCATAAAAATGAATTTATGTATCCTGAAAAGCTGAGCGTGGAATACGTTGAGCTTGACCTGGATAAACTGGCGAGCGGCTACGATATTAGTGATGATGCAGTTAAACAGCACTACGACAGTCATCGTGAGAGCTATGTCAGCCAGCCGGAGCGACGTAAGGTCAGTCATATCCTGATCAAGGTAGATGATAAGACTGACGAAAAGTCAGCACTTAAAAAAATCACTGACATTGAAAAGCGCCTGCGTAAGGGCAGCGCTTTCGAAAAACTGGCAAAGGAATTATCCCAGGATCCGGGTTCATCAAAGCAGGGTGGTGATCTTGGATTTTTTGGCCGCGGTGTAATGGACAAGGCCTTTGAGGCAAGTGCTTTCAGCCTGACAAAAGGTGCAGTTAGTAAACCTGTACGTTCCGCCTTTGGTTATCATCTGATTAAGCTTGTTGACATTAATGCACAGAAGGTGAAGACCTTTAATGATGTGAAGGGCGATATCAGGAAAGAATTGCAGATTCAGCAAGCCGAGCAGGTATTTTATGAGTTATCAGAAAAGCTGAATAATATAAGTTATGAACAGCCGGGCTCACTGCAACCCGTGGTCGACGAACTGGGTTTGGCAATACAAAAAACGGAGTTGTTCGATAAACGTGGTGGCAAAGGACTTGCGGCTAAACAAAAAGTAATTGCTGCTGCATTCAGCGACGAAGTCCTGAATCTTGGGCGGAATAGCGACCTGATAGAATTAACTAACTCGCACCTGCTTGTGCTGCGCAAACTGGAACATCAGCAGGCTTCACAAATGCCGCTGTCCAAGGTCAGCAAGGATATCCAGCAAATCCTGCGCAAACAAGTTGCCAGCCAGCAACTTGATGAACAGTTGCAAGTGGCGCGCAAAGCTTTGCAGAAGGGTGAGTCACCGAAAAAACTTGCCAGGAAGATTAAGGGTGCCGAATGGCATCGGCCAGGTTTGATTACTCGAACTGACAGTGAAAAAAAGGCTAACAAGGCTGGCAAGCTGGATCCACAAATACGGCGCAAGGCCTTCGCCCTGCCCGCACCGAAGGGCGGGCAGAAAAGCTGGTCCACAGTACAGCTGGCTAATGGTGATGGTGCCGTGGTCGGACTCTACAAGGTGATACTGGCCGACAAGCCTATACAACAGGCACAGGATGAACAGCGACTGGCCAAGAGCAATGGCAGCGAGTTGTTTACCCGGGTGATGGAACAACAACGTATGCAGGCTGACATCGAGATTAATCTTCCGAAGGAAGACGAATAGCACAACGGGCTGCCTGCCTGACAGGATTGGAATCCGCTGATGCCAAAACTTGAATTGCACTGGCAAATCATAATTGCACTATCGCTGGCCATCCTGGCCGGCGTGACTTTTTCCGTTGATAGCAGCATATTGAATATCCGTATCTATGCGGTTTTTGACTTCATTGGGACCTTATTTCTTAATGCCCTGAAGATGATCATTGTTCCCCTGATCATAGCCTCCCTGATTACAGGTATCGCCGGTATCGGAGGCAGTAAAGGCCTTGGGCGCCTCGGCAGTAAGGCCATCCTGTTTTATCTAAGTACCAGCCTGTTGGCCATCCTGACAGGCCTGCTGTTCATCAACCTCTTTAATCCCGGTATTATTGATGGTCAGGCGGCCAGGGAGGTATTGGGACTTTCGGCAGATATGGTCGCCACAGTCGAATCTAAAGTGGCGGGTAAGGGCGTTTCTGATATCACTGCGGTGTTTTTGAGTATGGTGCCGACCAATGTTGTGGCGGCAGCAGCCAACGGTCAAATGCTGGGCCTGATATTTTTCAGTATCCTGTTCGGTTATTTCATGACCCGCATTAGTGAGCCCTATGCCGAGGCCCAGTTTAATTTTTGGCAGGGACTGTTCGAGGTGATGATGAAAATCACCGAGTGGGTCATGAAGTTTGCCCCCCTCGGCGTATTTGCCCTGGTCGCCAAAGTGGTGATGAGCACCGGCCTGGGAGCCTTTAAACCCCTGCTGGTGTTTTTTTTCACGGTGTTACTGGCCTTGCTGACACATACCTTCATAGTGTTGCCACTGCTGCTCAAAGTGCTAACCCGGCTCAATCCGCTAACCCACTATCAGGCGATGGCCCCGGCTATGTTGACGGCCTTTTCCACGGCCTCATCCTCGGCAACCCTGCCCCTGACCATGGAATGTGTGGAAAAAAATGCCGGTGTGTCAAACAAGACCAGTTCCTTCGTTCTGCCCCTGGGCGCGACCGTCAATATGGATGGTACGGCCCTGTACGAGTGTGTGGCAGCCCTGTTTATTGCCCAGGCCTATGGCCTGGAATTGAGCCTGGCCACCCAGTTTACGGTGGTGGTGGTGGCCTTGTTGACGTCCATCGGCGTGGCCGGTATCCCGGCCGCCAGCCTGGTTGCTATATCGATTATCCTGGGTACCATCGGTCTCCCTGCCGAAGGTATAGGCCTGATCCTGGCCGTCGATCGGGTGCTGGATATGTGCCGTACGGCAGTGAATGTATTCAGTGATTCCTGTGGAGCGGTGATTATTGCCCACAGCGAGGGGGAGCAGGGACTCCTGTCAGAAAACCGGGCCTGATCTCACTAACCGCCCCAGGCCCGGTGGTGTCAGTCTCAGGCGTCCAGCGGGCGCATACCAATGGTGCTATAACCAGAGTCT
>Ga0224506_10003493_pt1 | contig 10363 bp, 8 predicted proteins | sample SF_Jan12_sed_USG_2_FD_169108 | JGI IMG/M metagenome (GOLD analysis project Ga0224506, IMG submission 169108) | Sediment microbial communities from San Francisco Bay, California, United States - SF_Jan12_sed_USGS_8_1 | ecosystem: Environmental > Aquatic > Marine > Sediment | place: USA...
TTGACAGACAACTTTTCGACCATAACGACTCCTACGCATTTGACGTGGCTGATGACATTATTCTCGCTGTGAGAGGACTAACGAAAAACTACAATCTTGGAAAAACAACCGTATACGCTCTCCGTGGAGTGAATCTTGACATTAAAGAGGGAGAATTTGTTGCGATTCTAGGAAATTCCGGGGCAGGAAAAACAACTCTCCTGAATTGCATTGCAGGTCTCGATACACCCGACTATGGAGTCGTGCTTTTTCGTGGAAAAAACCTTCATAAATTAGGTGATTCCGCAAAATCCAAGTCTAGACTGTTAGAGATGGGTTTCATATTCCAAAGCTACACATTGTTACCTCATTTCAACACCCGAGAGAATGTAGCGTTGCCAGCAGATTTAGCTGGATTAACCAAAGATTTGAAAGATCGCATAGAAAAACTACTAGAAGGAGTTGGAATTGATCAGCAGGCTAAACAGTACCCTGCCACATTGAGCGGGGGACAAATGCAACGCGTAGTCATAGCTAGGGCATTAACCAATCGTCCTACTGTGATATTTGCCGACGAACCAACCGGTGATTTAGACTCTGTAACTGGAAAACAAGTCATGGATTTACTCAAAAAATTCCATAAAGAAACAAAAACCACAATCATTGTTATCACCCATGAACAAGATATTGCCAACTATGCAGAAAGAAAAATAATGATGAAAGACGGAATAATAACACCAAGTTAGCTAATGTTGTGTGCGCATCTACAAGAGTAGCGCATACTGTAATTTTCAATAGGTATTTCTTGAAAAAGACCGACAATTGGGTTCCTTTTGCCTAAATACTCGCTGAATCAGACAGTGCTTGAACCCTCGCCTAAAAGCACGTGCGCCAATTCCTCATTGTTGTTTCTAATAGAAAAAAAAGCGCGCGCGATGACATCAACAGTTTGCTATTCATTCAGTGTTCAAAGAGAATGATTTCTGCGAATAGTGAACAGAGAACGTTAATCGATGTTTTCAGTGAACATTCATTTTTGAACTGTTCAGTTCTCGTGAACGGTCAAATTCACTCGGAGGAACAGATTTTAATGTTCAGAATATGTGAAACGTGCGAAAAAGGAACATTCAAGTTGAGAGACAAGAGGCTGAAACCGTATTCACTCTTTATTCGCGATTTAAACGTCTATCCTCTGTTTTCCGTTCCCTCCATTTTGAACATTGCAAAATGATTTCGAACTACAAGCGCGCGCGCGACGATTTAGAGCGCGCAAAAACGCGTTTAAGAAGAAGCTTACAGATTCAAAATAAAACAGAACGTTTAGTTGCCATAGCTTATTGTAGTTATTGCTTTTGGAATATCGATTTCAAAAACAGTATTATTATTGCATCTTGCAATCATATTTTCAACTTGTAAATGCCCAACGGACAAATTTAGCTTCAGACATTCCTTTGTGCATATTTCTAGGCCATCTACATCTGTGTGAATTGTCACTTCTTGATCTTTACATCGGCACTGCAAAAAAATTTTGACGTAATTCTCATCTTCAAACACGTCGATTAATGGTTCCTCTGCTTGGGGAATCGGGATTAGATATCTTTTTGAGGGTTTCGATTCTAGACTTTCTTCTATTATGTATTTTCTTCTTAGAAGGTTTTCAACGGGTTCAACCGCGATGTTTTGAGAACAATTCTCATATTCGACGATTTTTTTTACTAGTGTTCGGAGGAAAACGTCAATGTTACGTAGCGCCTCTTCTAAATCTTTCATGAAGAATCTCCTGCAGAATATTCTCTATTTACTAATATATGCTTCTCCTTTTTTAACCTTCTTAAGTCAGATATACGTTATGTTTGGCGGAAGAAACTCTTCATAGCAATAAGCTATTTTCTCTTAACCGGCAATGGCATGGTTCGTTCATGCCTTTTTATTTTAAGAATCTTCCCGATGTCTTCGTCTGACTTCATTAAGATCGTGTTAATTGCTACCTTAGCGATTATTGCACCTTTGTCAGCAATTTTGCTCAAAGTTGAAACTATTGTTCTCAAAAAAGGAATTTCTGGTAGTTCGCGCATTTCTTGTTCAAATTTGCTCTCAAGAACTTCATGCATTTCCAATAAACTATTTGCAATCTTCAGATCTCTGGTAAAAACGCAGTCTACAGCTTTCTGAAATATGGTTTGCGTCAACTCGCCTAAGTGATAGATTTTTTCAAGTGTTGTTTTGCTGAGTGCTGTGTTATACTTTTGAATCTCAATTACTCGTTTTGCTATGTCTTCAGAATAATCGGCAATCAGCTCGAGATATTGCAGTATTAGATAGGTGTAAGGGATTGAGACGAGTTTAGTGAGACCAATTTTTTCTGCTATTTCTCGTTTTCGTTGCGCTAAAGCAAGCAATCGTGCTGCCAAGAAAAACATCATGTCTGCCTCATCTTCACGGTTGATGGCGTCCATGGCCAGTGCTGTGTCCTTTTCTAAAAGCGCTTCCATTGCTTCACCGTATATCGTTAATGCTATTAGGGACAAGCGTCTAATCAGCATGTCCATTTGAAATTTGGTTGGGTCAACAGAGCACTGAAGAAGAATGTTTTTCGGAGTTTCTTCTAATATACCAAGTCCTATGAGTTTTTGGACGATGCCTCTAACTTCTTCTACACACTCGCTTTTTATTCGACCTGTTGAGGTTATTCTGATGGCGTCTCGTCCAAGTATATAGCTTCCAACAATCAGTCTCTCTATCAGTCTTTCTTCTTCGCATGCATCAGCATTTAAAATGTATTCCTCTGCCTCCTCTCTTCTAGCCAAATCGCTTGGCACGATTCGTAAGGTGCCGTCTGTTTCCGGCGCGATGAAGACAAGGTCACCTGGCTTTATGCTATTCTGTTTTACCCATTCGCTTGGAAGTGATACGGTTATGGTTGAGTAACCTACCTTCTGAACTTTTCTGCTCTCCATACAATCACTTCATAGTATTTACTATTACATTTTCGGACGTCTTTCTTATATATGTTCCGCTCTTGGGTTATGGGTAAGTTAATGCCCCAAAAGTATATGCTACTATATCTTCTATATGCACTAGGTATATATTTCTGATTTGTGTTATATATCACTCAAGCCTAAGGGAGGCTGATAAAAATGTCTGAATGGAAAACTGTAAGCATAAGGCAAAAGCTTATTGAGGAAATTGGAAAAGCCATTAAAACAGGTCGTTACAGAAGCATATCAGAGTTCGTTTCTGAAGCCATTCGGTTACGCTTGGAAGAGCTTATGCGAATTGAAGGGATTCCTGTAGAAAAGCGCAAAGAATATCTTGCAAAGCCTGAGCATATGCTTTACACGCCTAAGCATACATGGACACAAATAACGCCTGATGGAAACATAAGAGTTGGCATATCAGACTACGCACAGAGACATCTAAAGGGAATAGCCCACATCCACACCGAGCCGGTGGGAACAGAAGTCAAGAAGATGGAGTCGTTCGGTGTAGCTGAAACATGGATGTTCATGTTTGACTTGTACGCTCCAGTCAGCGGCACGGTAGTTAATGTCAATGAGAACCTCAAGAACGAGCCGTACGTGATTAATGAAGATCCCTACAAGGAAGGATGGATAATAGAGATCAAACCTAAGAACTCGTTAACTTTAGAACAAGAACTGAAAGATCTGTTCAGCTCAAGACAGTACAACAATTGGGTAAGCAAACTCGAAGGCAGACTACGAAAATAAACGACCCCCCCTTTTTTGTACGTCAAGTATACACTAAGCTTAGCTTAAGCTATATATAATGTATAAGCGATGGCTTAATAAATTCGAAAACAGACCACTTAATTTCTACAGGATAGTGGGTTCAACAAAATGGCATCTAGCGTTTGCACACAAGCGAAACGGTTGCCACCTTGCCGCACTGCATGTCCTGCGCATGTGAACGTTCAAGGGTACGTGTCCCTGATTCAAAGAGGGAAATTCAAGGAAGCTGTAGAACTCATAAGAAAGGATATGCCTTTCCCGGCAATCTGCGGCAGAGTCTGTTTTAGTCCATGTGAAGATGCTTGTGCAAGGTTGAACCTTGATCAAGCAGTGGCGATTCGCGCGTTAAAGAGAATCGTGGCCGATATTGAACGGGAGCAAGGTCGAGTAAAGCCTGAGCCTATACCGAAGACTCGTACAGAAAAAGTGGCTATAATTGGCGCTGGTCCAGCTGGCTTGGCTGGGGCCTACGACCTTGCAAAGCTAGGGTATCCCGTGACAGTTTTTGAACGGATGCTCGAACCTGGCGGTATGATGTTTTACGCCATCCCAAGTTTCAGATTGGAGAAGTTTGTCGTAGCCAACGAAATCGCCTATATTAAAGATATAGGTGTAGAAATCAAGACAGGAATGGAATTTGGGAAGGACGTTACACTTGAACGTTTGCGGAATGAAGGCTACGAAGCAGTTTTTATAAGCATTGGGACGCAAGTAAGCCGAAGAATGAATGTGCCTGGTGAGGACTTAGAAGGCGTTGTTCGCGGTCTGAAATTTTTGAGAGCTTTTTCACTCGGGCAACACATTGATGTTGGTGAAAAAGTGGCAGTAATCGGAGGGGGTAACAGCGCGATTGATGCTGCCAGAACAGCGAAAAGACTAGGCGCAGAAAAAGTGATGGTTCTATACCGCCGTACCAGAAATGAGATGCCCGCCCTTCCACATGAAGTGGAAGCAGCGGAAAAAGAAGGAGTAGCATTTCATTTTCTGGTCTCGCCTAAACGAATTATCGGTGAAAATGGCAAAGTCAAGGCTGTTGAATGTTTGCGTATGCGGTTAGGAGAGCCTGATTCGTCCGGTAGAAGACGACCGATACCTATCAGCTTTTCGGAACATCAATATGAAGTTGACTTGGTCATCCCAGCTATTGGCCAGATTCCAGAAGGATCATGTGTACCCAACGAATTCCTTGATGAAGAAGCGAAAGTAGCATTGATTCCAGTCGACCCCGTAACAATGAAAACGAGGATACCTGGAGTTTTCGCTGGAGGCGACATTGTTTCTGGTCAAGCAAGTATCATTCAAGCAGTGGGGGCTGGAAAACAAGCAGCCGTTTCAATTCACAGATATTTGACTGGTCAAGACTTGAAAGCTGGAAGAGAGGAAGCTGAAGAGACAACATGGGTTAAAGACTGGGAGATTCTGAAGAAGAAGTCACGTAGATACGAAGCGCCAACAGAAAAGACTCGATTGAGCTTCGAAGAAGCAGAAAGATTTCTGAAGGAGACCAAGAGGAAAGCCATGTTTGAAGCCTTCAGGTGCATTGGTTGCGGTCCATGTTCTGAATGCCTTGCAGGTATAGACCTTTGTGAAGAAGATAAAGCTGTAGTTGATGAGAGCCGATGTACTGGATGTAACACATGCGCAATCGTATGTCCAGTCGGCGCGATAGAAAAGAATGAGGAAGAGATAGCGCAAGTCAACGAGGACCTTTGCAAAGGCTGCGGAATATGTGCCGCTCGCTGTCCAGAAAGAGCAATCGCAATGAAACAGTTGACAGACGAGAATATTCTGAGTTGCGCTTTAGCTGCTATAAGGAGAGGTGAACTGACATGAATCCTAAAAACCTCAGAATCGTTTGCTTCATGTGCAACTGGGTTTTCTGCGATGAAAAGGAATCACCCGTCAGCCAAGAAAGTCAGATTCTGTTTGATGCCAATATTGTGCGAGTAATGTGTATTGGAAGAGTAGATCCAATCATAATTCTGGAAACATTTGAGAAAGGGGCAGACGGCGTCCTTCTAATTGGATGCACCCCGCCAGACTGCCATTTTATTGAAGGCAACCTCTACGCTGAACGTAGCGTCGTTTTGCTCAAAAAGCTTCTTGCATTAGCTGGTTTAGATCCGGAACGTTTGGAACTTCGTTGGTCTTCACCTAACGAAGAAACAAGTTTTGACCAGATTCTGACCGATTTTGCAGTACAAATGCAGAAGGTTGGGGTCTCACCATTATCTGGCGAAAGTCCAAATGAACAGGTTTTGCTGAACGTTTTGGCAGCCAAAAATGCTGCAGCGAATTTCCGTTTGAGGGTTCTAGCTGGAAGGGAAAGGGAGCTGACTGAGAACACGAATGTTTACGGAGAGAAGATCTCTCAAGAAGAATTCAATGCTCTAACCGATGAAGTAGTCAAAGCAGAGGTCATCCGGCAGAAAATACATATTCTAACCAGACAGAAGCCGCTGTCAGTTAAAGACCTTGCAGCAATCATCCAAATGAAGCCCCATTCAGTTCTCCGTCATATCGTAGACATGCGCAGAAAAGGAATGATCGGCTTAGATCGAGTTGAAGGAACAACTCCGCTTTACAAGGCATTGGAGGCTCAGTGAAGTGGCTGAAGAAAAAGTAGGAGCTGTCCTAGTAGTCGGTGGAGGAGTTGCTGGGATACAGTCGGCTCTAGATCTTGCAGATTCGGGATTCAAGGTATATCTAGTCGACAATTCGCCGAACATAGGCGGTGTGATGGCTAGGCTGGACAAGACCTTCCCGACAAATGACTGTGCAATGTGCATTCTGGCACCCAAGCTTGTAGCAACTGGAAGACACCCGAATGTAACCTTGATAACAAATGCAGAAGTCACGGGCTTAAGTGGTGAAGCTGGAAACTTCGAAGTGAAAGTTCGAAAGAGAAGTCGTTACATAAACGAAGAGAAATGCAATGGGTGTGGATTGTGTGCACAGAAGTGTCCAGTGGAAGCCATCGACATGTTCAATGAAGGTTTCAGCAACCGAAGTGCAATATACGTTGAGTATCCCCAGGCGGTTCCGTTGAAATTCATAATAGACCGTGAAAAATGCATAGGATGCGGAACCTGCCAAGAAATCTGCAAAGCAAAGGCCGTTGAATATGACCAGCAAGACAGCGAATCAACCTTGAAAGTAGGTTCAATTATTCTTGCACCTGGGTTCGAACCATTTGACGCAAGACAGAAAAGCGAATACGGTTATGGACGGTATCCAAACGTTGTCACAAGCACAGAATTCGAACGTATTCTGAGTGCTTCAGGACCATACAGCGGACTCGTTCTAAGAACTTCCGACGGCGAAATCCCAAGGAATGTAGCTTTTGTCCAGTGTGTCGGCTCAAGAGATACTCAGGTTGGGAATAACTACTGTTCCGCCGCGTGTTGCATGTACGGCATTAAAGAGGCAATAATAGCTAAAGAACACGCACCGACGAAGTTGGATTGCAAGATATTTTACATCGACATACGCGCTTATGGAAAGGAGTTCGACGCTTATTATAACCGCGCTCAAGATGAATACGATATAGGCTTTGTAAGATCAAGAGTGGCAAGCATTACGGAAGACCCGTCTACAAACAATCTTTATGTGCATTATGTGGAAGACGGAGAATCTAGAATCGAAGAATTTGATATGGTAGTCCTGTCCATTGGAATGCAAGCTCCCAAAAATGCTGAAAAATTGGCTGGGGCTTTGGGAATAAAGCTCAACAAATACAAGTTCTGCGAAACAAGTGTTTTCTCGCCAGTAGAAACATCAAAACCCGGCATATTTGTGTGTGGAGCCTTCGCTGCTCCAAAAGATATTCCTGAAAGCGTGGCTCAAGCAAGCGGCGCGGCAGCCAAAGCCATGAGTCTAATCGGATCTGAACGTGGAAAAGAGATAGTTGAGAAGGAATATCCGCCAGAGAGAGACGCAACCAAAGAAGAACCCCGCATAGGCGTCTTCGTCTGTCACTGTGGGATAAACATCGGCGGGATAGTCAAAGTCCCAGAGGTTGTGGAGTACGTTAAGAAACTGCCGAACGTGGTTTATGCGGAAGCAAACCTCTATACTTGTTCGCAGGACACGCAGGAGAACATTAGAGAAAAGATTAAAGAGCACAGTCTAAACCGCGTGGTTGTAGCTTCATGCACGCCTAGAACTCATGAGCCATTATTCAGAGAGACTGTTCGAGAAGCTGGCTTGAATCCATACTTGTTTGAGATGGCCAACATCCGCGATCAATGCAGCTGGGTGCACATGCACGAACCGGACGAAGCAACGGAAAAAGCCAAAGACCTAGTTCGGTCGATTGTTGCAAAAGCAAGACTTTTGAGTCCTCTTGAAAAACCATTGATCACCATAACTCCTGTGGGTTTAGTTATCGGCGGAGGCGTAGCCGGGATGACAGCTGCCCTAGAGCTTGCAAGACAAGGCTTCGAAGTCCACCTTGTAGAGCGCGAAAAACAGCTTGGCGGGCACCTACGCGAAATTCATTATCTGCTCGAAGGTGAAGACCCGAAGAAACAGCTGAAGAAGCTAGTGAAGGAAGTCATGGAAAACGATAGAATTCACGTCTATCTGAGTGCGAAGGTCGCCGAAGTCAACGGGTTCATCGGCAACTTCAAATCGAAAATAATGCACAACGGCAAAGAAAAGGAAGTTGAACATGGAATAGTTATAGTTGCCACAGGAGCAGTTGAGTATAAGCCTACTGAATATGTGTATGGAAAGGATCCTCGCGTCTTGACACAACACGAGATAGAAGAGAAAATTGCAAGCGGCAATTTCAACGCCAAAAAAGTGGTCATGATCCAATGTGTCGGGGCAAGAACAAAGGAGAGGCCTAACTGTGCAAGAATATGTTGTGGGCAAGCAATAAAGAACGCATTAAAGATCAAAGAAGTGAACCCTGAAACGGATGTTTACATTTTGTATAAGGATGTAAGGAGTTATGGCTTCAAGGAAGATTACTACCGTCAAGCGGCAGAGAAAGGTGTGCTGTTCATAAATTATGATGATGAGAGAAAACCGCAAGTGACAAACGAAAATGGCAGGCTTAGAGTTAGATTCTGGGAGCCTGTAATAAAAGAGACTGTTGAGATTGAACCGGACGCTGTTGTTCTAAGTGCAGCTACAATCCCTAACCCCGACAACAAACGCATATCGGAAATGCTCAAAGTGCCATTGGCAAAGGGCGGATTCTTCTTAGAAGCACATATGAAGCTCAGGCCTGTTGACTTCCAGACAGACGGAGTTTTCCTATGCGGAATGGCACATTCACCGAAATTCATCGACGAAACCATTTCTCAGGCTTGCGCAGCAGCAGCAAGAGCTGCGACCATTCTCTCCAAAGAGACGCTTGAAATGGAAGGAATTATAGCAAATGTAGACGAAGATTTATGTAGTGGTTGTAGGATTTGTGAATCTCTATGTCCCTACAGTGCAATTGAAATGAAAGAACAAGCTGAAGAAAAACGAGTTGCACACGTAATCGAGGCTCTGTGCAAAGGATGTGGTGTATGCGGAACAGCATGCCCAACAAAAGCATTAAAATTGGGACATTTCACTACTGAAGAAATCATGGCTCAAGTTGAAGCCGCTTTGGTGGAGGAAATAACAACATGAGCGAGAAAGAAGATTTCGAACCTAAAATAATAGGGTTCCTCTGCAACTGGTGTGCCTACGCAGGTGCAGACCTAGCAGGCGTGAGCAGAATTCAATACCCACCAAACATACGAATAATCCGCGTCATGTGCAGCGGCAGAATCGACCCAGCCTTCATCTTAGAAGCACTAAAGGATGGGGCGGATGGAGTCTTAGTTGCTGGATGCCACTTGCCCTCTGACTGCCACTACATTAGCGGAAATTTTAAAGCCTTAAGAAGAATAAAGCTCCTAAAAAAGGTCTTAGAGCAGTTTGGAATCGAGCCTGAACGTGTGCGGCTAGAATGGGTTTCAGCAAGTGAAGGGGACAAGTTTGCATCTGTCGTGAAAAACATGGTTGGAGAGATAAAGAAGCTTGGGCCGAATCCGTTGAAGAATGGAGGAAAGGTAAATGAGTGAAACTCAAGAATATACTCCAACCATCATAAAAGCCGAGGAACTGGACCCGAAATTCAAGTATAAACTGAGCAAGATGCCTGGCGCAGAAAAACTCATGCTATGCTTCCAATGCGGAACGTGTACAGCAGACTGTCCAATTTCAAGGTTCAGCGACTTCTACAGGCCAAGAAAAATAGCGCGGATGGTACAGCTTGGACTGAAAGACCGGCTCCTTTCAGACGACGCTCTTTGGCTTTGCTCCACCTGTTTCACGTGTGTTGACCATTGCCCCCAAGGCGTGGAAATCGCCGGCATCGTTCGAGTTCTCCGAAACCTAACCGTAAGGGAAAAAGGCGTAATGCCGATTGTCTTTAAGGAACTAGCTTCGAACATTCTAAGAACAGGTTACGTATATCAAATCCCGGAATCAAGACATAAAAGAAGAGAGATGCAAGGACTGCCGACACTGCCGAAACCAAACTTGGAAGATGTTAAAAAAATGTTCAGAATTACAGGGTCTTCAGGAATACTTGAAACAGTTCAAACTTTTGACAAGGTGAAAAGCTAAATGCCGGGACTCAGGTATTT
>Ga0224506_10003494_pt1 | contig 10363 bp, 8 predicted proteins | sample SF_Jan12_sed_USG_2_FD_169108 | JGI IMG/M metagenome (GOLD analysis project Ga0224506, IMG submission 169108) | Sediment microbial communities from San Francisco Bay, California, United States - SF_Jan12_sed_USGS_8_1 | ecosystem: Environmental > Aquatic > Marine > Sediment | place: USA...
CTCTAATGCCGATAAAAGCTTTTCTGCGTCTGGTAAAAACTGCAAAGTAATTTGATACACTTCTTGAGCTGTCACTTCATTGTATGTATGAGACGTTTCATTCCTGGCCCTATGATAAACAAACCAACTTTCAGGGTTTTCGAGCAATGATTTTTGAGCCCCCAGTCGAAATAAATCTTTTCGGCTTAACGCTAAGACTTCTTCACTACCTTCTTCCAACTGGAGTTGTTTCTGTAAAATTTTCCAGCATTTTTCATAGGTGAATTCAAAATTTTGTATGACACCAGCTCTCATTGTCCTTCGCTGCGCGTCATTTAGCGATGCCATAAACTTAGTATCAGTAGTGCTTTGAACTGCTTCAGACAAAGACTTTATAGCCTTATTAAATTGGGTGAAATCTAGTTTCATACAGCTCTCTTGGTGCTTTATTTGATGGCAAGCATTTAAGTTCCCATAAATTATACACCATATTAATTTTGGCTCTATCCAAAACCTTTTTATATTTTGGTTTAATTTTTGGCTTAAGGGATTAGCAAACTAATCATTATCGTTTTACTCGATTTGGGGATCTATCTTAATGGTAGGACAATGTGACAGACTAGCTTCAAAATGGGTACCCCGACACAGATTTTTGTTCCCGACAGCAAAGTTGTCAGGAACAAATTTTCACGCAAGCCAGAAGGGTGAGTATCAGGACGATACGAATTAATCTCAGTACCTGCGTCCATGCAGGCAACTGCTCCTCGACAACCGCTCCTGCGTTGTTCTTATAAGCTACATACCCAAAGCACTCGCGAAGCTCGCGGGGCAAGCATTCCATGTAGCGAGGATCGAGTCCGGTAAGACGGGCGGTTTTGTTACCGGATAAAGTCCGGCATGACAGGTGGCTTTCATTGAAAGATTCCCGATTAGAACCTCGGGAATGACTTTGTTTGAGTTCGGTATGACAGCCACGCCGTCATCCTCCAACTTGATTGGGGGATCTATTTTTGGATTGGTTCATGTCACTGATGAAATTCAAAATGGGTACCTCGACAACCGCTCCTGCGTTGTTCTTATAAGCTACATACCCAAAGCACTCGCGAAGCTCGCGGGGCAAGCATTCCATGTAGCGAGGATCTAGTCCGGCATAACAGGTGGTTTTGTTTGTAACCATATCAAGTCCGGCAAGACAGGTGGCTTCCATTGAAAGATTCCCGATTAGAGCCTCGAGAATGACTTTGTTTGAGTCCGGTATGGCGGGCAAGGATTACTGTGGGTAGTTATTCTGTTTGATAATAAACAGTTTCGTTATATTGGCTTTAAGGTTAAGCAATATTATGACAGGCTTTTATCTTTTTACTCATTGGAATACATTTTAGTTCTGCCTTGGAACTGCGCTGAAGTTGACTATAACAAGTCTTTAGCACCACTGGCTTCCAGAAAATTGGTTAATAAGGTACGCATTAATACTTCATCATTCATGGACATCACTTTGCTTAATACGATGCGGCATTCACTGGCATCAAGGTGTCGAATAATGGCTTTTATTTTGGGTAATTTAAATGCCGACATGCTGAGCTGTTTCAACCCCATGCCGATCAGCAACACAACAGCCAGTGGATCACCCGCCATCTCGCCACACACGGATACCTTGATATTTAAACGATTAGCGTCTTCGATAACGGTTTTATGGGCCATTAACACTGACGGATGAAAATAATCAAACAGGGGAGCAACCCGCGCATTGTTGCGGTCTACTGCTAACAGATACTGGGTTAAATCGTTTGAACCGATTGAGATAAAATCTATCTTCTTGTAAATACGTTTGAGCAACCAGATTGCTGAAGGTACTTCAATCATCACACCAATTTTTGGTCGATCAAGATGGTATCCTTCTTCTTTTAGTTGCTGTAACGCCTGGTCTATGATCACTACAAAACGCTCTAACTCATCTTCTCGGCTGAACATGGGCATCATGATCGACAGGTTATTCAATCCCTGGGATGCAATTAACATGGCACGAATTTGCTCAAGCAATATATTGGTGTAATCAAGACTAAAACGAATTCCTCGCCATCCTAGAAACGGGTTTTCTTCATGAATGGGAAAATAGGGTAGAGGTTTATCGCCGCCTATATCCAGGGTTCTCATGGCTACCGGTTTCGGGTGATAGGATTTCAGGATTTTCTTGTAGATCTTGCATTGCTCTTCTTCCGTCGGAAAATGCGAATTCACCATAAACGGAATTTCAGATCGGTAGAGCCCTACACCTTCTGAACCTCGTTGCAATCCGGGCTTAATGTCTGCCAGTAATCCGGTATTGGACAACAAATCAATTTTTACGCCATCTCGGGTTTCAGCTGGTATGTCTTTCAAAAAGCTTAGACTATGATCCAGTGATTGCGCTTGTTTTTGAACCCGCTCATAAGCGATGCGAACCGATTCTGGCGGATTAACGATGACCTGCCCAGCGTTTCCGTCCATGATGATATCCTGATCACCCATGCGCTGCAGTGCTCTGTAGTCAAGTCCAACCACGGCTGGAATTCCCAGGGCACTGGCCAGTACACTGATGTGCGACAGGGCTGATCCATCATGGGCCAAAATACCCACGATTTTGCTGATATCAAAACGTGCCAAATGAGAAACACTGATCATTTTGCCCGCTAGTATGACCGGTTCATTTAGCTCAACATGCACAATATGGTCATTGGCTAACTGCCGATACACCTTGGAAGCCAGCACTTTAAAATCATCTGCGCGGGCTCGAAGATAGGGGTCTTCAACAGCTTGAAAAAAGGTGATCTTTTCATGAAACACATTCTTTATTGCAACTTCAGCCGATACGTCTTTAGCTAGTTCCTGATTAAAGGCATCAGACAAATCGGAAGAATCCAGAAGCATAATATAAACTTCGAGTAATGCATTCAGGGTTTCGTTTGCCGCCCCTGAATAACGCTCTCTTTGTGCATCAAGATCTGCCAGGGTCGCCTGAACGGCACTGTACAGGCGATACTTTTCTATCTGTAATCCCTGACTAACTGGCTGATCGAATTCGTCGAGTTGTTTCTCGTCACGTATCAATAAAACCGGTGCAATAGCAATTCCCGGAGCACCACGGATACCCTTAAACCGCTTAACCTGATCAACAGGCTGGCTATGATCATACAATTCTTGTGACAGGTTATGGCCCAAATTGCCCGCCAAATGCGCGGCAAGCGTTACCATAAAAGCTTCTTCTTCTTCAGTAAATTTACGCGGCTCTAATACCTGGACAACTAAAACGCCAATGGTCTGCCCCTGGAAAATTAACGGAACACCTAAAAAGCCCTGATACTGTTCTTCACCCGATTCCTTGAAATAGATATATGCTGGATGCCGAGCGCCATTTTCTAAATTAAGCAAATGCTGACTAGACGCAATGGTACCTACAAGTCCCTTACCCAATGGCATTTGAATTTTATCAACCGCCGCAGACGATAAGCCTTCGGTGGCTTTTAATACCACATCGTTTTCATAGCGCAGGTATAGGCTACATACATCTACATTGATCGCCGATTTGATTTCTTTTACCAACCCGTCAACCATAGAATCCTGACACTCAACGCGCGAAGATTCCTGAAGTATACGTTTTAGGGTTAGTATCGGGTTTGGCATCTTAATCCTGTTATAGTTAATCGCGATTTATTTAATAATCTGTGAATTTTCCTTATCGGCATTCACAATAAAACCACAGAGTCTTAAAAAATACTAATTTTTATCTTAGGTTGAACCAGCCAAAATTCGCCCAAAAAGCCAATCCTGTCCATCACTATTCAGTATGAATTCGGTCAACTGTTGATTATCTTGCGCTGGTAGTAATTGGCAATAATCTACCATTCGATAAAAGAGGTTTCTATGAAAATGAGCCAAAATTTCACCACGAACCCAAATTGCCGGGTACTCCTCTCCATCTGAACCGGTAACCAATTGCATGGGGTGGGTTTTAGACAGTGCGACCTTTTCTCCGGTTTTGGTTTCAAACACCCAAACCCCGTCAATCAACTCTGCATCGATACATACCAGCGGTTGCATGGCGACTTTAATGGCCATTTTTTCAACGGGAGTCACCAGGTACCAGGTATCCCCTTCTTTTTTAAGTACAGAAGACAGAAGTCTGACCAGTGCATGGCGTTTAATTTCGCCGCCGTCATGAAACCAACGCCCATCACGATCAATAAAAATATCAATTTCGCCGCAGTGCTCCGGGTTCCATAAATGAACCGGCGCTTGCTTATCAGTAAGGTTTTTCTCAAGTGCTGCCAAATCCATATATAGATTACCCTGTCTACCTAGCGAGACACTAGCTTCAAGATACATTGTTTAACCTGGGCTACCGTCAAGCCCGGGTCTGCAAAATAGTTTTGCCGTTGCGTTTGGCCCAAACCACGTAGTAAACAATGAATCAGGTAAAAACCACAACCTGGCAAGGATATCGCCGGTTTGCTTTTGGTTAGCTCATTGTCTAAACGTAATAAGTTGCGCGCTTTCAAACGCTGCCACTGAATGGCTTGCTCTTTTTCACCAAATTCAGTTTCTGCCAAAACTTCCAGGCTCTGTATCAGCTTAAATTTATCGGGGTGTTTCAGTAAAAATTGTAAATACGAGTCAATCACTTTGTCAAAAGGCTCAAGTTGAAGCCATTGGTCTAAATGCTCACTTAACTCCATTTCATGGGCCAATAAAAGCCGGCAGACTAAATCGTCTTTCGATGCAAAGCGTCGGTACATCTGCGATTTGGTCAAATCAGATGACTGAATAATATGCTGCATGGTTACCTGTTTATATCCGGTACGGATCATTAATACTAAGAAACTGTTAATAATCTCTAATTCAACTGGATCTAAATGTACTGCGTGTATGTTTGGGATGCGCATTTTTTTAATCCTGAACCATCGCCTATACTCTATATAACTGTATTGGATTTTTCATTTTTTTTCGTGGGAATTTCGTCTATGTGGCAATCTATCTATAAAAGGGCTCTAAATCACTTAATTCGAGAGCGCCCTATTTCTGACATCCCCCTCAGTGATTTCCAACGCCTAAAACACGAGATACGCCCTTGTGATGTTGTACTGGTTGAGGGTACGTCCCATGTTGCCGAGGTGATCAAGGTGATTACACAAAGCCGCTGGTCGCATGCCGCAATCTATATTGGCCGCTTGCATGATATTTCCAGTCCGGTGTTACGTGATCAAATAAAATCTGTTTACGATGGGCAACCAGACGAACAACTTATAATTGAAAGCCAATTGGGTATGGGCACATTGATTCGTCCCCTGCATGTTTATGACAAGAAACACTTGCGAATATGCCGTCCTCATGAGCTTAACTATGACGATGCTCAAAAAGTCATAGAATATTCTCTTGGTAAGGTCGGTGCCAAGTATGACATCAGGGCCATTATGGATCTCGCCAGATTTTACTACCCCTGGCATTTTCTTCCAAAGAAATGGCGTTCTAGCCTGTTCGAATGGAAGCCCGGAAATCAAACCAAAACCGTGTGTTCCACCATGATTTCAGAAGCCTTCAGCAGTATTCATTACCCGATCCTGCCACTGGTGAAACGTGTAGAGGCGGGACATATTCGTCTGTTCCAGATGAATCCAAAGTTAAGTACGCCATCAGATTTCGATTACTCACCCTATTTTGACATTATCAAGTACCCCTTTTTGTCATTTAAGACTGGCAGCACAGACCCAAGATATCATGAACTTCCCTGGGAAGGAGAGGGTGAATTGACCGCCGAGGAGTCCAAACTTTACATCAATAATCTTAAAGAAAAAGTATTGGAACATAAGCCAAAATCTCGGCGTTCAATCGGTTTGAAAAACAACTTGTCTGGCAAGCATCATTAACAGATAGACTATGACAACAACGTATCCTTTATCCGGTCGCGAACTCAAGGTCACTCTTAAAAATCCATAGGCTATTGTTTGATATGTTATGCCTTTCGGCGGTACGATAGGACTTGCTTCAGTCGGCAATAATTGATCAGAAAACCTTCGATTAACCAGCCGCGAGCTGATGGTCTCTCAATCAAGATTTAGTGATTGGCGGTAATCAGGGGGGACTGGTCGTTTTTTTGTATTCATGGACCCAAAATATAAAATCTTCTATAGGCATTGGTAGTGACCAAAAGAACCCCTGGCCATACTGACAACCCAGCGACACTAATTTCTCCAAGGTTTCTTTATTTTCAATACCTTCAGCAATACACACGGCATCCATATTATGGCTAAGCTTAATAATAGACTCTACGATATCTTGATCTATCTTGGAATTTAGTAAGGCCCGAATAAACGACTGATCTAATTTTACTTCGTTGGGGCGAATTTGGCTCAAATAGGTTAACGACGAATAACCCGTACCAAAGTCATCAACCGCGATAGGCAATCCGGCCTTTTTGAGATCATTGATGGCATTTAGTGTGATGTCCGGGCGCTCTATGAGCGAGGACTCGGTGATCTCCAGACAAACTTTATTTTTACCAATATTAAACTGGCTGCTTAGTGATTTGACTTCATCGACAAAGCCAACAACCATGAGGTCTTTGGCGGATAAATTCACCGAAAATGACATATTGAGTATGGGATTTTCAGAGAGATACTTGTAGGTTTCCGACAAAACCAAACGAGACACTTCTGTCACCAGGTTAAGTTGCTCTGTTAGTGGAATAAATACACTGGGTGAAATGAAACCTCGTTCTGGATGGATCCATCTAATGAGCACTTCAGCGCCTATTATCTGGTTAGTTTGTATATTTACTTGAGGCTGCACATAGAGCTTGAGTTCTCCCTTTTTAATGGCGCTATGCAGCTCTCTTTTTACCAGACGGGCCACTTTAAATTGTTCATCCAGAACGAGATCATATCGGGAAATATGTTCAGTTTTACTATCTGCCAGAGTTAATGCAACCATGGCTTTACGTAAAACTTCGTCGAAGGCTTCAGTTGAATCCTGGCAATAGTAATAACCTAACCTGACATCAATACTGCCCGACAGGCTTTGTCGATCAATGATTAAGTCCATAGACTCTTTTAACCGCGTTATTTTCTGATCTATTGGCTCTGCAGATGTTACTAATGCCAAGTATCTAGTTTTAGTTTGGGCGCATAGAGAATTTTTAGTTCCGGGAAATTGAATGACACCCGGAATATTGACCAAGCCACCGTCAAGACGATGGATTAAATGTTTAACCAAATTGTCTGTCTCTGCCGGACCTATAGATCTTGAAAATTCTTCAAACCCAGTCAGGCGAATGCAGATTACCGCAACCTGTTGATTTTTTATCAATGGACACCAGGATTTGGTTAATGTTGTGTCAATATAGGTCGCATTAACGACACCTGTTAGTTGATCGATCTGACTTTGCCAGATTTTTTCCTTTTCCAGATAACGTGCTTTCACCGACATGGCATAGGCAAACACCAGTAACTCAACAATGGATGAAATGAAAAATGCTTTTTGATTCATTGTGCTCAATGGAATGACATACAAGAATGCGGCTATATTGATTACTGCGCCAATATTCTGGATCAATATTGATAAAAATAAGAATAATGCAGGTCGAAAACCCTGGACATAAAACAATATCGACCTGACACTAATTATCACCATTACCAACATCTGCATGATTAAAAAAGCAGGCAACATTATATGGTCGGATAATCCAAAGGATGCAAGCAACCCCAGAACAATTAGAAACACCAAGACATTATGGTCGAAGTAAGATTTTTGCCCTTTACTGCTTTTGAACGCATTTAAAAAATGATAAGAAAATTTATATAACAGCAGTAACAGGGTGAAATTAATTACCATGACATGGGTGCCGGCAAATTCGATGACGTCTTGAGTAAAAAAGTGATGACCAAGGCCATAGGTTGAAGTGATATATACAAATAGCCCGATATGAAAAATTAAAAACCAAAAATAAGCACGGTCGGGATTCCCAAAATAAATAACGCTATTGAATACAAACATTGCGATCAAAATGGTGATCATGATTGCAAGAGTAAGCCACTCTTGAGTCAAATATTCCTGATAATATGACTCCGACCTCAGGGTAATTTGATTACCTAGTGGTGTATCACTTTGCATCTCAATGACCAGAAAATATTGTTGCATTCCTTCAAAAAACAACCTGGATGCATGTCTCTCGATCGCAGGGCGCTGATAGGTTTCTTTAGAACTAATACCCAGACTATCGGCCTGAACTAACCGGTCATTCGCGTCGAATAGATACAAATTATATCGGTGTAAAAATGCATTAGATTTAGTAATCCAAAATGGCTGTTGTGTGTCAAATGGCAAGGAAAATTCAATGGGAATAAGAAGCCAAATGCTCTCTCTGGAGAATCCGGGTAAATGCGAAGCAGGAGTCGTTTTTAGTATGTTGAGTGCCTGGGCAGCATCCAACCGGCTATCGTTGGATGAAAACCATGACATAATCGGAGATATCTGCCACTCATTTTGAGTATTGGCTATTCGTATTTGGCCTTCTATAGAGCTGACAGCAGAACTCACAACAGAAACACTAAGTAAAAGTAGCAATGCAAGAAACTGTTTAAAATACACCAATGAGCCACCCCGTAAATTCTTAATACGCTTCCTTATTCTATATTTAGCCTTTAAACGATGTATTTTTAAATCTTTCCTTCAAGTCGAATTGCCCTGTACACCGGTTAAAGTAAAAATTAAATGCGGGTTACAAGGGATTACACCCTGAATTATTTAATCATTATCTACATAAAATTGTTGTCGGTATTTTTCGATATTTCTGCTTGTCGCTTTATATTTGGACACTGACTGTCCAGATAGTCCAGTTCGAATTGGTTAAAGCCGCTTTGTTTTCTTGCTTGGTAATTAAAGGGTCCAGCTAACGGGCTGGTTAAATAGTGTTTTAGCAGGGCCACAAATGTTGTATCCGGGTTCATGCCCTGCTGTTCACATCGATAACGAAACCAGCGTGTTGCTGAATTGACGTGACCAATCTCGTCATTACAGATCAGGTTTAGAATCTTTACCATTTCAGTATCATTTAATTGTTCAAACCGACCCAGAGTGTGCGGAATTACATCCAGTGCGCGAGCCTCAAACACACGATGTACAATGGCCATTCTGTCAGTTAAATCATCTTTAGTGGTGATGGCCATTTTCCATAGTTCACCATGCACGGCAAAACTGCCATAGTCGAAACCCATGTCTCTCAATTTTTGTCGCAACAATGCAAAATGACCCGCCTCTTCTTTCGCACACTGTACCCAGTCTGCGTAGTATTCTTTCGGCATGTCCCGGTAACGATAAATAGCATCCCAGGCGAGATTTACCGCGGTCAGTTCAATATGTGCCAAGGAATGTATTAATGCCGCACGTCCGGTTTCTGTATGAGGCTTTCGCTTTTTGAGATCGCGCGGCATGACAATTTCAGGTTTATCAAGGCGACCAGGTTCCTGTAAATTCTGTGGCGCATCGCCTTCTAACCACTCCATTTTTCCGGAAAACCACATACTGGCGATTTCATTAGTGCGCGCAATTTTCACATCGGGATCGGCAATTAAAAAGCAGTCTTTGGCGGTTTGGTAAAGATTTTCCACAGATCGAGACATCCTGATGAGGTAATGCATTGATTAATTTCAATCCATTATAAAGATAAATAGCGGTTATGACATATCTCAAATGAATGCCGTATTCGCCAGTTGTAAACATATGCATTAGCAGCAATATATTATTATAGGTACATGATTTATAGTGAGGCTATATGATCAGTGGCAGATGATCAGTGGCAGATGATCAGTGGCAGGCATATCGGGCGTTATGATGATGAATATAGATTATAGTTTGTTGGTCAGCTGGCTGGGGCTATTTGGCATCGGTGTGTTTGCGATATCGGGAGCACTGGACGCCGCCCGAAAAGGCATGGATATACTGGGTTTTATGCTAATTGGCACGGCGACGGGTCTTGGTGGCGGTACGATAAGGGACCTGCTACTTGGTTTGACTCCGGTGTATTGGGTTAAGAATCCGACCTATATTGGTGTTTGTTTACTGGTTACCAGCATTACCTATTTTGCCGTGCCCTTTATTGCATCCAGAACTCGCGCCTTGGTTTGGATGGATGCCCTGGGGATTTCGTTATTCTGTGTCACTGGGACCAGTATCTCCCTAGCCCAAAATGTCACCCCGCTAGTGGCGATTTGTATGGGTGTAGTCACAGCAACGTTTGGTGGCATCATTCGCGATGTTCTCTGTGGAGAATCGCTGATATTGGGTCAGCGAGAACTCTATGTAACAACCACGGTATTAGGTGCAATTGTTTTTTACCTACTGACCTGGCTAGAAT
>Ga0224506_10003495_pt1 | contig 10363 bp, 9 predicted proteins | sample SF_Jan12_sed_USG_2_FD_169108 | JGI IMG/M metagenome (GOLD analysis project Ga0224506, IMG submission 169108) | Sediment microbial communities from San Francisco Bay, California, United States - SF_Jan12_sed_USGS_8_1 | ecosystem: Environmental > Aquatic > Marine > Sediment | place: USA...
ACAGGGGGCAGGCGCGAGGCCTGCCCCTACAGGGTTTTGATGTGATGGGTACGTACGTAAACGGGTTTGCCGTCCCATTTGATTTGTGTCCAGTCGGGATTTTTTTTGAGGATCACCAGTCGTTGGCCCTGATGCAGGCGGGTTAGGGGTTTGCTTGCGGGGCTTGGTCCTGCCATAGCAGGGACATTGTCGGTGAACAGGACCCCTTTATTGTAGTGGGAGCCATAGTTGGCGAGATAAAAGAGTATTGTTATGGCCATCATGAAAAGAATTCCTGCTGCATAGGTTTTTGTTCGGTTCTTTTTCTTCAGGTAAATTATCAGCAGGAAAGACAATGCAGTAAAAGCGAAAGAGGCCAGGACTATTTGGTTGTAGTATTGGTAATAGAATCCATAGAATATGTCATTGGTATCTGGTTCATAGCCACTGATTTCCCATTTTTCGGCCATTTCATTCATTTTAGTTAATGTTCTTTGGTTTCCGGAAGAGAGGTAATAGGCATTCAGGAAGTACATAGTTTCCGGCTTTTTTTTGAGAGCTTCGGAGATATAGGCCATTTTTAGAAGCATTGCCGGAGAGTAAATATTTTGTCTATACAATTCGGAATAGAGGTCAAGGGACTGAGTGAATCTTTTTATTTCAAAAAGTGAGTCGGCTTTATGCAATAAAAAAGTGTTTTCTTGCTGTGTAAAGGCAGATATTGAATTGAAGAAGAAAAAAAGTCCAAATAAAGAGAGAATTTTACGGGGCATCTTTTGCAAATTAAAATGATAAGGTTACCTTTGCACTTCCTTTTACGGAAGAGGCCGTAAAGATAGTAAAAAAGATTGATTCCGTAGCTCAGCTGGTAGAGCATCTCCCTTTTAAGGAGAGGGTCCTGGGTTCGAGCCCCAGCGGGATCACAAAAAAATAAGGGTTGAAAATTTCAACCCTTATTTTTTTGAATCATGATTCCCGTTTCATGATTCATGGATCGGAAATTTGACTGCAATTCGGCGGTATTTTCACTTTTTGACATTCATTTTTTCACACCTGGAAAAATCTCTAAAATTTTAGCCGTGTACAGTATAGTGTACACTTTTACGTAATTTTTGTGTGAATTCTCGTGATGATTCTTTCTCAATTAAATAGAGATCAAAAGATCAAAAATTTCTTACTGATATACAGTCAATAAAGACAATTACGTTTTGCCGTGTTCAATACTGTTTATGTGTCATCCGACAGATGATGTAGTGATTTTTGAAATATGACGGGTTAAAAGGTGTGATAATAGTTAACTGAAGACAATAAAGGTCTTGGTCTGAAGATTTCAGACTGAGTGAAGCATCGTACATTGAAGTTGATTATCGCTAATCTCCTTTCTTGTGTTTGTGTGGTTTCAAAGACGGGGTGTTGTTACCCGGAGTGTCTTTGTTATCACGCTGACGTTTATCAGGCTTTCCTGTTGATTTCGCTGTTCTTTTTGGACCTGGCTTTATTCCCATGACATGAAGTTGTTGGTTGTACATGTATTTACTTAGTTGAAACGTGATTCCATGCAGTAAATTTACCGTCAGGAAATGTTCTTGATGCATTTTGCAATTTGCAATGAAAATTTGTTTACGAAAATTTGTTTTTATCATCTCAAACAATCATTTTGATGAAAAAACATAAATATGATTGAATATTTTATAATTAAATATGGAGAACAAATTAAAGTCAATAATCTAATTTTTAAAACAAAACAATTACTTAGTACATGTTTTCATTTGTCATTAAATAATTATTTATATGTTTTCAAAAACTAAAACTGTCAATTATTTATTCACAAAACTTTCACTTATCTCCGTCCTACCCATTTTATTGTTAGTACTTGACTCATGTGATGAAGTGTCCACTAATAATATCAAATATTACGCTGAATATTTATTAGAAAACGACGGGTACTTATTATGGACAGATTCCACAAAAATCAATGTTCATGGTATTAAAACAAAAAGTAATAATGGCAAATTCAGGTTGACCAATAAATTCATACTGTTTTGGAAAAGTAATGACCAGTTTAGTTTTGAACTTATAAATGCTTTCGACAAAAATGATTCATATGTGGATTTTGATTATGCACCATATGACAGCCTGTATAAAATTCTTTTTGTCGAATTGGCTAATATCAAGTTTGATTTTTTTGAATATGAAGCCAGGAAATTCAGGAAATACTTGTTAGAGGAAAATTTTAAAACAGAAAGGGAATTCATAGAGGGGATGGTAAATGAAAGAATAACCTCTGCAAACCAGGAATGGAAAGAAATACAAAATAAAATTTTTGATAATTATGATACCAAAACCATGAAATTTTACGGAAGTAACATAAAATTAAAATTGGACTCCCTGCAAAAATATGATTCCAAGGTTAATTTCCAGTTTGATATGTAAAGTGAAATTTTATGATTTAAACTTTCAACTCTATAATCACCCCTTTTGTTAACGCTTAAACCCGCAATTGAAAAAGTAGGTGCAAATTCCGGTCACCCTGCCCACCTTGTTCCGATTTCGAGTGTCCAGTTAAATTATTGATAATTTCTTGATTTAGATATGAATAGAGTATATTATTAATCAAAAACAAATGATTTTCAGAATTCCGGAATGAGGTGGACACCTGCTCCGGTTTTTGCATTTTAAACAAGTAAAACAGGAACAGACCTGCTATACTAAGAATCCCGGAAGTGTTTAGGACCACAACCAAATTTAAGTACACAACCGGCATGATCCATGTGAATGCTGAATAGATAAAACCCAAAAGGAAGCTTGATATTAATAAAGTGGCAAATGCAAGCTGCACCAATACTGGATTCCCTTTGCCTGATTCTGAGAACTTGTTCATTTTTATTAATTAAGTATTATAATCTTAGTATGTTAAAGCTTAGTATAAACCTCCCTCTCAATCTTCATACAACAATTTGTGATCCTGTTTTCAATTCACAACAATCTTGCCCACATAATCCCTTCCATCGCAAAAGGAAATAATCCTATATATATAAATTCCTTTGGCAAATTCAGACAAATCTTTGTTGTTATGATAGGCTTCACTGTGATATACAGGTTTTCCTTCAGTTGTATAAATCCAGACTTCTGAACCGATAATATCATTGGCAATTTTAAAATTGGTTGGATAACTGGCAGTAGGATTATAAACTTTTACAGATCTGTCAATAACCCCTTCCGGAATTACTATGGACCTGGAATAAACTCCGCATTCTGTGGAAACTTCGGCGCGATATTCCCCGGCCAGTTCCAGATCAATGGAAAGCCCAGTTTTGTAAAAAACATCATTCAGGTACCAGTCAATATCATAGTCAGCTTTTGCCGTCAAAGTAAAACAGTCTTTTGAAATGATGGGTATGAATAAATTGTTATGTTCAAAAAGATCAACAAAAACAGGATTTGAAAAGGCGGAAGTATCACATTGCATGACCCTTGCTACCGATACGTTGGCATCATAATAATGATTGTAAGTAAATTCAGGGGAGGTAGTATATGTACTATAGGAGTAACCAGAGCTGATGGCACTGATTTTCCACAAATACCCTGTGTCATTGCTTTCAGGATTTACTGTCAATACAGGATTACTATCCTCATTGCATTTTACAATTTTCCCTGGTGAAATTTCCGGGACTGTATAATCAAAGTCATTAATTACATTGAAAAATACGGGTTCTGATTTGGCTGATGTTTCGCAAATAGTTTCCATATAGCCTGAAACATATACATCATCGGTAATATCAAATCTAAAGTAGGAAGTGTTTTCTGCAAGAATAATCTCTTTCCTGTTGTTTTGGTTGGGATATTCAAATTCCCAATAAACTTTAGCATCACTAGAAGCCGAAGAGATGATTCCCGTAGACCAAATTACTTGTTCATTTTTGCAATAATCGAGAGAATATGAATTGATTTGTGGGGGAGCCGTGGTGTTACTGAAGTATATTTCGTTTGAATTTGATCGAAATGGCTTGCATTTACCTTTAACTTCCACAACTGCGTTAAATGAAATGTTACGATCTGTTCCTGTATTAACAATACTGTTTCTGTTAGGCTCATCAGGAAAAATCCCCGTGTAATTTAGATCGTGAGTACCATAATTGCCTAATTTATACCATATATATTCTTCTGCATCTTCCAGTGGTTCAATATAAAATTCCACTGTGTCGCCTGGACAGATGAAGTCTTTGTCTGCCTGAATAAGGAAATTGTCCTGTAGTGTTTCGGTCCTCAGAAGTTTAGGCTCAAAGACAATCTGATCACAATAATTTTCAACCGTCAGATTTACATAGCCCGAAACGAAATTTTGATCAATTATCAGGCTCTGAAGTCCGGAATCTTTTTGTTCCGGCATCCTGATTCCTTCCGGCATCGTCCAGGTCATGTTTTCCACATTGGCTATTTCAGGTGTTTTCAAATATGCAACGTTTTGAGTACAAACTATTGTATCGCCCTCAATGACGAGACTTGGTGTTGACATCACATCATTCACATATATCTGACGGTATAAACGAATCTGTTTCGAGACGCATGGGTCTGTATAGATTCCTGTAAGTTCAATATTATAATAGCCAATTTTGTCTGGAGTGAATTTTGTCTGGTTTTCATTTATAATGGAAAATTCAATATTTGCGGAATCATTATAAAGCACTTTCCATCCTTCATACTGAAAATCAGGGCTGGTAGTATAATCAACTACAATTTCTGTATTGACACAACCTTTCAAAGGGGCATTGATCTTCACGTTTGGACCTGCTACTTTAGCAATAAAAACTACCCTGTCTCCAGATAAAATTTCAGTTTCTTTACAATTATCGTAAATTTTTAAAGAATCCAGTTTTAAGGTACTGAAATAGAAATTGTTATTGGAATGTATGCCGGTATTTTTATTAATTCCGGAAATATTCTGAATGCTGTAGTCCCATTGAGCCTTAAAAGATTCATCCAGGGACAATAGATACATGTCTGACGTACCTGATGGGTTATATGATAATGAATCGATTGATAGCGGTCCCGATGGCCTTCCTGTTATATATAAATTGTTTTCTTTTTTACTTAATGAATGAGTTTTAAGGTTGTTGAGCAATTTTAAATCAATGAATTTTCCCTTCTGATCCAGCTTAATCAAATATGAATCATTGTTTCCAATATCCACCTTCCCAAAATTTGTTGCCCGATCAGAATTTCCGAGGAGAGCTATCGAATTATCATCGAGAACCTCTATGAAGTTCAATTTCAATGTCGAGTAATATTGCCATACCAGTTTTCCGGAAGGATCATACTTATTGAGATAATATAAAGTATCATCTGGATTTATTAAAGTGTAAACATTGTTTGAATTGTCGATAGAAATATCAACAGGTGCGCCATAAACACCAAGACTGTATAATATCTCATTATTTGGATTCACCAAGGAATATAAAGTGGATTGTACTAAACCATTATTTCGTCCCCCACCCAGAGCAACATATCCATTATTATTTGTAGCCATCAGTTTCCAGGTATTTGCAATGTTTGATCCCGTATAAGGATTTTCTATATGATCGATAAAATCACCATTCTGATCAAAGCGAAACAAAATGGCATTGGCAAAATTATGATATATTGTATGGTTTATAGGGGTATCATTTATGTATAAAACTCCCTGATCTAATCCTGTTAACCATATCTCATTGCCTTTGATGCCAACATTATAAGGGTGAAATTTACTTCGGGTATTATATGTTCTTGTCCAAATCAAATCCCCTTTTGAGTTAAATTTGTTAATGTAAAAACCTACGGCTGCTCCGTTAAAATTGATTGTATCACCAGTTTCCATTGAAAGCATAGACCTAAGTGTTCCAGCTTCGTAAATATATTCCCCGGAATTATCAGCAGTAATCCCGTAATTGGAGTAATCTGTAACATATTGAAATGTCCATTCCAGGTTTTGACCTGAAACCAAACAGGGATACACACTTCCATAAATAATGGCAATTATTGTCAGAAAACGAAACATTTTGCTAATTAAGGATATTATTTATTCATGAACAAAAAATGTAATTTGGCTAAATATTATATTTAACAATGCAAACAGTCTCCCTTCCTGGTTTTGAAGAGCCGTTTAATTCGTGGTCGCATCTGCTGGGGGCTCTCGCTGTGGGCATTCTCTTTATCAGGTTGCTTAAAAAAGGAGGAATTGGCAGAAAACACCCTGTGCCTATCTTTGTTTTTGCTTTTTCGTGTATCTTTTTACTTTCCATGAGTGGAGTGTACCACCTTCTTCCCAGGGAAACAACATCCCGGTACGTATTAAGGATACTGGATCATGCCGGGATATTTTTGCTGATTGCGGGAACCATTATTGCCGTTCATCTTGTGTTGTTTTCAGGGTTGATGAGGTGGGGTGTGATTGTTCTTGCCTCCACTATTGCGGCACTCGGAATTACTTTTGGAACCATTTATTTCGATGAGCTGCCAATCTATATGACCCATAGCATATATCTTGCTTTTGGCTGGCTGGGAATGGTCTCAGTTTTTGGAATTTGGAAATTAAAGAAAACGATATCCATCAAATTCTTACTTTATGGCGGACTGGCATATAGTTTTGGTGCAGTAATCGACTGGTTACAATTTCCGGTATTCTTTCCTGGTTATTTCGGCGCGCACGAGCTGTTTCATGTAGCAGTATTGATTGGAGTAACGTACCATTGGCGTTTCCTTCTTTATTCAATAAAAAGCGTAGATAAAAATTAACTCGGTTCCTAATAATAATTCAACGAGAATAATGAGAAATTGAAAATATTTTTAATCCCGACTTTCGAATTGGTAATTCTCAAGGTAATTTATTGAGGAGTATTGAAATGTTGAATAAATCCTTGTTTTTAGATAAATTTATAGTACAAAGTCTGGTTCTGAGCTTTATCGGAATTTTGTGATTTTGCATATTGTTTTAAAATGTAATTGGTGGAAAAATTAGATTCAATAAAAGAGCGAACAGTTGGAATTCGAGATATTTTAAAAAAAAATGAGATATAACAGTATAATCTATGTTATCAACAAGGGGGTGGAAATACAGGGCTTTCTTTCCTTTTTTCGCTCGCTTGTTAATAAATGTGGCTTGTAGGGTGTAGTTGTGTCCCAGCTTGATAATCAATTCTTCCGAATCAATATTATCATTGAAGCTTTGAATGTGCTCATCAAGGTCTGCCAAAAGGATCTCTAAATCTGATTTAGGTTTAATTTTTATGAATTTTGTGGAAGAAACCTCGATTGTGTTTTCCTGGTGTTTTGCAGCAAATCCCCCTGCAGGCTGAATGTTCAATTTTACAATAGCCCCATCCCATACTTCATTTAACCCGTTCGGATAAAGGTTACTGGTAAAGTCAATGTTTTCCGGAACATATACAGGTTTGTTGGTATTGTTTTAAATCTTTAAATACAGTGGAAATTCCTGACCAGATACAAGAGTGTCTTTGGTTATTATCAGTTCAATTTCAATTGATGATGCTGAACCTGAACTGACTTGACCATCACAATAACCTGTCCGGTTCCTTGGGTTAAAAAAAGGAATGAATAAAATATGACGGTGATTGAATGTTTCATATACCCATTGGTTCTTTCAGTAAGTCCCAATATATAATTATCCAACCAAACTATTTCTTTTTTTCAGAAATCCGTTGCACGTAATTGAGAATTACGACGCAGACTTAATTCACAAAAACACTGATTAAATCCTGTTAACCCGTGTGTCTTGGAGGTTTGTTAAGGAAGTTAAGAATGTTAAAATAAATCATGATTCTTGAATCAATGCCGTTTACTATGAAACATTTTGGTTATTACGTTGCTTAAGTAAATGGCATTGATTTATGTTTTCCCGGACCATTGACCTCTCCTACTACCTGAAATTAAATACATATATTGTTTTTACAAACGCAATAAAATACTACTTTTATTACAAATATTTATTTACTGGTGAGAAAGAGTCACACAATAGCAGCCTTAGTTTTTATCAGCGTGTTGTTGCTTTCTTCATGCTTTGCCGAAAAAGACCCTTTTTACGCCGGGCCATATTCCGGTGTACAGAATATTGAACTCAATACAAGTTGGTGGGACTCCAATGATGTTTTTCTCAGAACTGACTTTGAAGGAAGTTATTCCTATGGGGATGAAATAGCTTGTAACCTAGCCCAAGGTGAAGGTGATGAGGTTACCCTGGTCTTGAATTTCAACAATGTGAATTTATTTTATTTGTATGGGCAGAAAACCTATCTCCCGGTTGTGACTTCAGTATATCTGTACGGAACCATATCTGGAGATAATATTACTTTTCCTGTTCAAACGCCAAATGTCGATATCATTTCTTACCACGGAAGTGGAAAGATAAACGCTTCCGGAGACCTTGCCCTGCAAATTTTCCAGGAAATTGACGGTTATGATTTTTCACCTGATTTCAGTACCATTTACCATTATACCGTTTTTGCCAATCATGTTATAGATCTTAAAAAACTATGATATGAAATATGTTGCAGCACTTTTGACTTTAACCCTGTTTTTGAATTCCTGTTCAAACGATGGGGATATATCAATTGAAGAAGCTTATAGCTATAAATATTTCAAATCGTCGGAAATGACTATTTCTTCTACTTTCACCCCCGATGTGAATGCAGTGGTTGAAGATGATTCCCAAAAACTTTGGGTGGGGACAAGTAACAGTATTTGCAAAATCAATAATGACAAAATCAGAATTGTACAAGATAACCTGTATACCAGCTCGGTATTGTTGGATAACAGTGGCCTTGTATGGTTTGGAACCAACGACGGCCCCTTGGTCTTTGATCAAAATGAAGTGGCCAGTCAGTCCCCCGTTTTTGTTTCAAATCCCAATATTTCCATTACCAGTATTATACAGGTTGCCAATGGCGATATCTGGCTTGGCACTACCTGCTGTGGGGTAATTGTATTGACAGACATTAATACCAACCTGTACACGCAATATTTTGATGGTTTGTGCACCAATTGCAATTATGTGAACAGCTTGTACCTTGATGCAGATGGGGTGATTTGGGCTGGAACAAAAGAAGGGCTATGGAAGTTTACTGGTAGCGCTTTTACAGCTGAACCAGATATACCGGCAAGCCTGTCAGTCACTGCCATTACCAGGGATGCATGGGGCACACTTTGGATAGGCACAGACAAAGGAATTTACAAAGGTGATAAAGGTTCTTATGTTATTCCCAAAACCCCTTTGTATAACGTGTACATGACTTCGTTTTGTGAAGATTATGACCGGGATCTCTATATGGGCTCCTTTATATCGGGTCTATGGAAATATAACGGACTTGTATTTGAAGAAATATTATTGGAAAACCCTTCATACAGCGCTTCATTTGGCTGGGAGTATATTCAAACGATATACAAAGATAAAAATGGATTTAAATGGATTGGCACCAGTGAAGGACTGGTAAGGATCAGATGAAAAAGGTTCAAATTATATTGATTTTCACTTTCATCGCTTCATTCAATATTGAAGCACAGAACCTTGATTCAATTTTGCTGAATGAAACACGCTTGCAAAGGCCATTAACTAATCATAAAGGTCAACTACGTGTGGATTTTAAATATTCTTATGGTTTTTCCAACACCGCTTTTAATTCAAATGCAGAAAGATTGTCACTGCAGGAAAAAGGTGTTAACTCCATTGAGCAGAAAATGGATATGAACTTTAAGTATGGCCTTTCCGAAAATTTGCAAATTGGCTGGTATTTAAGTTATATAAGTTTTAATGAAAGTGAACCTACCAGGTACAGACAGGAATGGATTACCACCCAAAAGGACAACAACATTGAAGAGAATTATTTAAATGTAAATAGGGGCCTTACAGACTGGCTCGTTCAACTTGATTATAACTTCAGGAATTTCACAAACCCACATGATTTTGTCCTTTCTTTTGGGGCGCTTTTGCCCGTTGGAAAAAAGAATTACCAGCAACCAATTGTCACCTTTGAGGATACACCGGATTATTTTCCGACCCGGGATGATTACACTCTTGATGTAACAACCTTTTCACCGGTTGGAAAAGGGGTGGTTCACCTGAATTTTGAGATGAGTTCGAAATTAAGGTTTGAAAAAAGTGCCATTAACCTTCAGGCAGGCCATAGTCTTCCCGGAGGCAGTACACAAATCAATAACTGGTATTACAATATGCAGACAGACAGTTCAATACTTTACCATGAGTATAGTACCCGTGTCCGTCCACAAAACAAAACATTCCTTACAGCCTCATATGAGAGACAGCTCTTCCCCTGGTTTAATGTTAATCTAGGTTATTCAGCCTTCTTTCTTCGGTCTGGATGGGGAATGAGTGAAG
>Ga0224506_10003496_pt1 | contig 10361 bp, 5 predicted proteins | sample SF_Jan12_sed_USG_2_FD_169108 | JGI IMG/M metagenome (GOLD analysis project Ga0224506, IMG submission 169108) | Sediment microbial communities from San Francisco Bay, California, United States - SF_Jan12_sed_USGS_8_1 | ecosystem: Environmental > Aquatic > Marine > Sediment | place: USA...
AGCAGGTGCCCAAGCAGACCAAAGCCGGTGACATCGGTGCAGGCGGTCGCGCCCTGTGCTTGCAGGCATTCGGCCGCGCTACGGTTAGATAATAGCATTGAGGTTAATGCGGCATCGATCCAGCGCCCTTTGGCTTTTTGCTGCATGTCCGCGGCCAACAGTGTGCCGGTACCCAGAGGTTTGGTTAGAATTAAAACGTCTCCAGCCTGCATACCATTTTTACGTAGAATTTGATCGCGATCGACCAGGCCATTGACCGAAAACCCTAAAGCCAGTTCCGCACCTTCGCTGGTATGACCGCCAACCAGCGCGGCATTGGCATCGTTGAGTACCAGCATGGCGCCCGCCATCAGCTGTCTGATGGTCTCTTCAATTTTTGTCTCGACACCGAATGGAATGGTGGCGATTGCCAGTGCTGTTTGTGCCTCGGCACCCATGGCAAAGATATCGCTGAGACAGTGATTGGCTGCGATCTGGCCAAACAGAAAAGGGTCATCGATAAAAGCGCGAAAGTAATCGACGGTATGCACCATGACTTTACCGGCCGGTACTTCGACCACGGCAGCGTCATCGGGCTGGTGCAGGTCGATTAAAATATCGTCACGCGATACCGGTTTAAGTTCCGTTATGACTCGGCTTAAAACCCTGGCCCCGACCTTGGCGCCGCAACCACCACAGCGCATGGTGGTTGCGGACAGGGCTTTGAAGCTGTCTAAATCCGTCAGACCCGGTTCTGGAGCCGGTTTTTTTGTTGTCTGCATTTCGGGTAGCAACGAATATTTTTGCATCCACTTACGATCGATTCTGTCCTTCCAGTGCCAGAGTTTTTTGCCACTGAGGTGCCATATCGATTTGCTCGCAACGGCGAATTTATCGCCGGTGGTGATGAGCGCCAGCAGGGTTTTTTGTGGCACGAAGGGTTTTAGTGGTTTACCCAGGGCTGCACGACGTAAGTTTTCGGTGAGTGGTTTTCCCTGACGTACGGCATAAACACCGGCTTTAGGCCGAGGGTGATTCAATACGTGAACAATATCGCCAGCGGCGAAAATGTCGGCTTGGCTGGTCGACTGTAAAAAATCGTTGGCAGCGATAAAACCATCGTCATCAAGCGCCAGTCCGGAATTTTGAAGCCAACTCGGAGCGCTGGCGGCGGTTACCCATAAAATTTCGTCGACTTCGATGGTCTGGTTATTACTCAGGTAGAGCTGGCTGGCACTAACCTGAGTCGCCTCGGTGCCACAATGTAGGTGGACGCCACGCTGATTTAAAATACCTTCAAACTGCCTCGAAACAGCCGACGGAAAAGTCGGCAATAGTCGCCCGGATTTGCAGATTAAGTGGAATTCAAGCTGTTCCGATAAGCGATTTTTGTGAGCTAATTCCTGCCCCAGCCGGTATTGAATGGCGAGCAGGATTTCAACTCCCGCCGCGCCGCCGCCAACTACCGCTATGCGATGCGGGCCGGGTTGCCCCAGCACGCGTTCGAGCATCCGATGCCAATGGTCGACAAATCGATTAATGGGTTTAACCGGGGTGGTGAACTGGGCCGCACCAGGAACGCTGTTGATTTCTGGCCGGGAACCAATATTTATCGACAGCAAGTCGTATTTCACCGGAGGTCGATTTGAACAGATAATCTGTTTGTTCCCGGTATCGATACCAATCGCGCGATCATGGAACAGTCGCGCCGAGGCGAACTGACATAACGGGCGTAAATCAACATGTGCTTCGTCAAATTCGTAATGACCGGCGACATAACCCGGTAGCATACCCGAGTAGGGTGTGTGTACGTCACGGGCGATAAGCGTCAGGCGTACACCGGGGATTGGTTTCATGCCGAAGCTCTTTAGCACTTCGACATGGCTGTGCCCGCCGCCGATCAATACGAGGTCTTTTACAACTGGTGCTTCGATGGTATTCAAATCAGTTCTGGGTATTAAAATCGGTTTGCTATTTATCCATACAAACAGAGTCAGAGCCAGTCATTTTATACGGAATGTCGTTTTCAGGATTTAGCCCCGGGGGATTAGTATTGATCCCAACAGCAGATTAGCCAAACTTTGAGTATAATTGAGTTATTTTTTATGGTAGAACCGCTGGAATTTTTTGTTCTGAAGGGAATCTTTGCTAATTTATGATCGAGAAAAAATTATCTACTAAATTTGAACTAGTGGGCGTTGCTGTCCTGTTTTTACTGATAGCGACAGCTCTATGGATTACCCTGATGTATCTTCAAAATTCGGTAAAGCAGGATATTTTGGGAGGTTTGCAAAGATCACTGAGAATTTCTCAGTCGAATATCTATAACTTGCATCAGAGTAAGGAACGGGCGGTGCAGGTTCTGGCTGGCAATGATGTTTTGCAGCAGGCAGCCAGTGAGTTAATCAATATTCCAGTAGAAAAAAATACCTTAAGCAGTAGCCCGATACAGTCCCGGTTACGCTTATGGATAGCCCCTATACTGGATACTTATGGCTATCAGGGTTTTTTTGTAATCGACGAAAAAGGTTTTAATCTGGCCTCTATGCGCGATAGTAATCTGGCCGATTTGTCTTTGCTAAGTGCTAATGGTGATTTTCTCGACAGAGTCTGGGCTGGAGAGACCCGTATTAGTTTGCCGCAACATTCTGATGTTCCGCTGATGGACAAACATGGACAACTGGTTAATCGATTACCGACCATGTTCGTAGCCTCCCCGATCTGGAGTGCAGGTGGCAGCGTAATTGCAATTCTTGCCATTCGGCTAGATCCAGACCGATTTTATTCCGAGACTTTTGAAAGGGGGTATCTGGGTAAAACCCAGGAAACTTATGCTTTCAACAAACAGGGAGCTTTGATGTCTGAGAGTCGATTTAATTACCAGCTTGCTGAGGCAGGACTGATCCCCGACGATAAACATTCAACGCTGTTGATATCGATTCGAGATCCCGGGGTAAATTTAATCACAGGCGGGAAACCTTTACTCCCGGTAAATGAGCGACCGCTGACTTTTATGGCAAGAGATGCTACTCAGGGGAACAATGGTTATAGCATGGATGCCTATCGAGACTATCGTGGCATAGAAGTGATTGGTGCCTGGGTGTGGGATGAAAATTCCGGTATTGGTATCGCCACCGAAATTGATGCAGAAGAGGCGTTTGAATTTTTGAATCATATGCGCTTTAGCATTGCAGCGTTCGGCGTTATAGCTTTTACTGTGCTGGTTATTCTGGTGATATTTTCGAGGTATAGTCGGAATGTAATCGAAAAATCGAACGAGTTGAATCGCTCGATACTGTCTTCTGTGGGTGAGGGTATTTTCGGCCTGGACAGGTCGGGTCTCATTACTTTTGCCAATCCTGCCACCAGTCGAATGACAGGTTACGATGAGTCAGAATTAGTTGGCTCGTCGCTGGATTTTATGGTGAGTGATGATCGTTTCTCTGGAAGCTTCGGAGCAGCCGTGACAAGTTTTAGCGATGGAGAGGTGCATCAACAGGAAGGAGAGGTATTCTGGAGAAAGGATGGAAGTAGTTTTGCTGTTGAATACACCGTCACGCCGAACGTATTCCAGGGCAAGCGGACAGGCACAGTGGTTGCGTTCAAGGATATTAGTGAGCGATTAGAAGCGGAGCAAGCTCGTGATCGTCTGTTAAGTGCTGTCGCTAATAGCGGTGAAGGCATAATTCTCTTCGATAGCGAAGATAAATTCATTTATGCCAATCAAAAATATCGAGAGTTATATCCCTCGGAAGCATCCAATCTGGTACCGGGTAGCACTTTTCGAGATATTGTAAAAAGTTGTGCCTACGATGGCCTGATCGAAGAGGCCATAGGTCGTGAAGAAGAGTGGATAGAGGAGCGAGTCGCCGGTCATCAGTCGCTCCAATATATTGAAGAGGAAAAGACTTCGAGTGGCCGCTGGGTCCAGGTGAGTGAGTATCGCACCGATGACGGCGGAATATTCGGTGTGCGTAACGATATCACTAATTTGAAGGAGAGTCAGCTTAGTGCAGAATCTGCTAACCAGGCCAAGTCTGAATTCCTCTCTTCTATGAGCCATGAACTACGAACTCCCCTCAATGCAATTCTGGGGTTTTCCCAGATACTATCGAATAGTAAAAAAGAGCCTCTCACGGAGTATCAGAGCAAAGCGGTGAATAACATTGTAAAAAGTGGAGATCACCTTCTATTATTAATTAACGATGTTCTTGACCTGGCTAAAATTGAGTCGGGGAGGATGGAATTAGCTATTGAGCTTGTTTACCCCAAGGATGTGTTTGCGGAATGCCTTGATATGGTACGTGTAAAAGCGGCTGAAAGAGGCATTAGCCTGAGTGGACATCGAGAGTCTGAGTTTGGAGTTCGTGCTGATTACAACCGTTTAAAACAGGCTATTCTTAACCTGCTGTCTAATGCGATAAAATATAATATCGATCAAGGTTCGGTAAAATTCGGATGTATAGATCAGGACTTGCTTACGGTACGAATTTATGTGACCGATACGGGTATAGGTATTCCCGCCGATAAGCTGGATGAATTATTCGAACCGTTTAAACGTCTTGGAATGGAACCCTCGACGATACAGGGTACCGGCATAGGTTTGAGCATTACAAAAAAGCTAATTGAGCAAATGGGTGGCCTGGTGGGTTGCCAGAGTGAACCAGGTAAGGGCAGTACTTTCTGGATAGATTTACCCCGGGCTGATAATAAAGGGTCTGATAATTAACTGATATACATCATTCGGTGAAAGTAAAAAATCGGATAGAATGCGACTCATGCAAAGTCATTTAATTCAAAAATATAATATTCCCGGGCCGCGTTATACCAGCTATCCCACGGTTCCCTATTGGGACGATGAGTCAATTTCTTCTGGTCAATGGAAAGAAACCGCCGCGCGAGCGTTCTCGGAAAGTAATGCGAGTGAAGGCATTAGCATATACATCCATCTTCCGTATTGTGAAAGTCTGTGTACATTTTGCGGGTGCCACAAGCGAATTACCAAACGGCATGACGTCGAAGCCCCCTATATCGATGCTTTATTGAATGAGTGGCGCAGCTATCTAAGGTTGTTCTCTGAAACTCCTCGAATCAAAGAGATTCATCTCGGTGGTGGTACACCGACATTTTTCAGCCCGGATCATTTGAAAAAGCTAATCGATGGCATCATGGCGCAGGCCAAAGTAGCCGAAGATTATGAGTTCAGTTTCGAAGCTCATCCTAATAATACAACACTCGAACACCTGAAAGCTTTGAATGGGCTCGGTTTTAGGCGGTGTAGCTTCGGTGTGCAGGATTATGATCCTCTGGTACAAAAATCTATAAACAGGATTCAGAGTTTTGAGCAGGTCCGGCAAGTGACAGAATGGGCTCGGGAAACAGGCTATTTTTCGATTAGTCATGATCTGGTATTTGGCCTACCGCATCAAACGCTCGATAACATTATTGATACGATTAACAAAACTAACCAGTTGGTTCCTGATCGGCTGGCATATTACAGTTACGCGCATGTGCCGTGGATAAAAGGTACAGGTCAACGAGGCTTTAGTGAGTCAGACCTGCCTGCCAACGAAGTGAAGAGAGCGCTGTACGAAACCGGCAAAAAAATGTTTGCCGATTTTGGTTATGAAGAAATTGGCATGGATCACTTCGCGCAGAAGTCCGACTCCCTGTTTACTTCGATGAAAAGTGGCAAGCTACATCGTAATTTCATGGGGTATACGGCGAGTAAGACCCATTTAATGGTTGGCCTCGGTATGTCGTCGATTAGCGATTCCTGGTACGCCTTCGCGCAAAATGAAAAAACAGTTCCCGAATATGAAGCTCGAGCCAACCGGGGTGAATTACCGGTATTTCGGGGGCATTTATTGACGGATGAGGATCGTATCATCAGGCAACACATTTTAAATATCATGTGCCAGTTCGAGACTTCCTGGGATGAGCCGGATAATCAATTTCCAGAGTTAAATAACTGCCTGAAAAAGCTCGAAGAAATGCAGGCCGATGGCCTGGTAGAAATTGACGCGAATAAACTTACTGTGCCCGAGCACGCGCGGCCTTTCGTCAGGAATATCTGTATGGCGTTTGATTTACGCCTGCTGCGCAACGCGCCGGATACGCGGATTTTTTCGATGACGATATAGGTTTTACAGGGAGGGTAATCTCGATCGCCAGCTCCTGATTAATTTCGTTGTCATCGCCCATAAGCGCTATTTTTTATATTAGTAAATAATAAGTGTTTATTTTAATGCATGACTTTGCCTGCCCTTTAATCTAAGGAACAGGCAAAGTCTCTAGCCAGGTCAAAGCTCTATTTCTTGCGCCATCCCCTGCTGTTCGGCGAGTTTTGCTGCCGCTGAAGCTACAGCGAGATCCTGCAAGCCAACACCGGTGCCATCAAACAGTGTAATTTCGGTCTCGCTCGTACGACCCGGATGATCACCATTGATAACAGCGCCGATAGCCGTAATGTCACTCTCACTGATCAGGCCGTTTGCAACCGCATGCTGCGCCTCACCAATGGTGATGGACTGAGCGATTTCATCAGTAAATACAGTGGCAGATGCTATCAGTTCAGGATCGACTTCCTGTTTACCTTTGGTATCGGTACCCATGCAGGCGATGTGTGTGCCGGGCCTGACCCAGTCTTTCATGAGCAGCGACTCGTGTGCGGAGGTGATGGTGATAATAACATCCGCTTCCGTGGCCAGTTGTTCGCGCTCTACCGATTTAAAAGGCAGCCCTTTTTCCTCGGCTATTTCTGCTAGTCTGGCCAGGTCTTTTGGCTCCAGATTCCAGCCGATGACTTTCTCAAAGTCGCGTTGCTCAAGGGCAGCACGCAGTTGAAAAGTTGACTGGTGACCAGCACCAACCATGCCGATTACCTTTGCATCTTTTCGCGCCAGGTGTGCAATCGACACAGAGCTCGCTGCGGCGGTGCGCATTGCGGTCAGGTAATTCCCCCCGACTAGCGCCTGCAACTGTCCGGTATCCGGGTCGAACAGAAATACCGTCGACTGATGGTTAGTTAGACCCTTGTCAGCGTTACCGGGCCAGTAGCCACCCGACTTAACGCCGAGCGAGAGACCTGCCTTATCGAAGCCTGACTTGAATCCGTATAGCGCATCGGCATAGCCGATGGCTTCTCGAACCACAGGGAAATTCCAGGCATCGCCTTTCGCCATGGCAGAAAATACCGATTCCACGGCGTTGAAAGCATCGCTGCGACCAATGGCCTTCTTGCAGGCCTCTTCGGTAACGATAAGCATGATTAGTACGCAAGCCCGCGTGCGCTAACAGGCCAGAGACTCTCGACCTTACCGTTACGGACGCCGACGTACCAGTCGTGAACGTTGCAGGTCGGATCACAGTGCCCGGGCACCAGTTTCAATTTGTCATTCACTTTTAAAATGCCGTCTGGATCGCTAATGACGCCATGCTCGTCCGAACACTTGATGTATTCGACGTCATCGCGGCCGAAAATTACGGGTAATCCGGAATCAACGCTTTGGGCCTTGAGACCGGCATCACAAATTGCTTTGTCAGACTTGGCGTGGCTCATGACCGAGGTCAGGATGAATAAGGCGTTTTCCCATTCGCCCTGATCGATACGTTCGCCTTTTTCATTGAGTATTCGGCCGTAGTCGGCATCCATGAAGGCGTAGGAACCACACTGAAGTTCATTAAAAACGCCAGAATTGCCTTCGAAGTAATAGCTGCCGGTACCACCGCCGCCGACGATGTCGCAGCTTAGCCCCTTAGCCGAGAGTGCGTCGATAGCCTCCCGTACCATCGCAACCGCGATATCGATTTTTTCACGTCGATCCTCATACGAATCCATATGCTGCATGGCGCCCTGGTAGGCCTGAATGCCAGAGAATTTAAGCCCTTCGGCAGCATCGATGGCTACGGCGATATCAACGACTGCCTGGGTTTCGGTGACGCCGCAGCGGCCGGCACCGCAGTCGATCTCGACCAGACATTCAATGGTTGTCCCGTGCCTGGTCGCTGCCGAGGAGAGCTCGGCGACATTATCGATATCATCGACGCAGCAAATCGTTCTTGCGCCGAGCAGGGGAAGGCGGGCCAATCGGTCGATTTTGGCAGGATCCCTGACCTGATTTGAAACCAGTACGTCTTTGATGCCGCCGCGCACGAAGGCTTCCGCTTCCGAGACTTTCTGGCAGCAAACACCGCAGGATCCACCCAGTTTTTCCTGAAGCTTGGCGACATCGACAGACTTGTGCATTTTGCCGTGGACGCGATGGCGTACTCCCATCTCCTTAGCTAATCGCCCCATTTTCTGAATGTTGCGCTCTAGTGCATCGAGATCGAGCACCAGGCAGGGTGTTTGAATATCCTGTTCGTTCATACCGACTTCGGCGGGGGTATTGTAACCGACTTCGAGGTCGGAATTATTGGTTACTGCATTCATTATGTTTAGCTCCAATTGATTCTGGATTACATCCAGGGTAATTTTTTAAGGTCTACGTTGCCGCCGGTAATGATGACACCAACATGTTTGCCAGCAAACAGCTTTTTATTTTTTAAGATCGTTGCCAGGGGCACCGCACTACTCGGTTCGATTACTATTTTCATGCGCTGCCAGGTGAGGTACATGGCGTCGATTATATCTTCTTCAGTTGCGAGCAATACGTCGGTGACATAGTTCGATACGAAATGCCAGGTACGTGGACGCATGCTCACTTTCAGACCATCGGCAACGGTCTGCGGTGAATCGTCTTCGATGATTTCACCCGCCTGAAACGAGCGGTAGACGTCGTCCGCATTTTTCGGCTCGGCTGCATATATTCTGGTTTGCGGCGAAACATTCGACAGAGTTAAGCAAGTGCCGGATATCATGCCGCCACCGCCGATTGGCGCTACCACTGCATCCAGCTCACCGATATCCTCGTGAAACTCTAGCGCACAGGTACCCTGACCAGCAATAACCCGGTGATCGTTATAGGGGTGAACGAAATCTGCCCCGGTTCTGGCTACCAGTTCCTCGAGCATGGCTTCACGCGCCGCCGTAGAAGGCTCGCATTCGAGTACTTCGCCGCCATAACCTCGCACGGCGGCTTTTTTTGCCTCCGGAGCGGTTTTCGGCATGACCACCGTCGCCTTTATGCCGCGACGACCGGCAGCATAGCTGAGCGCCTGTGCGTGATTACCGGAAGAATGGGTGGCAACACCTTTGGCTGCTTGTTCATCGGATAATCCAAACACGGCATTACAGGCACCGCGAGCCTTAAAAACACCCGCTTTCTGGAAATTCTCGCACTTGAAAAATAATTTAGCACCACTGAGTTGGTTGAAAAAGCTCGAAGTCAAAACCGGCGTACGATGGATATAGGGGGCAATGCGCTCTTGCGCCTCTTTGACGTCTTCGAAAGTTGGAATGTACATGTCGTTACCATTGGTCATATTGAAATACTCCTTTCTCAGGCAGCTCGGGACTGTACGACATTGTTACCATGACGATAATACTCCTGAGCTGCTGCGACGCCGGAGCCGAGCTCGATCGGGTATCCCAGATCCTTCATTGCCATTTCGATAGTCGCAAGTCCAGAAAGTGCCATGGCATCGGTCATCGACCCAAGGTGGCCGATTCGAAACGCTTTACCTGCCATTTCACCAAGGCCGACACCAAAAGACATCTGGTATTTTTCGAAAGCGTGGTTTGTCAGCTCGTCGCTGTCGAAACCCTCGGGAACGTAGATCGCACTCACTGTATCAGAATAAAGCTCGGGAGCGACCGCACAAAGCTTCAAACCCCAGGCTTTAACCGCCCGTCGAACGCCTTCGGCGATACGAAAGTGACGAGAGAAAACGTTTTCAAGCCCTTCCTCAAATAACATATCCAGGCTCTCTCGTAAACCGAACATAAGCGGTAAAGGCGGAGTGTAAGGGTAGCCGCCGGTTACGTTTGCGCCTGCCATATCGCGGAAATCAAAATAACAACGAGGGCATTTTGCCGTTTCGCAAGCCGCCATAGCCTTCTCACTAACGCCGACAATCGCCATGCCGGTGGCCAGCATAAAGCCCTTTTGCGAACCGGAAACCGCGAGGTCGACACCCCATTCGTCCATACGAAAATCCATCGAACCGAGAGAACTAACCGCGTCGACATAGAGCATGGCGGGGTGGTTTGCCGCATCCATTGCCTTGCGAATCGAGCCGACATCGCTTTTAACGCCGGTAGCGGTTTCATTATGAGTCACCAGAACCGCCTTGATCTCATGCTTGCTATCGGCCTTCAAATGTTCCGCGTAACGATCAACCGGAGCACCCGTGCCCCATTCGCAATCGATGACTTCAACATCCAGGTTGTGTCGTTGACAAAGGTTGATCCACTTATGTGAAAACATACCAAATCTTGA